>Ga0208756_100291_pt1 | contig 26338 bp, 21 predicted proteins | sample LakWasMe73_LOW10_2_FD_183901 | JGI IMG/M metagenome (GOLD analysis project Ga0208756, IMG submission 183901) | Freshwater sediment methanotrophic microbial communities from Lake Washington under simulated oxygen tension - Sediment Metagenome... | ecosystem: Environmental > Aquatic > Freshwater >... | reverse complement strand
TGCATTACAAATTGCAAGAACAGCCGCTGGTATTAAACAGCTTGCGGGCAACCCGAGCCACTGCCGATGCCGCGGTGATTGCGCTGACCTTGCAAATGGGCGGCATCGGCCTGCACGACCTGGTTATTGCCCCGGCGATGCTGACCCTGACGTCGTTAGTGGCTGAAAGCGCAGTCGGCGGCTATATGCACAAAGTGGAAGCCGAGTTAAAACAAAACCAATTCAATACCGTCAAACAGGCCTTATTTGTCGAGAGCTTGCGAAATAAACTGTTGCAGTTGCCCGAACAATTATCGATGACTACTCATTTTAATATCTCCCCCGACCAGCTGCGCGCGGCAGAGTTACAACTGACAGAAAAACGCCATGGCTTACGATTACTCTAGTTTGGTTCAATCAGCAAAAGGCTGGGCTGAGCAGGCGCTGGCGGCCGGCTGGATTAATAGCGACGCCGCGCAGCAGTTAAGCGATGCCGATGCCAGATCGCCCGATACGCTATTCGACCGCGACGGCTCCAGGCCGTTGATCGTCGCCTTCATGGGCGGCACCGGCGTGGGCAAAAGCTCCTTGCTCAATCGTCTTGCCGGCAAAGCCGTCGCCCGTGCCGGCGTCGAGCGGCCCACGTCCAGGGAAGTCACGCTCTTCCATCACCATAGCGTTGCGATAAAGCATTTGCCCGAACAGCTGCCGCTGGCGCAAATCAAAACCGCCGAGCATGACAACGAGTCAAGGAAACATGTGGTCTGGATCGATATGCCCGATTTCGACAGCACTGAGCAAAGCAACAAACACCAAGTGCTGGAATGGCTGCCGCATATCGACGTACTGATTTATGTGGTCAGCCCGGAACGCTATCGGGATGAAAAAGCCTGGCGCCTGCTGCTGATGGAAGGCGGCAAACACGCTTGGCTGTTTGTGTTGAACCAGTGGGATCGAGGCCAGACCGAACAGTATGAAGATTTCAAACAGCAACTGCATAAAGCCGGTTTTGCCGAGCCTATCATCTTCAAGACCGTTTGCGCCGAAGGCCTGCAAGCCGACGAGTTTGCGGCCTTGGAATCGACTATCAGCGCCTTGGCGACCGAACATATCATTGCGCAACTGGGGCAAAGAAGCGCTCAGATTAAAACAGACGCGTTAAAACAAAACTTGCAAAACACCGGCCTCTTGCTGGGTTCCGCATCGGCTTTGCAACAATTAACGCGGCTGTGGCAAGACCAATGGCAACGCTCAGCCCAGGTGTTGCAACAGGGTTTCGTATGGCCGATCCAGCAGTTGGCGCGCCACTATGCCGACCATGCGGCCGATTTGTTAAATAATCCGGCGGCGGCAAAATATGCAACCAGCGGCGCTAAATTCAACTTATGGGATGATTGGGCCGAAGCCCGTTTCGACGATGCGCTGGATGAATTCGTTATCAATGCCGACCAGCTGGGCGTTCCGGTGACGCCGCTTAAAAAGCAGTTATCCGTGCTACGCGAAAAAGCGCCTAAAATCGTCCAGGCGCAAAGCGAGCTGGCCGCCAGACAGGCCTTGGCGAATCCGGGCAATGTCTTGCATCGCGCTTTTTTAAAGTTTATGCGCTTGTGCGAAATCATCCTGCCGCTTACGGCGATTTCTTGGGTCGGCTATCAGGTTTTTATCGGCTATTACACCAGCAACATGACCGATGTGGATTATCTGGGCGTGAACTTTGCCGTACATAGCAGCCTGTTAATCGCTATTACCTGGCTGACGCCGTTTTTCATACTGAAAAATTTAAAGCCGTCATTGGAAAAAAGCGCCTTAAGAGGACTCAATAAAGGCTTAATCTGCGCTATCGACATGATCCACGGCGAAGTGTTGCTGGCGATAGAAAATATCGCCCGGCAACATGCCGAGCAGGTCAAACAGCTAGACGACATTATTGCGCTTTGCGGCGCCGATGCCGGTCGGCCATCGTCAATAGACGGCAACAGTCCCTTGGCTAGGATGCTGATTGATTAACGCGGCTGTTACATAACGCCAAGCAGAACAAAAATGAGGGGACGAGTGCATTATTCCTGCACCCGTTGAACAAAAAGCCCGTGTTGTGGATTTATAGCGAATTCAAGACAATAAACACGGCCAGCCCAAGCGAAGTCAGACCCAAGCCGGCCATCGCCAGACGTGAGCCGTGCAGCTTGGTCCACAACAAAAGGCCGGACAGGGAAAGAAATGCCAATCCGCCGGCCAGGGTATCGGCGAGCAGTATCCAGGCCGCCCCCATGCCGACGCCTCTATGCAGCCGGGTGATGAATGCGAAGGCATTGGCATCCTGGCGCTTCACTGAAACAGACGTATTGCCGACCCAGTATTCGGCATTAATAGATTGCTGCGGACTGTGGAAATCCACCCGCCATTGGCTGGGCTGCTGGAAATTTTGATCGGCCCAAGTCACGGTTTTTGCCGGTTCAACGGAAATTTTACTGGGTTGCCGGTCAATGCTTAACTGAACTTGCAACCATATGGCCAGGGCTTTGGCGTCGGCTGGAAGCGGCATGGGCAAGGCCATTTCGATTTGCGATTGTTCCATTTTCACTGCCGGAATCTTCATCACCATGCGGTGATTGAGCAAAATTCCGCTCACCCCGAACAACAGCCCCAATGCCGCGCCCCACAGCCCGACCCAGGCATGGGTGCGGCGCAGCCATTTGAGCCATTGAATACGTTTCGATTTTCGGATCACTATCTCCGGATTTTGTATATTGGTCATTATGATGATTTCCGTTTGTTGTTAGTTCTACTTTGTCAGATTACGTATAAGCTGACAAAGTAGAACAAATAAAGGGCAATAATTAAAGTGCTGTCGCAAGTCCGGTAATTTGACCCGAGTCGGCATCGACCAATATCCGTTCAAAACCGAGAATGAAGGCCGATTCGCCGCAACCCGGCTTTTGAAAACCTACTCGATAAACAGTCTGTGCCGGCATGTAGTTGATGAAGCCGGGCTGCATGGAGCGCACATGCTCAGGCAACAGGGCTCGGGCGCGTTCGATGGCGGCCTCGAACGACAGCGGCGATCAGAATTCGACCTTGGCTGCGAGCTTTAGCGAAATCGGCGCGCCGACCCCCAGCAAGCCGTTACCCGCGGTGCTCCAGTAATTATTATTGGTCGCATTGTCGAGCACCGCCTGAATCGTGGTGAGCTTGCCCGCAACGCGGGTCGCATAGCGCGCGCCTAGCGACAACACCGCATAGTCATCGACGAAAGCCTGATTTTCACTGTTGACCGGACGCTTGTCCACGTATTGCACCCCGCTGCTGAGCGCCAGTCCCGGCACGCTTTGCAGGCGATACTCGGCGAACAGGCCTGCGGTTCGCTCCGGCGTGTTGTCGGGCACCTTGCCGAAGGTTGCCGCATTGGCCGCGTTCAGCTGCTTGGCATCCATGAACATGGCCGACCCGATCAGCGACAGTTGCGGAGTCACTTCGCCGGAGGCCGACAATTCCACGCCCCGGTACTGCGCCATGCCGTTCAGCACAAAGCGATTGGCCGAGTCTACCGTGGTCGATGCGCGCTTGATGTCGAAATACGCCGCCTGCAGCAATATCCCTTTTCCAAGCTCCGTTTTCACGCCGACTTCCTTCTGCTCCGACACAGCCGGAGCCAATATCTCGCCATTATTGGCGCGGTTGGCCGGCGCTTGCCCGCTTTCCTCAACCCCTTCGATGTAACTGCCGTAGATCGACACGTTAGTGAGAGGCTTATACATCAGCGCCAGCGACGGATTGACGGTATCCGCCTTAAAACGCGAGGTAGCCCCGACGCTCTCATAGTCGCTGCCGCGCACTCCCAGCATGGCTTGCCATTTATCGCCAAGCAAAACATGATCGGATAAATACACGCCCAGGTCCGTTATTTTCGATGAATTTGAAGTGAATGGGGCGGTCGGAGATCGTTGTGGGATGTCAACCGGGTTGTACAGGTTTTGCGTCACGTCGAACGTGGAGGAGGAGCGGGGATCCTGACTGCGCTCATTGCCGGTAACGCCCAGCGACACTTCATGCGTGATCCACTCGCCCGGAAAGCGGCCGAACACTTCGCCGCGAATATTCTCGTTATTCCACTCCGCTCCACGCTGGAAGAAAGTGCGCAGGGTGCCTTGGCCGGTGGCGAGATTATAGTTTTGGAATTGCGAGAAATTACGGTCGCGCAGGGTTTCCGCTTTACCGGCTTCGACTAACAGCGCCCAATCGTCATTGATCGCATAATCGGCGCGCAGCAGCAGGTTAGTGGCTTCGGCGTCGTATTTCTGCCATTCGCCGGCGAGATTGCGGGTCGCGTCCGGTACGCCGGGCAAGGTGATAACGCCGTTGACTGCCGCAGGCACCTGGATTCCCGCCTGTTCGGAGACTTCTTTGCGGTAATGTTCAATATCGAATTTCAGGGAAAGTTTGTCGGTGGCCAGCCAGTCGAAAGCGCCCGAGGTCAAAGCACGGTAACCGGAAAAATTGTCGATGCCGATGTCCTCGCGGCCGCCGAGCAGGTTGACGCGCGCGCCGAATTGCTGCCGGTCGCCGAAGCGCCTGGCCGCATCAATGTGTCCATTTGTCCCGCCATATTGGTTGGCCTGCACCGACACATTGGTAACGGGATCCTTGCCGGCGCGTTTGGTGACCATGTTGACGATACCGGAGGGCGGCACGAAGCCATAATAAAGCGACGAAGCGCCTTTGAGCACTTCGACGCGTTCCTTGTTCTCCAGCGGAATGTCGATCAGATTGATGACCGGCAATGATCCGTTCAGCCGGTAATTGCTGCGGTTTTCCACCAGAATGCCGCGAATCGAAATATTGTCGTAAGTCGAACCGTTCAATTGCGCGCGGGTAACGCCCGCCGTATTACGCAGGGCGCCGAACAGCGTGCTCGCCGCTTGCGCATCGAGCACCTCCCGGGTGACCACGTTGCTGGTCTGCGGAACGTCGAGCGGCGCCATGTCGCGGAATGTGCCGACCTGAACGACATTAGACTTGAAGCTCTTGTTCTGCCCGGCTGTCACATTCACGGTGGAAAGCTGCGTGGCCGGTTCGGCCTTGTCCGGCGTCTGGGCGCTTGCCTGGGGAAGCAAAAACGCCAGCGTAAGCCCGCTTGCTAGGGTGGATAAATTAAATTGCATGGAGGGTACCTCTTTAGGTTGATGTGTATGAAAAATAAGGAACGAGAATGAAATAAAGTGGAAAACGGTGTGCGGGAGGAGTGCAAGCTTTGCTTGCGCATGCAGGCGAAGCCTGCACTCCGACTATCGGCAACTTGCCTAAGTTATTCCATGCTCATTCCTAAGGTGTGTACAAAGTACGCAGTCGGTTATGGAGCGCGGCTAGGGAAGTTTCCCAGATCGAGTGGCAAATCCGGGCGGAACTCCCCCCGTTCGGCGGACTTCCTCATGATTTTGGCCGCAAGCCGATCAACGGATCGTAGTGTGGGCGAGGAAAGCGGCGATGCGCCCCGGTCTTGCAGCAGCCATAACGAAATATTGCAGTCGGGTAGCGGCGACGGAAACCGATGGCGGGTCGTTTTGGGCGGGTATAAGTCTCCGCTCCGGGCGCGGCGTACGATTTCATCGGGCGTGACGACATAGCCCTGCCGCGTGGCGCTGACCTCCACTTGATCGTAGTCGAGGAGCAGGCACGGAACATGGTTCAGCTTGAGTCGCCGCGCCGCCTCGAAGCGGTGATGGCCGTCCATGACGGCCATGCTGTTGCATTCGAGCGTAATCGGAATACGCCAGAGCTGCTCGCGCATGATCGTATCGGCCAAGGCCGCCGCGTGTTCGGCATGGTGGCGCTCGTTCGGGCGAATAAGGTCTATGCGCACAAAATGAATGGGAAGAGAGCAGAGCATGGTCAGATCCTTTCTATATCGTTGTCCAGGTACACCCGGTCGGGGTGCGGGTGACTCAAGAAGTCGTGATGGGAAATGTGCCAGCCGTAGGCGCCGGCCAACAAGAAAACGACACAGTCGCCTGCGCGCAGATCATTGACGTGGGCGTCGCGCGCCAGGACGTCCTTGGGCGTGCAGAGTTCGCCGCACAATGTGACTTGGGCGTCGTGTACGCCCGGACGCGAAAACGGGTAAGGCCAAGCGTCGCGTGCCAGGATCACGAACGGATGATTGTGCTGCCAAGACACCGGTAAGCGGAAATGGTGCGATCCGCCGCGCAAAATGGCGAAGTGCTTGCCGTGGTTACTCTTCACGTCGGTGACGTCGGCCAGGTAATAACCGCAGTCGGCGGTCAGAAAGCGGCCGCATTCGAAGATAATGCCGAAGCGGGGCCGACGCGCGGCGATCAGCGCCGACAGTCCGGCGCAGAAGCCTTCCCAATCGAATTGCGCTGGCGGCTCGGCATAGTTCACGCCGATGCCGCCGCCGACATTGAGCCAGTCGAACGTCAGCTTATAGCGGCGCTGCCAGGCTTCCGCCAGATCGAAGTAGTGTTCGAGCAGGGCAAGATGGGGCAGAGCGTCCAGATTGTTGGAGATGGCATGGATATGCAGGCCTTTCAGGCGGACGCCCGGCAGGTTTAGCGCCAGCTCGATCAGCGCCGGTATCCGCGCCTCTTCGATGCCGAATTGACTGGCCTGTCCGCCCATGCGCAACGTCGCTTGCTGCGGCACATGCGCCGGATTGACCCGCAGCAGGATGTCCGCCACTTGGTTGCGGCGGCGTGCGATCCAATCGAGACGCCGCAACTGGTGTTCGCTTTCCACGTGGATCAGCATGACCCTGTGCTCAAGAGCGCCTTCCAGTTCGGCATCGGTCTTGCCGGGGCCGCCGAATACAATCGGTACGTCGCTGTCGACGGCGCGCACGCGCTGGATTTCACCCAGCGACGCCACTTCAAAGCCGTCGCTGCGCTGCAACAGCGACTCCAGGATCGGCGCGTCGCTGTTGGCCTTGATGGCGTAGAACAGCTTGCATTGCGAAGGCAGGTTACGGCGTAGCGTGTCGACGCGCCGGCGCAAATGCGCCAAATCGTACAGATAGGCGCACACCGGCTCCGTTTGGCCTTTCAGGTAATTATGTAACTGTTGCAGGTTCATTGCTCGATGTCCTTCAGTTGATGTTGGGCCAGATGGGCGGCCATGGCGCGGCGGGCGATGCCGCGATCGTCGCCCAGGATGAACATGCGGACTTGGTTCCTGCGCCAGGCTTGAAAATCCTCCGGCGCGCGCGGCAGGGCGCAGAAAGTCTTGCCGTGGTGCAGAGCCGCCGCATGGATGCGCGATACCGCCGCGCGGACGTCCGGGTGGCGGGTCTGCCAGGGTAGTCCGAGCGACTGCGAGAGGTCGGCCGCGCCCTCCAGCAGCACGTCGATTCCGTCCACCGCGGCGATGGCATCGGCTTGTTCGACGCCTTCACGATCTTCGATCATTGCCGCTACCAGCGTGTGTTCGCGCTCTGTCTCCATCGCTGTTACAAGGTCGTCGCGTCCGTAGCCGCTGCGCCAGGTGGCGTTTAAACCACGGTCGCCGCGCGGGGAAAAATGACAAAGCCGCACCGCATCCAGGGCAGCTTGCGCCGAGCGGATACGTGGAAATACGATGCCTTCCGCGCCGGCGTCCAGCGCCTGCAACGCTTGATGCGGAGCCGCCACCCGGACCAGCGCGGCTATGCCCCCGGCGCTTGCGGCCAACAACAGGGCGGCAAGTTGTTCGGGGCCAATCAGCGTGTGTTCCAGATCGATCACCACAAAGTCGTAACCGGCCGCGGCGATCAGTTCTACGGAGAGCGCCGCCGGAGTCGAGCAAAACAGCCCGTATAGCGGATCGTTCAGTTGCAAGCGGGCTTTCAGGCGCATGGCGGCTTACCCTGTTGCGCTAACGGGTTAGGCGCAAGCCGCGCGCGCAAACGGATTTCCTGCCGGAAACGGCGGCTGGCGAGCAGTTCAATCGAGACCTGATCGGCAAAGCAGTCGAACAATGCGTAACGCGCCGCCTGCTGTGGATGACGCTGTTGATGCGCATTCAGCACCTCGCCGGTGATCTGCCAGAACCGCGCCTCGGCCATATCGTAGAAACGCTGGAACAGCCAGGCCAGTTCGGCCAGATTGACGAAGAACAGCGCATCGAAAGTAAAATCGCGCAGCTCGTCGGCGTCGCCGGTTTCCAGAAAAGAGTTCGGATTGACGCGGGCATGCTCGGCGGGCGGCGCTGTCAGCACCGGCGCGGGACCGGACAGCAGCGCCTTGCTGAAGCGCACGCCGTCGTGAAAGTCCTTGAGCGCCACGCGCGCTGGCAACCCGTCTTCGTGCAGCAGGATCATGTTTTGCGCATGCGATTCCAGCGCCGTGCCGTGTTCCCACAACAGATGCAACACCGGCAACCAGACTCGCTCGATCAGCCGCTTCAGCCACGCTTCGGAGCCGTAGCGCTTTACCCACGGGTCGATAAAAGGCCGTCCATCGGCATCCACATGCATCAAGGCTGTCATCGGAACCGCAGCTTCACCCGGCTGCAAATGGTTATGCACGCTTTCGCGCCAGATGCAGGCCAATGCCCCGTACTGTCCGTGCGCCGGAGCCGACGAGGTGAAACTCACGCCGGCCACTTCGCGCAACAGCACCGGCCTCGCCATCGGTTCAGGCCAGTCGGTGCGCTCCACCAGCGCCAGCAGCCAGTCGCTGATGACGGGGGCATTTTGCACGGTGTGAGGCGCCAGCACGCGCGACGTGGAGGTATTGACAAGGTTCATCGCCAGCTTGAGAGACAGGCGGCTGGGATCGCTCCGGTTGCTCAGGGTGCGGATCGACTGTTGCGGCAGGTAATGATCCGTCAGCGGCCCGATCGGCAGCAATTCGCCGCGCGCCATCGCCTGATGATAGCCGGGCAGGATCACCTCGTCCCATTGCCAGGGATGAACCGGCAGCGGCAGGTAGTCTTCGGGCCGCAATCCGCGCCGGGTCAGTTCATCGGAAAAACGCTGACTGTCCGCTTCGCCCAGCAACGGCAGCCCCGGCGTGGCGCTGACGGCCCAGCGGCTGCAATCCCGGCGCACCGCCAGCAGCAAGGGCGTCACAGTCGGCGCGAACTCCGGCGCATAGGCGAGGTTGTCAGCCAGCGTGAAGCCGAGGCGCGATTTATAGCTCGGGTGATAGGGGTGGCTATCGGTCAGCCGGGCCTCGACCGTATCGTAATCGGCGCCGCGCAATACTTTATAGCAACGCGCATGCAGGGTTTGGGCATCCTTGATCTGGGTCGCCGTTAGTTCCGCCGCAAACCGGCTGAGCAGGATTGCGTCGGCGCCCAGCCATGGCGCGATTTCCGCCAGGAACAGCGCGGGATCGGTCGCGTCTTCGCTAACGCCGTCAGCCTCGCGCAACAGCGGCTCAATGATGCGTATGCGACCGAAACTGAAGGTATGTTGGGCTTGGCATCGGTAGCTGACCGGTGCATGGTCGGCACTGAGGCCGGGCACAATCAGCGTTTCGCCCTGCCATTCGTAGCGCGGCAACGCGTCTTCGAACAGCAAGGCTTCCAGCAGTTGGCGCAGCACGCGGCGGCTGGCCTGCCGGTAAAAAGGACTGTCGAGCAGGTTTTGATAATCGTAGGGTTGCATGGAGTTACCTCTGAGATAGCATGGGGTTGGGAATTTCGACCCAGACCGGACATTCGCCGTGTTGATGGAAACTGCTGAGCATGTTGGCTTTTGCCGGCAGCGTGGCTTGGTTGAGTAACTGCTGTGCCGGCGGGATGCCGGTCGCATCAAGACGCGTTGCGGTGTCCCGCCACAGCGCGGTCTCCGTGGTCAGTCCGGTGCGGGCCAGGCAGGCAATCGCATGGCCCATATGATTGACCAGCACGTAATACTGGAAGCGATGCCATGCCTGCTCTTCCTCGTACAGCGCGGGACTGTCGGGCTTTAGCCGGTCGAGGAACGGAAAACGTGCGCGGCTGATGCTGGCGCCTTCCATATCGCGCGCATAGCCGCGCACCGGCCAGCCGCCCAGGAAAGCCACCATCGTGTTTTGCAGATGGGCTTCCAGGCTGATGCCGTAATCGGAAAATAGCCGCAGCAACGGCAGCAGCGTGACGTCGAGGTAGCGGGCCCACCACGACCTAACCAGCGCCTCGTCGGGCGCTTGTATCCCGGCTGCTTGCCGAAGCAAGGCCAGCAATGGTATATCGCCATCGGCCGGTTCCTCCAGCACCGACGCAAGCACCTGAACGTGTTCGGCTTCTTCAAGCGGCATCGCTTGCCGGTACACCACCGCGCAAGAGGCGCGCAGCGTGTCGTTCGACAGCTTCAAGGTCTGGCTTCCCAATTCCGGAAGAATGCGGAACACGGATTGTTCGAGTACCTGCCGTGGCAGGAAGGACAGCGCGAGGCTGGCGTCCAGCGCCCGTTCGACCTGTTCGGGCGGGTTGTTGCGGATGAAATTGGTGATGCGGATATCGAGCGATAGCTTGAGGAACAGACTTTGGTCGGGTAGCCACACCGTGCGAACCGAAGACGTGGGCCAAGCCGCTTCTCCCAACGGACCCAGTGAGATCAGCGAACGGCTTTTTACCAGTGCATCGATTCCAGGCAGGCCCAGTAAATAATTAGCTTGCCAGGGATGGCACGGCAACAGCCGATAATCGCCATCGGCCAACAAGTTTTCGGCGAAGCGGGCCGCCTCAGGATCGACCGGCAAGCATGCTCCGCCCAGGACGCGCTCGTCGAGCAGTCCGTCGGCTACCGCGAAGTAATGCAGGCGGAACGAGGCTCCCAGCTCGGGCGCGTAGCGCTGCATGTCTTCCTCGCTAAAGCCTTCCGAGGCTTTGGAGGTCACATGGAAAATGTGGCCGAAGCGCAAGCCTTGCTCGGCTGCCAGAAAAGACGAGCGCAGCCCGTCAGGCTTATATCGGTGGAAGCGATGCACCTTATCGATACTGTTGTACATCAGTGTCTTCAGGCGGTCGCGACAGTGATCCGCGGCATCGGCAGCATGATTGCCGGTCGCGGCGAGCGTGTCGACGATCAGATCGACCAGCGGCTTTACGTCGTCGGTTAGGGGGCTCCAGTCGCCGTTCCGTTCGATCCAGGCGAAAGGCGATACGCGGTGGTAGCCGATCGGCGAGAAATAGCTTAGCGCCCCGACCAGCTGATACCCGGTTTGGGCAAACGACACCCGATAAGGCATCAGCCCGGCGGCTCGCCAGGTTTCAATCGGCGCATGCAATTCGACCGGTCCCGGTTCGGCAGGCGCAAGGCGGGGGTCGAAACAAGCGGTTTCCCGGCAATACGTATTGAGGTACTGTTCCACCAGACGCCGCTCTATTGCGGCAAGTTGCGGTAGGTGTGGTGACATCTGAGTTTTTCCTTTAATTTTGTTTACAGGGAGTTAAAGCGGCATGTCGGCCGCTATGAACCAGCAATCCGGCGGCCAGGAACAACGCCGTCACCGGCCAAACGAGGTTGACGTGGTCGAGAAGCGGCATCAGAACCATGATCAGCAGCGGGCCCAGCAGTTGGCCGACGACCATGAAGCTCCTGCTTAAGCCCGTCACATGCCCATAGGCCGAGGCAGGCAGTTGACGGCTACAGGCCAGCAGCATCGACTGCGCCAGCGCGGCATAGCACGCGCCCTGAACCATACGCAGCAGGGCGACGAGCCAGATTTGGTCGACCACGGTCAACAATCCGATTGACAAGGCACAGCCAACGGCGGCCAGCGTAAAATGGCGTCGCGGTTCGCCGCGGTCGTTGAGACGGCCCCACAGCGGACCGGCCAGCATCGCGGCGAGCCAGCCCAGTGAATGCAACAGCCCGATCTTGCCTGCGGTGGCGTCGGCAGCGGGGAAATGCGCCGTCACGTAGAGCGCAAAGACATTGACCAGCGCGAACGCGGCAGCCTGAATCAAGCAGGCGGCGAGCATCCATTTGCGCAAATCGGCGTCGGCGAGCACGGTGCGCAAACCGGCGAACTGCGGAACATCGGGAACAGTCTCCGTTTTTGGCGGTTCGCTGAGCCCGCTCCACAGCAGCCCGCCTGCGATGCCGGTCAGCAGCGCGCTTGCCGTCAGCAGCGGCTTGAGCGACCAATAGTCCAGCATGATGCCGCCGAGAACCGGCCCCGCCAGCGCGCCGCAGGCGATTGCGCTTTCCTGCAAGCCCAGCGAGCGCCCGCGCGATGCGTCGTCGCTGACGTAACCGATGAAGGCGGTCAGCACCACGCCGATGGTGCTGATGCCTTGCAGCAGGCGGCCCAACATGAAACCGTAAACATTCGGACTCAAGGCCATCAGCAGCATGCCGGTAATGAACACGGTCAGCGATACCAACAGCATGCGGCGATAACCGAAGCGGTCGCACCATTGACCGGCGTAGGGGGCAAAACACAACATACCCAAGGCCGGTGCGGCCAAGGCAAGACTGCTCCAGCGCGCTGTGCCGACCATGTCCGGCTGCGTCAGCGTCGCTACGTACAGCGGCATGATCGGCACCAACACCATCATGCCGAGCGTGGTCACGGCCTGACAGCTCAGCAGCAGCGCAAGGTTGCGGGAACCCGACAGCACGGCGCTCATTCATTACGCTCCACGGCCAGCAATGGATTGATCAATCGCCCCATCGCGCTGGGCATGCCGGTGCCGAAGCTCGGGCGGCCGAGCAGCGGCGCGAGCACCTGCTTGAATGGCCAAGCGGCTTCGTCCAGCAGTAAGATTTTGGTTTGAGCGGCGATTTCATCCGGCAGCGGCACGCATGCCAGGCAGGCTTCCAGCGCCGTGCGGACTAGGTGCCAGCCATGCGCTTCCTCGCGGCCGTAGCGCTCGGCCAGCGCGGCGAGAATGGCGTACAGGTTGACTTCGATGGCCAAGGTTTGCAGATAGGCCAGCAGTTCGCGCGGCGTGTCCGGTTCCAGCGTATTGGGCGTGTTGCGGTCGATGACGTAATCCGGCGCCGCCACGCCTTGGGCCTGCATCAGCGGTCGGCAGATGCGCAAGGTGTCGTGGTCGCGCAGCACCAGCGCGGCGATACGCCGCCCCTTGAAAGCCAATAGCACGTTCTGTCCGTGCAGCTCCGGCATCGCGCCTTGCGCGAAACAGCGCAGGCCCAACTCCAGCAAAGCGCGGGCGATGTCGGAGAACAGCATCCAAGCCTCTTGTTCATGCGCCGCGCAGCCCAGCAGATGATCGAACGCAGGCAGCGCGCCGTCAGCGGTTGTTACCGGCAGCGCCGCCATCGGAATCAGCCGGGTTCCCGGTAGCGCCGGGTATTTGCGGATCAGGCAGGCCAGCTCGCCCGGATCGGCTTCGAGCGTGTCATGCTGCCGCAGCGCCCACCATTGATTCTCGTCGCACAGCCGCAGGTTCGATGCCAGCCAGGCGTCCTTCCGGCGCAGGCTTTCCAGGCAGGCACCGGCGAGCACGCCATTGTGCAGATAGCGCGGCGGCAGGGTGCGCACAGCGCCCAACGCATTGATGGAGAGCGACACTTTAAGATGCATGCCGGAGTCTCCGGCGATAGCAAGCGAGCGTATCGAAGCGGTCGGGATCGCCGATCCCGGCCCCGGTCCCAAATCGATATGCGCCGCCGTTTCCGACAGCTCGTCCCAATCAAACCGCGCCCATTGCCACGGATGGACCGGCAACCACAGCCAGGCATCGCTATCGGCGTAATGAGCGCGGGCAGTCGCGCTCAGCGTGTTCCGCTCCATAGGATTGAGCAGCAGCTCTGCAAGCGGCTGGCCGGTCATGACGTTGCCTCGTAGGTTGTCCCGCAATAACGCCACCCAATGCAGCGGGACTGATGTCATGGTTTCCGGCGAGTAGGCGGCGCCGTCGCTTCCGTCCCAGTCCTTGGCGCGGGCCAGCGGATGGAACGGCCGATCTTTCAGGCAGCTTAGCGCTTCCCATGACAGCAGATTGTCCGGGGCCGCTGTCAGCTTGGCGACGATATTGTGTTCATGCGCTGCCGAGAACGCGGCCTGGACGTAGGCAAGCCGGAAAAACCGGGCAAAGCGGCCGCTCCGGTCGAGCCACCAGTCGGCCGATTGCAATGCCTCGACGATTTGGACGATATTCAAATCTGTCGGGTCCGTAGCGCTATGCAAGACGATGGGCCGGTCCGAAACCCGGAATGGGCGCAAGCCGTCGGCCCTGCGGCCTTGCCAGCGTAGCGAGCGCAATTCGTCGAGCGCGACTTTCAGCACCGTTTCGCCATCGGCGGCCGAATCGAACACACAGTGCTTGCGGAAGCCGTAGAGATCTTCCAGCCAGAGCGCGTCGAACAGGTCTTGCGTTAAGCGCCGCGCATACGGATGATGAGTGTTGGACTCCATAGGTTTCAACCGTATAGCGGCAATTGCGTGCCGATTCCGCGCGTTCGCGCCAGATGATAGAAGTGGCGCGCGCAGACGATGTCGTCGAGCGCCATGCCCATCGGATTGAGCAAAATGATCTCCCGGTCGTTTTCCCGCCCCGGCTTGTCGCCGACGACGATTTCACCCAATTCGGCATGCAGGCGTTCGCGGCTGAAACGTCCTTCCAGCACCAGTTGGTTGATGATTTTTTTCTCGCGGTTGGATTGCTCCCAATCGTCAACCACCACCTTGTCGGCTAGTTCGTAGACTTCCTTATGCACGTCCATGATCGATACATTACTGACAAAAGCGCCGGGTTTGAGCCACTCGTAGCGCAAGTAAGGCGCGTCGGCTACCGTGCAGGTAACGATCACGTCGGCGGCGCGCACCGCGGCTTCCGCCGAGTCAGCCTTAACGAAGGCGATACGCGGGAAACGCCCGGCCAGTTCGGCGACGAAGGCGTCGGCGGCAGCGGACGATAAGTCGAACAGATGCAAATATTCGATCGACGGGAACTGCTCCAGCAATGTTTGCATCTGCATCCGCGCAATCGGACCGCAACCGATGCCGGCGACGTCAGTGAACCCGCTGCGCGCCAGATGACGCGCGGCTACGGCGGTGATGGCGGCGGTGCGCATGCCGCTGATCAGCCCGCCTTCCATGATCGCAATCGGATAGTTGGTTTGCGCGTCGTTCAGCACCACTACCGCGCTGGCGCGCTCCAAGCCGAATCGGGCCGGGTTGTGCTGTCGGCTGCCGATCCACTTGAGCCCGGCGATTGCTTTCTCACCGCCCAGATAACAGGGCATCGCGATGATGCGGTCGGCGATATGGTCGGCGCCGGGCCAGCGCAGGTAGGGTTTGAGCGGCTGCACATATTCGCCGCGCACGTGCGCGGCCAGTCCGTCGATGATTGCGTCGACATAGGGCTGTGAATGGCCGCCGCCCAATTCGATCAGGTCGTTGCGGCTGAGATAAAGTAAGTTCGGGGAAAGGGTTGGTGTAGTCATGCTATTTGTCCAAGTAAGTGTGATGTGCGGTCCAGGTGCCGATCTTTCATGCGCGACAGCCATTCGTCGTCATAGACGGAATCCAGGTAACGCTCGCCCCGGTCGGGCAGGACGGTCAGGATGCGGGCGCCGTGCGGCGTCTGCCTGGCGAGACGCTGAATGGCTGAGATAACCGAGCCGGACGAGCCCCCGGCGAAAATGCCTTCGTGCTTTACCAGCTCCCGGCAAGCGAGGGCCGATTCATAGTCGTCGATATGAATCGCCTGGTCGATCTCGCCGCGCTGCAACAACTCCGGTATGCGGCTGGCGCCGATTCCGGGCAGTTCGCGCGGATACGGCGGGGTGCCGAACAGCACCGAACCGACGGCATCCACCGCCACAACCTTCAGATCCGGCCACGCCTCCCGCAGCCGCCGGGAGATGCCATGCACGGTGCCGGATGTACTGACGCCCAGCACCAGGTAATCAACCGGCCGGTCCAGCGACTTCAGGATCTCTTCGCCCTCGCCGTGGTAGTGGCTTTGCCAGTTACGTTCGTTGGCATACTGGTTGATCCATACCGCATCCGGCTGCTCGCGCAACAGGTGTTTGACGCGCTCGATGCGGGTTTCCAGATAACCGTTTTGGCTATCCTTTTCGGTCACCAATTCGATATTGCCGCCGTAGCATTGAATGATCTTTAAATTGATCGGCGAGATTTTCGGATCGACCACCGCCGTAAAATGCAAACCGTGGATGCGGCAAGCCATCGCCAAGGCAATGGCGAGGTTGCCCGACGAGCTTTCGATGATATGCGAATCCGGCTGAATAGTGCCTTCGGCCAGACCGCGTTCGATAATGTAGCGCGCCGGTCTGTCCTTGACGCTGCCGCCGGGATTGAGCATCTCCAGCTTGGCGAGAACCTCGCATGGCGAATTGCGGAACAAACGCGACAGGCGGACGAGAGGCGTTTCCCCGATGCCGTTAAGAATGCTGTGCAGGATCATTGGGCCCCCTCGCTGCGCAATGCATTGAGGCCGGGCGCGCCGATGTGGAAATGGGTGCTGCCGAACCGGCGTCGCTTGCGTGCAGCCGCCGCTTCCGGTTGCTTACGGAAGAAGTCAGCCTCCTCAGGCGATAAGCGCCGCGTTAATGCGCGATAATCTCGTGCGCTAAGAGCGGCCGGAATATCATTAACGACGGCTTCGCTACGGAGTAGCTCCGCTGCATATTTATGACAGATTGATACTTGCATTGCGGTAAAAGTACCTGCGCTTTTCGCCTTCACGGCAGAACGCGGCCGCGGAGTAATCTCCGCAGCTTTGGAATAGGGTGCGTCCGGTAATGTAGCGGTGGTTGGCGTCAGTACTTGATTTTGGTAATAGCGCATAAACATTTTCCTCGTTGAGGTGGTCTTGTTTCTGGCTGGCTATTCACACCCAAGTGATGGCTGGCTAAATGAGGGGCGGCTTATACATTGCTGCGTAAGCCTGATTTACAGGTTTTATCCTCGCTTCAAGGCGATTAAGTTAAAACAAAATCCGGATAGATCGGGTAAGCCCAAGTACAGGGCATCAGTTTGCTGAAAATGCCCCGGTCTGCCCTGATTTGCGCCGCATCTTGTTCGCTTCACCCTGATGCGTATTCTTCCGGTTCCATGATGCGGATGAGGATTTTCAGTATTTCGTCTTTGTTCATGAGATTTTCTTTATGCGTGGCTGTGCGGGGCGCATTATGCCGTAACCGGGTAATTTCGGAGGCGGCGCACACTGAACAAAGACAGTAAAACAATCGGGACCGCTAAGCCGAGCAGTCCGGCGAACAGGCGCAAGTTTGTTTCAGCGCGTGCCTGTTCAACATAACTAAAGTGTGGAAAACGCTGATAATCGGCGAATGTGAGCGGCGTATTTTCAAGCACTTTCGGCAGGAAGAAGCCTTGCCAGACACGGTGAAACGCATCGACTTGCCGGGACAAATGCCGATAGCGGCTGTTATCGGTGCCGGCGACGGCATTTAGCGCCTCCTGCATCAGAATCGCCGGCGATAAGAAGCGCAGCGTATCGACGCTACGCTGTTGCTGCGCCAATTGCCGATCGTACCCTGCCATGATTTGGGTAATCCGTTCGGCCGCCGCTTGTTGCACCAAGACCCGTTTCCGCGTGGCTGCCGCGTCATCGCTTTTTACAAGCGACTTCGCGGTCATTTCGGGATGCTCTTGCTCAAAACGCGCAACGCTTGCGTCAGCTTCTTTGTTGGCATCCGTTTGGGCGGCGCGGATCGATCCTACCATGGCGGCGCGCGATGGAACCGGGTACGCGACGTTAACAGCGATGCTGATGAAGGTCGGCAATACCAACAAGATCACAATCCACAAGCCGGTCAACATCATCGCGTTTTGTGCGGATGACTTGGCTAACACATTGACTGCGGTTGCCAGTGCAAACCAAAACAGGGTGTAAGTTAACAGCAGCGCTATCCACCAGCCCAGCGCTAGCAGACTATCCATCGCGGACAAATCGGTACCGATGACTATCAAGCCCATTACCGTGATGCCTGCCGTCAGCGAAAAGACGAGAACCGCGCGAAAGCCGAGTTTACCGGCAATCAATAGCCAAAGCGGCACAGGGTTTGTCATTGCGATAGTCAGCGTGCCTTGCTCGTGCTCGGCAGAGAGCAGGTTGTACGAGAGCGCAATAATCAACAACGGCAATAAAAACACGACCACAAAGGCGAGATCGAAATTACCGATCAGCAAATTGCCGGGATTTTCGATTTCTTCGTTCAAGGCGAACGATTCTTTATTATCGGCGGATACCTTGACGTAGGGGGGATTCAGGTCGCTTTGGCCGATTGCCGTGGCGGCAAGTGGCGTTGGCGGCAAAATGGCATAAGTTGCCGCATGACGATTGCCCACCCAGTAGGCATTGGCGGGATTTTCGTAAGCTTTGCCCGGTTTAAGGCTGCCCGCATCAATCCCGGCTAATTTATTTTTCAGTTCGCGCAGGCGCGCCGACTCTTCCGTTTGCGCGGCATGTACGGCTTGCTGCTGTTTGTTCATCCATGACTGGCCGTTGATAAACGCGTAACCGACGGCTGCAAACAGAATCAAGGCAACCATGAAATCCAGGCGATCGGCTCGGAACAGTGAACGCTCAAAGTTGAATATCTCTTTCAAATACAGTGTTGTGTGCATAATTGCCCTTCCTTATAACGGCCGTAAGCGCCGCGTGGACGTTACCGCAAAAGCGACTGTCGCCAACATCCAAACCAACAAAATCCCCAGGTTCAAACCCTGCCGGGCGATAGCGGTTCCCGCATCCGGTATTTTGTGCTTCAGCGCCGGAATCTTTTCCCATAACTGTCGGTTGGACACATAACGGTCGTCGCCGTTTTTGTGGTGCAGAATCAAATCTTCGCTCATTGCAGTTTGAATTTGCCGCCGGTACAGTTCGGCGGCTGTAGCAAATTGGTTTTGATGAAAACTATCGGTACCGGCCAGGCCCATGGAGAACGGTCTGAGCGCGGCCAGCGGAAACGCAAACCCCGCCATAGCGCGGAGGCGTTCCTGGCGAGCATAGATATTCCAGAGTGCGCCGTAGTGTTCATCGTAAATGCGGTAGCCGTTCTCATCGTCTTTGCGCAAAGTCAGGCCCCGGAAACTGACCGGTAAATCCTCAATGCGGGTGACGTTGTACTTTTTCAGCACTTCATCACGGAAAGTAACAAAAGCGGGATGCGTTTCATCATGTCCGAAAGTCGCTTTGCGGGCTTCGTTGATACCGTTCTGGAATTCCACTTTGCTTGGCGTTGGGCAGAATAGCCGGGCTAAATCGGTCATGACCCGCGGCGCGATAAAACCGTTCACCACCCAAAACGCGAGCAGTACGATCAGCGCTTTGCGCGATGACGGCAAAGCCGCCGATACGGCCAATGCCAATGCAATAAAGCCAATCAGGTAGATGGCATAGCCCACCACCAGCCAAACGCTACGCGCGAATAAATCGCTGATGCCTGCCTGTTGATTGTCGGCGAAACCCAGCGCGATGAAGCCGAACAGCGCCGCCGGTAACAGTAGTGTCCCGACGGCCGTTATAATCGCCAGGCCTTTGCCGACCAATAATTGCGAAGGCTTTACGCCAATGCTCAGTAATTGCCGCAAGGTGCCGCGTTCGCGTTCGCCGGTGAATGCCGAAAATGCGAGTAGCACAATGACCAGCGGCACGAGTATTTGCAATACAAACGCCAGGGTCAGCTCGCCGAAGCGTTGCAACGAGGTTGCGTCGCGCGCCGGGCGGAAATTGAATTCGTTTTGTTTGTGCGCTTCCACCCACACCGTGGAGCCGACAAATCGATCGACGCCCGGATCAACGAAAGCCAACGGGCTCACCGGCTTGAAAGCGTATTGCCCGAAATGCGCCGCTTGATGAGGGTTTTTATCGCCCTGATCCAGCCATTGCTGGTAAGCCACGGCGCGTGCTGCGGTGTGCTCGCTGTCAACACGCTGCATGTGCTGCCGGCCCAAAAACAGCGCAATTAACATCAGTACCAGCATGATGCCGCCAGTCCACCAGAACCGCGCATCGCGCAGCAGTTCAAGCAGTTCTTTACGCGCCACGGTACCGATAACGGTTGCGGAGGCGTTCATCCGGCCTCCTGTCTTCCGGCAATATCAAGATAAAGGCGTTCGAGATCGGCATGGCCGAGATCGTCGGTCGTCATCGTCGAGACCAGTACCCCACGCTGCATGATGCCGACGCGTGTGCCAACCTGCTTGGCCAGGAACAGGTCATGGGTGGCCATCAGAATCGCCACGCCTTCAGCTTTGAGCCGGTCCAGCAGTCTGGAGAATTCGTTCGCGGCTTGCGGATCGAGACCGGACGTCGGCTCGTCGAGCAGCAGGGCTTTCGCGTTTTTCGCCGTCGCAATCGCAATGCCGACTTTTTGCCGCATGCCTTTCGAGTAGCCGGAGACGCGTTTGAACGCCGCCTCTTTCGCCAGTCCGGTTTGAGCGAGCAACTCAAGCAATTCATGCTCGGGTCGCTTATGTCCCAGCGCCAACGTGGTGAAATAACTGAGATTCTCAAGGCCGGAAAGGCTGGGATAGAGCATCACCGTTTCAGGAATATAGGCGATGTGACGTTTCACTTCGAGCGGTTCTTCACTGACGTCGATACCGTTTACCAGCGCTCGGCCGCCGGTCGGCGTCACGAAATTCAGGAACAAATTAATCGTCGTGGTTTTTCCGGCGCCGTTCGCGCCCAGCAAACAGAAAATTTCGCCGCTGCCGACTGTCAGGTTCAGTTTGTTTAGGGCCATGATGCCGTTATAGGCTTTAGTTAGATCAGTTGCTTGCAACATTTTTACTCTCTGTTTTAGTTACTGATGTTTTTTCGTGTCTTTCGCGGACTACGCTTTTTCTATCATGTGCGCGCAACATCAATTAGTTAACTGATGTTACGCACGGATGGTACTTCTCCCGTTTGCCGCGCCGAGCACCGGAGCTTTTATCGAGAACAGCCCGTTAGGGGTGCGGCAGGGATGCCGCACGTCAGCAGAGGGGCAGGAGCCCCTTCTGCTGACCCTCGATAAAAGCGAGGAGCGCAGGAAGCAAGCGGCAACCGGGTCGCCTTTTCTTTGGTTACTTTCTTTTGGCGAAGCAAAAGAAAGTAACTCGCCTTCGGGTGCGATAACCCGATTCAATCAAGTGTCGCGCCAGCGACTCCTTAATGTCAAAGCTGTCGAAATTCGACTAACTGCGCAACATCAATTAGTTAAAGTTAAAACGCACGCTGCCGTAAACGCTAAGCGGGTCGCCGGGCAGGGCGCCGACAAATGTCGGGTTGGTATAGTAATTCTCATCGGTCAGGTTTTTTATATTAACAGCGGCTTCCCAGCGCGGCCGGCGATAGGCAATCGCAGTATCGAGCGTCGTGTAGGACGGGACTTTGAGCAGATTCAGATTGTCCGCATAAGCCTTGCCTTTATGAGTAAGGCCCAAGCCGAAGGTCAGGCCTTTGGCAAAGCCTTGCTGAATTTCATAGCTGTTCCAGATGTTGAATGTTTCTTTACTGACACCGGTAGGGACAGTGCCGTAGATACTGCGGTCAATGACACCCAAAGCCGTATTGCTGGCTACTGCGCGCGATTGGGTTTCAGGATCCATCCATACGGCGTTACCGGTGATATTCCAGCCGCTGAGCGGGTGGATTCCAAGATCCATTTCCACGCCTTGAGACTGATCTTTGCCGTCCTGAGTTGCCAGGCCGCCACTGCCGGGTAAGGTGACGAAATAGTCGCTACGCTGGGTATCGAATAGCGCTACATTCAAATCGATCTTATCATCCAGCAGGGTGGTTTTAGCGCCGACTTCTACTTGCGAGGAGGTTTCAGGCGCTGTCGGGTAGGCCTTGCTTTCGGTGCCTAAATTGATGAATGCTCCGGTGCTGTAGCCTGCGTAAAGCGCCAGGTTTTTTGTCGGTTGAAATACGCCGCCTATCGATCCGGTAGTGAAGGATTTACTCTCGTTGATTTCACGGTACTTGGACACGCCTGCGAGACTCTGAACCGTCCGTTCAAAACCTTTATCGTCATAATTGATAATGTCGTGACGTACGCCGCCGCGCAGTTTCCAGTGTTCGCCGAACGCCAGTTGATCTTGCCCGTAGAACGACACGGTGTCGCTGGTCATTTTTCGGTCGAATAGTTGAAAATTGGTGTTCCCTGCCAACGAGGATTCCAAAATGACCGGGTTGTACAGATTGGCGATATTGGGAAATAGATAAATATCGACATTGGTATCAATATCGGTGTTTTTATATTCAAATCCACCCAATAGCGTATGATCAACCGGGCCGGTGCCTGTTTTCCAGGTCAGTTCATTCTGGAAAGTGGTGTAATCGGCATCGTCGGATTGTTTGCGCGCATTTCGCCCGGTCACTGTATTTGCCAAAGTGGCCGTGGCAGAAAGATTCCTGATCAGATCCAGTTGACGGTTTTCAGCGGTCATTGCGGTGCGCATGCTTAATGCGTCGGAAAATATCCAATCATGCGTGGCGCCGACCCGGTTAATTTCCTGGTCTGTTTTATTAAACGGGGTGTAGTAGCGGGTTTCGCGAGAGACGTCGGCAAGATTGCCTTTAGCATCGAACAGAATGCCGAAGTTGTCCGGCTTAACTTGAATATCGCGGTGATCGAAGTCAATGGTCAGCGTTTTATTATGGGCTACCTGCCATGTCAGGCTGGGGGAAACCTCGACAATATCGCGTTTTAAGCCGCGAAAACCATCGGAGTGTTCTCCGTTTACGATTAACCGGCCCGCCGTATCGTTCAGCATCGGCCCGGTTAAATCGAGATAGCCGCTGCCTGTGCCGAAACTGCCGAAAGTTGTACCGCCGGATACATTAAAGATATTTTGCGGTTTTTTGGTGATCAGGTTAATGCTGCCGCCGCCGTTCGCAGCGCCAAACAGTGCCGAGCCGGGGCCTTTTAAGACCTCTATGCGCTCGACATCAACCAAGGTGCGGTAATAGCCGTTTTGAGAGGGGCCATCAGGCATATCGTCTCGCAAAAAGCTTAACCCCAAACCGCGCGAGGTATAGTTATTGGCAAAACCGTAACCGCCTGCCATTTGCGGTTGAATGCTGCTGACATTGCGCATGGCGTCATTCATGGTAATTGCGGCCTGTTCCTTAAGCAGCTTTTCCGGTACGACCGCAATACTGGCGGGAATATCGCGCAACGGCGTATCGGTCTTGCTGCCGGTTCTCGCCACATCATTCGCCCCTCCTGGATAAATCCGCGCGGCACTGCTCTTTACTTCCGGCAGCGAGGTTTCGTTTTTAGACTTAGTGGGTAGTGTTTTTTTGTTTGCGGCGGAATCGGCCAGTGTGATAGTCGGTACGGCGGCAAGAGCCAGCAGCAATGCCGCGTTGACGTGCCTTTGTCTGAGTTGGATTGAAAGTTTCATGTAAGAGCCTGTATTTTGTAATAGTTGCTGGCTATACAAGCGATAAGGCTCTTTGGCTGGCTGGATGTAAGATTGAAAGTGAATTAGGGCGGTTTTATTTCTTTAGATTCGGATCGGTAACGAAGCCCAGTTTTTCTATTCCTGCATTTTGTGCAGCGGACATCACCATGGCTAATTGCTGATAGTTTGTGGTTTTGTCGGCGCGCAAATGCAGTTCGGGTTGAGGCGTTTTCTGTGCCGCCTCCGTCAGCCGCGAGGCAAGTTCGGTCTCTTCAAATGCCGTGTCATCCCAGAACAGTTTGCCTTCCGCATTAATCGACAGGGTGACAGTGTCGGGCTTTTCCGTATTGGTTTGGCTGCCCGCTTGCGGCAGGTCGATTTTGATCGAATGGGTCAGCAGCGGCGCTGTGATGATAAAAATAACCAGCAACACCAGCATCACGTCCACCATCGGCGTGGTGTTGATTTCCGCCATCGGCTGGCTATGGTGGTTATCGCCGCCGAATCCGCCGGAGGACATCATGACGACACCCCCGCTTGGCGTGGATTGGCGCGCGTAGCGCCCGAAGCGGGGCGGGCAGTTAGCGGTTCCTCTGTAGTGAAGACCGCTTCGTCAGTGTTGAAGGTCATGTCAATGGTTACGATTGCCAACGGTACGCCGGTGGTTAGATAGGTATGCAGATCGTGAGCGAAGGTTTCCACTTCGCCCATCAACAGGCGGTTGTCGCGCACCAGAGCGTTATAGGCTAATACCGCCGGTATCGCGACGGCCAGGCCGAACGCGGTCATGATCAGCGCTTCGCCGACCGGGCCCGCCACTTTGTCCACTGTGGCTTGGCCGCCAACGGCAATAGCGCCGAGCGCGTGATAAATTCCCCACACGGTGCCGAACAGTCCGATGAAGGGAGCGATGCTGCCGACTGAAGCCAATAAAGTGAGGCCTGTTTCCAGGCGCATGTGTTCCTGGCCTATGGTGCGGCGTAGTGCTTGGCTAATAAATTCGTCATGGCGTAAATGCTCCTGCAACGCGGTACTTTGGCTCGCGCCGGCAGTTACTGCGCGTTTCGCCAGGAGTCGGGCGGTGTAGCGATTATGATGGGCGGCGGCATTGATGCCTTGTACGGCAAGGCGCGTAAACGGGTTTTCTGCTTTGTTCAAATCCTCGTCCACGACGGCCGCCATGGATGATGATGTTGTCGACGAGGCTTGCCAAAAGCGTGCTAAAAAAATCGCGCTGCTGCTTTTTATGCGCCGCGCCTGGATGGCTTTTACGACCATTAAGGTCCAACTGCCGATGGACATGGCCAACAGGGCCGCCGCTACGGTCATGGATACCGCGCCGCCTTGGCTGATGAATTTCAGGTTGTCTACGAGATATTCGGCTTGCATGATGATGTTATCCTTCTAGTGAAAATCTGACCGGCACTACGACCGATGCGCTGACCGCTTGGTCGCCGCGTTTGGCAGGCGTAAACCGCCATTTTTTGACGGCTTCCAGCGCGGCTTGGTCGAGCCTGCTTGAGCCGCTGCCGGTTTGCAGCTCTACGGAACCGGCCGCGCCGTCCGCCGTTACCTGTACGTTTAGCAATACCAGGCCTTCTTCGCCCAATCGCCGTGAGATTGACGGATAGTTCGGCGCCGGATTATTGAGATAAGCCGCATTGAAGTTAGGCGACTGGTAGGGTTGTTCGGCTTCGCTCGGGACAGGCTTGTTGTTTGTCGGCTTTGTCTGTTGCTCGGCAACAGGTGCGGCCGTTGTTGCTACAGGTGCGGATGTTTGTTCCGCAGCCGGCGTTACCGGCTGACTTGCTTGCTCTGCAACGGGCTTGGCGATCGGCGTTTTGACTTGCTTCTTGACCGGTTTTTGCGCCTTTGCCATCGGTGGGGCGGGGGGCAAAGGCTTTTGCGGCGTTATTTGCGGTGCATTCAGCAAACTGATCATGATAGGTTCGGGGGGCGTCTCAGCCGGCAGAGACTCCGGTTGCGGACGCAATGCCGCAAACACCGCCAGATGCGCGCACAGCACCAGACTCAGCGCAAGCCATGACCGGTCATTGGAGCGGGTAATGCCGCCGTAATTCATATATCTCAGTACCGGTGCCGGACTGTTTTCCATGAAATAAAAGCCGGTTATCGGGAACATCGCTTTAGTGAACACGGCCTAGCCTCATCTGCCGGGTATTGCTATCTGCCGATACCGTATCTTGCATTTGGGCAAGCCGCACTTTGGCGTGGTTTAAGACTGAGCTGAGTATGTGCAGCGATTCTGAAGTGGTGCGTATTGTTGTCGATCCCAGGCTTATCTCTAATGTGCCGCAATCGGGACAAAGTACCACTCGACAATCGCCGTTACCGGAAAGTCCTACTTTCTTGTGTTGTTTATTCGAGTTCATTGAGTTCACCATCCAAACGTTAGGCAACTGCTATGGCAGTGCGTAGCTTTGATATTGGCTGGCTAACAACACTTGACGTGTCGGGTGGCTGGCTGTTTTTTACATCGTGTACTTTATTGTCGGCATGCCCCTTCCCCAATATCAGGAGGAGAGATGTCTACAGGTGATGAGAAAAAAGCCTGCCGACAATAAAGTGCAATAATTAAACTATTTGGTCAGGATTAATTTACCCTGACGCGTTAAACGCAATCGGTATTCTTCACCGGCATGTTCAATAACCACCTCGCGCGCTGTACCGAATAGCTCAGCGCTATAGAGTCGCTGTCGTAAAGCCGGTGTCGTATCCTGCTTTATAGGAAGCTCTAAATTCAGAGGGTCGAGCAAATCGGGAAGTTTTTTGTTCATGGATGCAAATAATAATGATTATCATTTGATGGGTCAACAGTTGATTTTCTTTTTTGCAAATTTTTTGAAAGTCGGGCGTAATCATCGGTAATGAGTAATCGGACGGGTCGGAACCAAAAAAGTATAAATTGCAATATGTTTAGGGTTAACGCCTTACCACCTATCAGTTTCTCATAACCTCACAAAATGTCGGCAAGGGCAGGTCATTTTGCAGACATCGCATGAGGCGGCGTAATCCGCGCTTAAACAAAGAAACTAAACTGCGGTAGAGTTTTTTAA
>Ga0208756_100289_pt1 | contig 26346 bp, 26 predicted proteins | sample LakWasMe73_LOW10_2_FD_183901 | JGI IMG/M metagenome (GOLD analysis project Ga0208756, IMG submission 183901) | Freshwater sediment methanotrophic microbial communities from Lake Washington under simulated oxygen tension - Sediment Metagenome... | ecosystem: Environmental > Aquatic > Freshwater >... | reverse complement strand
GCCAAAAATGGACGATGCCACTACAAAACTGGAAAGCCGCTCTCAACCGGTTTAGTATTATGTTCGAGGATAGAATGCCTATCCGATAATTGAAAAAATCCGTTTACACAAAATTCGGGACACCCTCAGGCGGATTCAACTCCGAAGTTCAATCCCCGTAATCATGCGGCTTCTTTCTCTGGTTCAGCAAAAAAGACCTCATGCGGTGTTTTAAAATTGAGTGTTTTTCGAGGGCGATGATTGAGCTTATGCATGACAGCCTCAACCTCGTCATCGGTTATAGTCTCAAAGCTACTCCCTTTGGTAAAGTATTGCCTAATCAAACCATTGGTATTTTCGTTTAAGCCACGCTCCCATGAGCTATAAGGATGAGCGAAATACACATCAGCGTTCAGCTGCTCCTTAATTTTTCCGTGGCCTGTAAACTCTTTACCGTTATCTGCGGTAATCGTTAAAGTCTTATCCAGATAGGGTTGTAGCAAGAGGACAGTGGCTTCGGTAACAACTTCCGCATGTTTGCTAGCCACTTTTTTTATCAGGGTAAATTTGGATACCCGATCCACTATCGTTACTAAGGCGCCTTGATGGTTCTTGCCTATTACGGTATCGATTTCCCAATTGCCGATGCGGGTCTTTTGCGCAACGATCTCAGGACGTTCGTCGATGCTGATACGGTTCCTGATCTGGCCGCGCTTATCTTTTGATCCGTATTGCTTTTTGCGTTTCTTGTTGCTTTGTCGAAGATGCTTATACAAGGTGCCCCCATTACGCTTATCTGCCCAGATATGTTGATAAATGCGTTCATGACTGATAGTCATTTCCAGCTTCCCCGATACTTGCTCTGGACTCCAGTCCAAACGGATTTTTTGTTCAATTTCAATGACCACTTCTGCGGTCATTTTTAGCGCTTTTACAGCTTGTGTCCTGCGCTTATCCGTTTTTATCTGCGCCTGCTTCGGGAAGTAGCCCTTTTTGCCTCGATTGCGTTTCAGCTCACGGCATACGGTTGATCCAGACACTCCCAACAACTCTGCTGTCTCTTTCTGATTTTTTCCGGCTTTATTTAATATCCCAATCTGGTATCGTTGTGCTTGGCTTAGCTGTTTATAGTTTCTCATGCGCTTTCTCGTCTTTGGTCGGATTGAAAAAAGCGTGAAACTATATCAGCTAACCTTTTTCTTTTCCGATTAGTGCCGATTGCACTTATGAGTTGAATCTAAGAAGAATATATGTGGCAAATTTTATTGCTGGCTATAGCAATCATCGCTTTTAGTTACTATTGGGAATTCAAGGGGAAGCAAAGGATTAACTAGGCAACCCTTACAGCCTCGGAAGGCTTAAAAAAGCCCAACATAAGCTGTGCTTAGTGTCACTGAAAATAGGACGGAAGAACTATAAAGGGTCAATACCGGAAGTTCATATTTTCACTTCTAAATATCAACCCAATGATCGGACATGGTCAATTTTTACGTTGTTTAATAGTGAATTATGTACGCTGACTCTCAGAACAGAGATAATGGCTCTTCGAGGCACACTGTGTAATTTTCATATATGTCAAAATCTTAATTAACCCCGGGAGAATAAACATGAAACTAAGCGGTATTCAATTCATTTATGTAAGCGCGCGCCTCATTACATCAGCGGCTCTGGCCGCCACCTTGGTTCTTGCGCCGAGGATGGCTCTTGCCACCGATAAAGATGCGCATGAAGATCGCACCGAATTGCGCATTAAGGACATGCATGCCAAGCTAAAGATCACGTCAGCGCAGGAAGAACAGTGGGCCAAGGTCACTCAGGTTATGCTCGAAGATGCAAAAACCATGGACGCCCAGACTCAAACTAGAGCTGATCATGCCAAGAACATGACTGCTGTTGATGATCTCAAATCCTACGGTGAAATTACCGAAGCCCACGCGAACGGGATCAAGAAATTGATTCCTGTTTTTGCTGACCTCTATACCAGCATGTCGGATGCACAGAAAATTGAAGCAGATACCTTGTTTCGCGAAGGTGTCCACAAACATAAAAATAAGCAGAGCCACAAGAAATCTGGTGGCAAATGATTGCGAGTGCGGTTATAGCTGTATCAGCTAATGCCATCCCGAGGCTCGTAATCTCATCAAGCATTCCAAAAAAGGAAGGTCAATATGAAAACTTTAATACAGAAATCAAGATACTTTAGATCAATTGGCGGTAAGGCACTGATTGGATTAATTTTTGCTTCGGCAATAAGTATTTTGTCACTGTCGTCAGCGTATGCTGATGACGACGACCACGGACGGGGCAACTGGGGTGGTCATCATGAATGGCGGGGTGATCGTGATGAATGGCGTGGTGACCGTGATGGATATAGAAATGGGTACGGGTACGGTGGATATGGTGGATACCAACCTGGATATCCGCAACCCTATGGCTATGCGCAACCTGTTTACGTCCCGCCTCCAGTGTACTACCCACCGCAGCAATCGCCCGGCATTAGCTTGTTTTTTCCACTAAATCTTCGTCGGTAGATAGCTTCGCGAGTTGATGCAACCGCCATAGATTGGGATCAACAGACGAAGCCCATCGTTAGAGATTGATGGGCTTCGCACCTATGCGTGCAAACGGAGACTTTCAGATAAATTGACGCTCAATTCTATTTTTAAAAACGAAACAAATCCGGCAATAGCCAATTAAAACCCTACTTTTGTTAATACTCCTTAACGCAAGTGGCCGCTCGAAGGAATTATGATGGCCAAACTCTCAGCCGAAAGCATCGTTGTTTTACGTCACTTTATGGTGCATCCAAGATTGACAGCAGCGGCAATTTTTACATGCCTGGTTTTCTTCCTATTATTGCCTGAGCATTGGCGCATAATTACCAAGCTTTTAATTGCATGGGATTCAGGTACATTGCTCTACCTGCTACTTGCATCGATTATGATGTATAACTCAGATAGCTCAACCATTAGAAGTCGCGCTCAACTACAGGATGATGGCAGATTTATCATTCTTGGACTCACAGTTTTTTCGGCTATCGCCAGTTTAGCGGCCATTATGGCAGAACTTGTCGCTGCTAAAGGGCTCGGGGGTACTTCATTGCAGCATGTGATGCTCACCGGCATCACAGTTGTTTTATCTTGGTTGTTTATGCAAACGATGTTTGCACTTCATTATGCTCATGAATTTTATAACAGCCGTTCCAGGAATAATGACGGGGGACTAGAATTTCCTGGCAATAATCCGATGCCGGATTATTGGGACTTTGTCTATTTTTCTTTTGTTATCGGGACAGCTGCACAGACTGCAGATATCAATATCACCTCGAAAACTTTACGTAGACTGGTTGCGCTTCATAGTGTGATTGTATTTTTCTTTAACACGACAATATTAGCACTGACGGTCAATGTAGGCGCAAGTTTGCTTTGAATAAACAGAGATTGTCCATGGCATCAAGACAATATTTAACCGGTTTTGGCCGTTTTGAGTGTTGGCGCTTGTTGAGTTTTGACCATTTTAGTGTAGATTTTGTCGGAACCGGTCTGACCAGTGTCATTTCGGTTCAGAGTGTTAATATACTTAGCTTTCAAGCTTTATAACTAGTCAAAATTCAACCGGTACGGGTGGTCAATTGTCAATCAGCGCCAACATACACGACATGGATAGGTGGTGCCAATGAGACTTTCTAAATGTGTCTAGAAAACGGTCGTTTTATGGACAGGATAACGTTGGAGGTAGAAGAACAGTTGCGAGCGGGGCGCTGCGGCACTTACAAGCCTCCCTCTCGACCGAAGTGTTAGGTTGCAGCACGACGCTCTGCCATGGCCGAAGAAATAACGCTGATAGCCGAACGAATCAAGAACCCCACGAGCCCCAATGCAACCACAATATCAGGCCAACCTGAACCGGTGAACCAGACTGCTCCAGCGGCCACAAAAACCGAAAGATTGGATACGATGTCGTTTCTCGAGCACTCCCACACTGAACTCATATTCACATCTTCGTGGCGATGTCGCCACAGCAGAAAAAGACAAAGGGAGTTTGCGGCAAGGCCAAGAAGACTGAATACGCCCATAACCTCGAATATGGGCAGGCTTGGGGCAAAAAACTGGTAAGTAATTTGAGCAGCCACGGCGACAGCAGCAAGGAAAATAAGACCACCCTTAAACAGTGCGACCTTGGCTTTAACAGCAGTGCTCCTCGAAACCGCGTAGAGGCTAAGACCGTATGTCAATGCGTCTCCAAGGTTATCAAGACTGTCAGCAAGCAGCGCGGTTGATTTCCCATAAAGTGCTGCAGCAACGATGACAAAGAACATCACGGCGTTAATGCCGAGCACAATTTGTAACGTTCCGCGCTGACGTTCCCGTAGTCGGTCTAATGAACAACTATTGTCACAACAACCACTCATCATACAATCCTCGTAGCAACCTAATGTGATATAGACAGCATTGGCTGTCTTATAAAAAATCTAATTTGTCGTATATTCATCATAAACTCATCAAGTTGATTGATAAAGCTCTGGGGCAACGACAATGACTGACCGGTTTTGACACGGCCTGGGTCGTGTATTGGCGATCACTAATCGTCATTCCTGGCTGTTATCGGACGTTCAGTCGGTCAAGCGAGCGCATCAACTTTAACGGTAGGTCGACCATTTGAAGCTGCCTGGAAATTTCGCTACCTTTATACAACCCAGCCGAGAAGGGGTAAATACTGCTTAATAGCCACCATTTGGAAAGATGACCTAACTTGAAGTTTGTTTACTTTGCTTCAAAAATACAAACTTGACTAACCAGGTCGTAAGCTGCCATTTCAGTTGCTTTAGTTAAAACGACTTAACGCAAGTAAATGGAAACCTCAATACAAACCTCGGATGATCTGTTGCACCTGCTGAAGGCAGTAGGTAAGGAGCAAGAAGACTGTGGCCGAGAATTTAAAGAGCTGGATTAGATTAAAATTAACCCTCGGCAGCAAATGCGGCTATTGTCAGCAGTCTGAGACTAAAAACTATCAATTTATCGTTTGATAACCCTGTTGTTTCCATACAAAAGCAACCCAAACTGCCAAATTCACAGTTTATTAAATTACATTAGCTACCAATTTTAAGACCTTCTTTTTGCAGCTATGGTCTACTCTAAGCAAGTTGTTGCAAATAAACAACAAGTAGCGAAAAGCGCTATAAACACTGACTTCACCTTATCTAAAAAATCATTAAACCTCTTGTTTTGCTCATTCAGTGGGAGGATTATCTGCGCTCAAATTAAACAAACTATTGGGGAACTGACAATGAAAATTATAGCGATGATGGTTTTACTGGCCTCTCTTTTTGCAATAGCGGGCGCAGCTCTATTCCAGCTTTTTGTTTTACTAACAAGCTCTCTATTTGCCAAGCAAGATGATAGTCGTCAACCCTCACGGCAAAGTTAGTTAGGCCGTTATTCCGTAATCTTGCATTTGTTATAACCAGCATTGACTCGGTCTCTCATCTCTTTACCGGGTTTGAAGTGAACTGCTACTTTTGCCGGTAAATTAACTGATTCACCCGTCTTGGGATTCCGCCCGACACGGGGAGTCTCCGATGATGCAGGCTAAAGCCGCCAAATCCTCTGACCTCAATCCGTTCGCCTTGAACTAACGCATCTGTCATTTGTCCCAGTATACTATTAACCGCCAACTCCACATCTCGTTTCTCAAGTTCGGGTGATTTTTCACTCAACGCTTGAACGAGTTCTATCTTGGTCACGGCCTAACTCCCTATTGATATACAATATGATTATTTTAGCAGGCTTAAGAAGTCACGCGATGATTACACCAAAAGAATTAACAGAGCAGGCCTTTGCACTGTATCGCAGGATAATAGATGTTGAAGGCCTATGCGGATTTTATTTCAGCAGGGCAAAAAGGTTGCGCCTGCTAGCGGATAAAGCCAACGCTCGATATATACGACGATTGGAAGCTTGGTGGCGTATTAAAGAAGATGGCAGTAGCTAACCCGAAAACACCATCCTACTTCCGATTGTCTACCTCGTTTTTTAACGCAAGTCCTGAAATTTCGTTATAAAGACTCGCTAGTTCAGTAGTCAGTTTTTGGTATTCGGGATGATGTTTTAGCAAAGGTATCATACTAATGGCGTCGTTAAGCTGCTCTTCGAGATGCATTTCTTCAATCTCGTTTAGAGATTCACCATCTTCAATTCTTTTTTTCATAGCTAATGCTTGCGGGATAGACTGTTCTTGTAGCTGCTCTACAAAAACAGTGATGACGCCAATTTCATCTGATGATGAGTTCATAGGATATTTCCAGTTGTGTTACGACGAATTTAATTTCCGAGCTTAATGTACCTGTACCTCATACTAACAGCAAGTCAGCCGTACATTTTCAATGCTAGAAACCAGTCGTTCAATGTCAGATCTGTGTTTGGGGAGGTCAGCTTCTCCATGACCAGCACGCTCAGAATTGGTGAATAACCAGTTTTTTCTTTATATGTAGAGTCGTGCTGACTTGTATTAGTCTCGTCCAAGCATTAAGTGGCTCAGTTAGAATATTTTGAACGTTGCTTACTTCGCCTTGGCTTAAGATCAGCTCCAGTCAGAGTCACTGAAATCATCTTGAAAACTGTCATCTTGAAAGTTGTCATCATCATTGCTAGCCAGATAATCGTTGCGATCATCGTTATTGGCGGCCTGTTGTCCAGCATCATTGCCGTAATTGTTATTAATTATGGTTTGTTCGGTAAATTGTTCACCGGAAGGTTGCTGCCCAAAGCCAGAGGAATGGTGCCCCATCAAGTTTTCAATGCCCTGGAATAAAAAAGATCCGGCAACTACGCCCGTGGCGGTAGTGGCAACATTGCCAAGAAAGCTTGATCCGCCACTACCAAAGCCACTTGCCGCTACTTGTTGTGGTTGTGGTGCATATCGGGGTGTCTGGTAGCTTGCTGCGCCGGGAGCCTGGCCAGCAGTTGCGGCAGGCTGCGCCCAGGGATCATTGCTCAAGAAACCGTTTTTTTGTTCGGATTGACTACATTGGAGCTGGTGCTGCAATTCGTCAATGCGTGCTTTTGCGCCAGTCACCGCCTGTTCCAGTAGTAACGCTCGTTGTACTAAAAGATACGTCGCATCTGGTTGAAGGGCGGCTGCCTCGCGGATCATAGCTTCTGCTTCCGCGTCTTTTGTTGTCAATTTAACTTCTCCTAATTGTTTAAGGAGCTGATTAAGTTGGTCGCGTTCTTGTGAATTCATGGTAATAAGTAATCCCAGTGTTTAGTTGAATAGGGTAAAGCAGTCAGTGATCGAAAACGACTTTAGTAAAAGCTTAATGTCGATTTTGATATGGGGTGCCTGGGTATAATTTCAACACGATTATTCCACACGTTGTACTACAAACTAATTCTGACCTGACTGATTGTTCAGTGCCTGTGAAAGTGATGCCCATTAATATTGGGCCGATGAGGGGACATATAAAACGGATAGGTCGAATAATGATAAGGGTGAAATTGATACCGTTGATTTGGAGTTGGCATAATGTTCTGTAAACGTTTTCTGTACAGCTCAGCTTGACGTTCTTTTTCAACCTTCTCTCTTACCGCTTCACGTTTTGCAAAATCGTCCTCCCATGCCTTTAGATTGGCTTCTGCCTCAGCTACCTTTCTAGGATCGGATTTTTTAATTTCAACAGTTTCCTGTTTTATAGCAGATTGGCATGGCACAGACTGATAAACTACTTTGTCTGATACCAGTAGACATGTTGGCGCCGGTTGGAAATTGACCACTCGTACCGGTTGAATTTTGACCAGGAAAAGGGTTGAAAAACTTAATATTTATTAGAGTTATGAACCTTAATGACACTGGTCAGACGGATTCTGGTACAACTTGCTCTAAATGGTCAAATTTCAACCGGCGCCAACAACTTAGGTTAATAAACGGAGGCACGATTGGCGAAAGGCGTCGATATTTTTCACTAATTATCGCCATCTTATTGTTTTAATAACATTAGTCGTTTTAACTGATTGGGAAAGCTGACGCTGGGTGTGTAAAAAATTCGACGCTGTTTTCCATACTGGAAAGTTCAAACGCTCTTTTGCTGTAATATTGGCAAAATTTATACGCCGTTTTCCATAATAATTATTATTGTCTGGAAAATTTTCAATGTTGATTTGTATAGTTACCTGGTAAATTTTGCATAGGGATTCCCATTTCCAAACAACTTCTCAGTGCGTTGGGTTAGCCTCCAACACACACGCAAAATGTTGGGTGTATGTTAACTCACTAACGTATTTTTTTTGCGACTTTTCACTTAAAGTTTCCGGTTATTTTCTTGTGTTTTTTTTTGCAAAAAATAATCTAAAAAAAATACAAAAAATGCGATATTTTTGCTTTGATAACACCAATAAAATTTGCTTCTCTGTACGTTACTGCATCAATAGTTTTGCAAACTGATAACACTATCGATTTGTGCAAAAAAGTTGCAAATTAGTTGCAGTTTGGAGAAAGGGTTATCTCATCAAAGAATACTTGAACTTGTTATAAAAAGGGTAGGGGGATTTGCGAACAAGTCGCTGTCCAGTAGGTTGATCAGGTGATCAAGTCGCTGTCCGAAGTCTGATTCAGCTCTGTCAGTAAATGCTTCGATAGCCATGAGCAATACTCTGGTTCACCAGAATATGCTATTGACTGGTAAAGATTACATGCTGAAGAACAATTATAGGATTTTAGTTAACTTGTCTCCCCATTTATCCAGTGCCTTCCGTTTCTCCCGGTCATAGGAATGGCGGTCATAAACAGCCGTGATTCCGCTTTCAACGTGATTAAGAATTTTTGATACAGTGAGTCTGGATACACCCATGCCAGTCATATGACTGGCCGCAGTGCGCCGTAGATCATGCGGCGTAAAGGGTGGAATACCAAACTTAGCCTCATTCTTATGGAGAGCATGATCAATACTAGTATCTAATACTGGTTTATCGCCTTTGCTAGAAGGAAACAGCCATCGTGATTCCCCGGAAAGTGATTTGATTTGTTCAAGTAGCTGCAACGCAAGAGGAGACATAGGGACACGATGAGATAACTTGTTTTTGGCTTTTTCGCTTGGAATAGTCCACCAGCCGTTGTTAAGGTCAAACTCGCTCCATTCAGCGACAATAATTTCACCTTTGCGTTGAGCGGTAACTAATTGGAATTTCAAACAAAGACGAGTTAGTTCACTCATTGATGCCGTTGCCAGGCCATTCCAGAAGATTAGAATCTCGTCATCACTTAACATCCTGTCTTTACGATTTTCCTTGGCTGGCATTTTAACGGCAGTGCAGGGATTGGCTTCAGCAAGATCACGGCTGATTGCCCAGTTAAACATTTTTCTTAACAGAGCCAATGTTCGATTGGCTTGGATGGGCGCTCGTTGAACGATGACATCTAATAAACAAATTATGTCGCGCCGTTTGATTTCATGGGCTTTAACATTTTTCCATTTGGGCAATAAATCATGATCCAGAATTCGTTGATCTTCTTTCCATGAGCGCTTATTTGTCATGGCATAGAGTTCAATATACTGAACTGCCATTTCGCCAAAAGTAGGAGCGCTTCTATTAACCTGCTTGTCTGTGGCTGGGTCATTACCCATTGCCGATTCATGCATTAACTCTTTTGCTTTGTCTCTGGCGTGAGTCAAGCCTAAGGCCGGATAAGTCCCAATAGTGTAACGGCGTAAACGTCCAGCATGTCGATACATCACAAACCAACTCTTTCTTCCGGCTGATGATATTCGCAAGCCTAAGCCTGATGTGCGTGAATCAAAGTAATCAAGCTGTCCTTTATTAGGGAGAATAACCGAGTCTATCCAGCGAACTGTAAATGAGCATTTAGGCATTAATGTACCCTACTTACGATATTCAGCAAAGTCTGATAAATCAGTTCAAATGATTATTGGACGAATAAGGCTTTCTGCCGGAATGCCTAGTTGGTCATGCAGCTTCCAGATCATGGGTAAGGTTAGCGAGCGTTTACGGTTCAGTATTTCGTAAACCCTGTTTAATCTGCCGATCATGGGCACTAAATCTTTCGGAGTAAGTCCTGATTGCTCCATCCTAAATTTGATGGCTTCAACCGGATCAGGCAAATCGATAGGAAAATGCTTGATTTCATAAGCCTCTACCAAGGTCAGTAATATTTCAAACCGATCACCATCTGGTGTCCCTGGGTCAGGTTCATTTTCAAAATAGGCGGAAACTTCACGCATAACGGTTTTATAGTCATCTTCTGTATGGATAGGACGTATTTCCATGATTATTACTCCAATTCTATGGTTTCGGCATCAATGGCATCGTACTGCGCATGTGTGCCGATAAACTTAATATAAACACCGCTAAACTGATAAGCCACTGCAACTACCAACCGGTAATCATTGCCTTTGATGTTAAACACAACTCGACGGTTCTTCAGGATGCTGGCGCTTCGATACTTCGCCTTAATGTCAGCTGGTTGTGTCCAAGTAGCCCGTTTGACTTCATCCGCCCAAGCTCTCAAGTGTTGCTCTGCGTTAGGATGAAGTATCCAGAACTCACGAAGGATTTTAAGGGAAACAATTTTCATGGCTGGATTATAGTCCCATCAAGGGATTATAATCCATTCGTTGTCTGTCTAGCTGAAAACATAAACTGTCTTAAGGCACCGATAGCTAGCCAGGTTGAAAAGCTTGGAGATGGCGACCAAATGATTCATGCTAAAATTATAGGTAACTTATAGGTAACAAAATGACGTTGACAGTATAGAACCTAATGAACCAGAATGAAACAATAGGTTTATGCTAATTCATCTAATATCAATAAGTTAATTGTTTTATTTGGTTGCATGAAGTTGCAGGGCGCTATAATAATGACCGATTCGTAATCAGTAGGTCGCGAGTTCGATTCTCGCCATTGGCTCCATATAATCAATAAGTTATAATTTTACAGCATCAAGTTGTTTTTATTTTAATTGAAATGTAACCAGTTTGTAACCGCGTTTACTCAATGCATAGCGCAAACAGTTAATATTTAACTTTCAAAAACCACCCGCAACACTTGCCAGAATTTCAAGCACAAAAAAGCCGGTGTTACCCGGCATTGGTTAATGAGTTAAGAAGGTTCTAACAATCCTGAGCGCTAGAATCTTTTTTGCGAGCGACTGACCATCTATCAACCTTCAGCATTGAGTCATAAGTGGCAATCCCAATGCATGTCGCGCTATCCATAGCCGTCAACTCTAAAGGCCATAAAATAAGCTCCGCCAGTGAAAGTGTGAACACATCAGCTGCAAGGTAGGGTAATGCGCGTATTTTTGATGCTTGATGCATTCCCGATTGGAATTCAAAAATGTCCTGCTTGTTGCCATTTTTGTCAGTATCCCCAAATTTTGGAGCCCCAAGCCGAGTGATGATTTCCTCTCGCCTTGTCCCGCTTCCTATTCCTGATAAATCCGCTTCCCCCGGCTGAGTAAGCACTTTATACACCGAACAACCCATCAACTCTGTAGTTAATGCAATAATTATAATTATTTTTCTCATGCTTAATCCTTTCTTAATTGAGCGACCACAGTAAACGATTGCCACTGATATTAATAGTCAGTCAATGCTTACGTCGGTACAGCATAGAAACCGCTTCCGGCATGAGCCTGCAACACACACAAAGCCAGTATTGGAAAGCGGCTTTCAATATTTGCCACTAATCAGCGTTGAATTTTCCAGTCAAAAAATGGCGTACGTAATAATATCAACATGATAGTGGGTAGGCACTGGAAAATTTTAAACGCTCTTTTGTTGTAAAACTGGCAAAATTTAGACGCCGTTTTCCACTTAGGACAAAACCAGCGGCCCGCTGCCTGAGGTCAGATGGTCGGGCTCACTGCCGCTTAGTGCATGTTCATCCTCACCGTCGACCGGTGGCTCGATTTCGAGTTCGGGAGGCGCAATCATCCGCCCCTGCATCAGCTCATCAATCTGATACTTATCCAGGGTTTCCCAGTCCAACAAGGCATGGGCCATGTTGTGCAGGATGTCGATATGTTCCTTGAGGATGGTTTCGGCGCGCAGATAATTGCTGTCCACCATCAGCCGGATTTCCTTGTCGATGAGCCGCGCCATCTGTTCTGACATCGGTTTTGATTGCAGACCCATGTAGCCGCCTTCGCTGTCACCGTAGTCCATCGGCCCGAGACGGTCAGACAGGCCCCATTTGGTAACCATGTTGCGGGCCAAGTGGGTGGCGCGCTGGATGTCGTTTGAAGCGCCGGTAGTGACCTTGTTTTTGCCGTAGATCAACGCTTCCGCGACCCGACCGCCGAACAGGCTGGCGATCTGGCCTTCCAGTTTGTCCTTGCTGGCGCTGTACTGGTCGCGTTCCGGCAGGAACATGGTAATGCCTAGTGCGCCGCCGCGCGGCATGATGCTGATTTTGTAGACGGGGTCATGCTCCGGCACCAGACGGCCGACAATGGCGTGACCTGCTTCGTGGTAGGCGGTCATCAGCAGGTCTTCACTGCTCATGATCATCGTACGCTTTTCAGCGCCCATAATCGTTTTATCGCGGGCCTTGTCGAGATCGTTCATCGTCACCACCCGCTTGTTATTGCGGGCGGCGAATAATGCGCCTTCGTTGATCAAGTTGGCCAGCTCGGCGCCGGAAAAACCGGGAGTGCCGCGCGCCAGATCGTTGATGTTGACATCGTCGGCCAGCGGAACCTTGATGGCGTGAACCTTGAGAATCTGCTCGCGGCCCTTGATGTCGGGCAGACCGACCTGCACTTGCCGGTCGAAACGGCCCGGTCTGAGCAGCGCTTTATCCAACACGTCGGCGCGGTTGGTGGCGGCGATCACGATGATGCCTTCGTTGCCGCTGAAGCCGTCCATTTCCACCAGCAGCTGGTTCAGGGTTTGTTCGCGCTCTTCCGCGCCTCCCATATTGCCGGCGCCGCGCTGGCGTCCGACCGCGTCGATTTCGTCGATAAAGATGATGCAGGGTGCGCGCTTCTTGGCTTGTTCAAACATGTCGCGCACCCTGGAGGCGCCGACGCCGACGAACATTTCCACGAAATCCGAGCCGGAGATCGAGAAGAACGGCACCCCGGCTTCACCGGCAATAGCACGGGCCAACAGGGTTTTACCGGTACCCGGAGGGCCGACCATCAGCACGCCACTCGGAATTTTGCCGCCCAGCACTTCGTATTTACCGGAGTCTTTGAGGAAGTCGACCATTTCCATCACGTCTTCCTTGGCTTCCTCGACACCGGCCACATCCTTGAAGCGCACCTTGACCTGATCTTCGGCCATCAGTTTGGCGCGGCTTTTACCAAAGCCGTTTTGACCGCCGCCGGCGCCCTGTTGCAGCTTGCGCATGAAATAGACCATTACCGCGATCAGCAGCAAGGTCGGCGCCCACGATTCAAAAAACTGCATGAAAGTAGACGGTATCTGCGGCTTCTGGCCCTTGATTTTGACGTCATGCTCCAAAAGCTCGTCTATTATGCGGACATCGTTAGGATTGTAGGTGGAAAAAACAGTGCCGTTGTGACGGATACCATTGACATATTTGCCGTCGATTATCACTTCTGTAACCGCATTGTTTCGCACCGCCTCGATAAATTCCGAATAGGGAATCTCGTTTTGTTGATTGTATGAAGAAGAAGTGGGATTAAACACCACAAACATCGTAATGCCGATCACAACCAGTATGAACAACAGCGGGATTAGTAATTTTTTCATGGGGTGTCGCCTCCTAAGGCAAAGGGCAAAGATGCCCTGATTTGATGTTTGGGTTTTTTCGCCTTTCAAGACGGAGGTTGGCCTCGTATTCGTCGCCACCGACCGTGGTATAAAAAAGACCCACATCACCGATTCGCCACTTGGCGAACGAGTCTACAATCACGTTCTTCTTCTCGGAGGTAAGAAAACGCTCGGACTTGGTGTCCAAGGTCAGCACACGCGCATCAAATGTACTGACTTTATTGATGATGAGAGTCTTAAAGTGGAGTCCCGGTGTAAAGCCGCAGGCAACTATTTCCCCGAGACGAAACAGGATGGCTTTACGGCCATCCTGTTTTAGAGCAGTTAGTGGTTAGCCGCGTAGAGCTGTTTGATTTCTTTATACCGGTTTAAAGCATCCGCTAAAGACTCTTTCGCCGCTTGCGGCTCATTGTTCGACAAAGCCGTGCGCGCTTGCTTCAACACATTGCTGGCTTGATTACGTTTTAAATCAAGCACGTTATTGGCAATATCTTTTTGCAATTGGCGGGCATCGGTGACCATATCTATAACCGCTTCGTTGTTCACTCCATTGTCCAGAGCGGCTTTAGCCTCTTCTACTTTCGCAAGCGTATTGTCGATAGCCGCTCTAACGTCTTCATAGGATGGATTCACCCCAGCTGAAGCGGTGAATGACATTGCTGCCATAGACACGGCCATGACAGAAGAAACCAGGATTTTGTTGAATGTGTTCATGGGATAAACCTCACAGTTGATAAATAAAGTATTTCTACCTAACGATTAAAATGAGCCTTTGGTTAAGAAAGATTCAAGTAATCGCTAAGTTGGGTAAAGTCTAACATAACTAGTTCTGGCTAGTACTAATATTTGTTCTAACAGGAACTATTTTTTTATTGACCCTACTTTTTACCCTGCGTTTCCATTGACGCTTATAAAATTACTACCAATGTATCAATTAGTTATACCATTTTCAGGCATTCCTGTTCGCACGCTTGATGGGCTGGTGACTCCGTTCGATTTGAGCTGCAGGGGCGGCAAGTCGTGCTGGAAAACAAGTAATACACCTTAAAAGCTTGGGGAAAGGCTTGATTAGGGTTACTATTTGGTTCTAATTAGAACTAAATAGGTGTAAACGTCATGTCTCCTCCCTTCGCACTTCCTACCGTACTACATGAGTTAGTACGCACACATCAGACTTTTTTAACTTATGCGGCCATCCATACGCACACGCTGGATCTGACGCTGCCCCAATTTGATATTATTCTGACCTTGGGCAATGCGTTAGATATGACCTTCAAGAGACTGGGCGAGAAAACCTTAATTACTAAAGGCACGTTAACCGGCATTATCAATCGTCTGGAAGATAAAGGACTGGTTCAACGGGTTGCCTCGAAAACGGACGGCCGCAGTCAGATTGTGCGACTAACGGCGGCGGGAAAAGTCTTATTCGAACACGCTGTTCCCGAGCATCTGGACTATGTTCACCGAATATTTAAGGGTTATTCCCCGGAAGACATCGCGACGCTGGAAGTCGCTCTGCTGCGGTTACGTAAGTCGGTCATTGCCGCAAGCTGCGATGGCAGCGGAAAGCTTGTTGATGGAACCGATGGCTGGTGCGCCAAAGTTAAGGATGTCTGTAAAAATTATCAAGATAGTCTGTAAATCAACGCCAAATATTTTCAAGCTATCAACATTGACTGTAAATCAGCGTGCAAAAGTTACCACTTTTAGCATCAATTTTTATCAGCTTTACAGAAAATAAACATTAAAAAACAATGTGATAATAATTTACAGGGTCAATTATGACGCTGTTTACTGGTAAATACTGGACGCTGATTGAGACTTCTGGAGTTCAGTGTAGACAAGCCCTTGCAGGCATGATGATCGGGGCATTGGTTTCATGCGCAAAGCTGCGTACGCAAAGGTGTACGTAGGGAAAAGCACTGTAACCAATGTGCAATTCCATGTGAACAAGTTTGTGAACGGAAATAAGGTGTTCACAGAAAGCGAACGGCAATGCGAACAAGAAAAACAGCATCATCAGATTTGGTCGTCAAAAGACAGGTTACCAAAGAAAATAGCAAAAAGGCTCAGTCTAAATATTACCAAGATCGGCTAATCATGCCGGTTTTTTGCGTTTGTCCTATGGGACACTGGCGGGACATTTGCTAATAAATAAGGGCACAAAATGACAACAAGTAGCAACAAAGAAATATAGCCAAGCTATTGATTATTTTATTGTTGTTTTGTGGATTATTGGTTTAACCTGATTTGTAATCAGTAGGTCGCGAGTTCGATTATCGCCCTTGGCTCCATATAATTCAAAGCCTTGCATGAAAATGTAGGTTTTTTATGTCTTATAGCGACGAAACAATTACGCAGCTATGCGCATCTATCATGACAATCGCTGAAGCTAGCGCCGCAACTATGGACATACTCTCTTATTTCAGCGCCTAAAAAATAAGGGGGGCAGAGTAAGCTTATATTTAAGTTTACTCTGACTCCTTGTTCATTGTTGTGAGGTTGATGGCTGTATTATTTACGGGCGCCAGCTGCCTTATCGGGTGTGTCCATAATGCGGTTTAGCAGGTTGGTCTGTTGTGATACTCTATCCGCTTGAGTTAAGTCGATCATACCTTTAAGATCTGAAAAACGTCTCTCAGCTTCTTTTAGGTCTTCTGTTGCTTTAACCAAATCACCCTCTTGTACCGCTGCTCGAGCTTTTTTCAAATAATCATTGGCACGGTTACGATTACGGTCAAGTTTATCGTTAGCATTGATTTCTTTACTTAACTTTAATGCATCTTTGATATTGCTGATAATGACATCGTCGCCGGCTTTGCCACTGTCTGCCGCGCCACCGCTGTTTCTTACTTGAATAGCGTTCAATGCTTCAGCAACTTGGCCTAAAGTAGCCTCAATTCCTTCAATGGGCGTCATTCTATTGTACATACATGCCATACCCAAACAGGTGTCAGCAGTAGCCGAAAAAGATCCTAAAGAAAGTGCCAATGTAGTCGCTACGACAGCGCTTTTTAATAATTTCATGTGATGTAATCCTCGTTGTAGTTATTATTATTAGGTCTGTAACTGCCTAGATATTAAGCATATTTAATTAGTTACATGACAATGTGGACTTTATCATAACTCTTGTGAATATTAGAATGAATTAACGGGTTTCAGGAATTCAGCGCACCTCAAATAAAAGCAATTAACGATCTAAAGTATTTTATTTAGGGTGCAAAATCTTCCCTCTCTTAGTAAATAACCGGGATCCGAGTAAACTTGAATTCGCCTAACGCAACGCTAAGCAGGTCTATGTCTCATAGCTCTACAATGAGGCCGAGGACCCAGCAGCGCTCGTCAACCGGCAGGGACTGATATGTTTTTTCAAAGCCGGCCCGTCGAGCTCCCAATTTGGAGGGAGTAAAATAGCGTCAGTTTTTCCGGTCGGTTAAGCCGTAGTCGTTATTAAAACAATAAGATAGCAGTAATTGCTAATAAATTTCGGTGCTCTTTATGGGCAAGTTTTCAGCGCTTTTTGACAGGCCTGATGTTAGAATTACGATTTCAACAAGTTTAATTTTTAGGAAGAACATGAGCAAAATTACCATCGAACACAATCCTAGCGAAGAGCGATTAAAAGAGCTGGGTGTTGCCAACTGGGAAATCTGGGAAAAAGAAATTTCAAAATTCCCAATAGATTTTGATGAAACTGAATGTGCCTATGTTCTGGATGGCGAGATTTTGGTAACGCCGGCGGGCGGTGAGCCGGTACGAATTCTGCCTGGCGATCTGGTGTCGTTCCATGCAGGGTTGGACAGTCAATGGGAAGTGGTCAAGCCATTACGCAAGCATTACAGCTACGATTATCCCAACGGCATTTAGTCTCCGAATTATGCGCCATGATGGCACCCATGGCGCTTGACGGGAAAGTCGTCCGGAATAAAAAACCGATAAACTGAATTTAACCTGATAGGTGCCTCTAATAAACCGGTAGTTGTCAGGTTAAGTCTATTCGTTTAGTCCAAATTCGACGCCACGGGCATTTGCCGGTTTTAGCAATCGAGTCTCCAGCAACGCAGAGATCGTTTTAGATGTCATGGGTCAATTAGCACCTAAATAATAACGTCTTGCATCACACGCTAAACCGAAACCAACGCTTGATAAGCGGTTGCCATCAGAAATTTCGGCATGTGGAAATATGCGACGAGTGATTTGTTGGATCAGCGGAATAGCGGTACCGCCGCCTGTTAGAATGACCAAGGCAACTTCATCTGTTTTTATCCCCGCCATAACAATGCAGGCATTGATGGTTTTTTGGATGCTCTCAATACATCCATGCAAACTATCCTCGAATTTTGCCCGATCTAGGCGCACTTGCAAGTCTGCTTCAATGAAAGAAAGGTCAGCCGTTGTTTGCTCGCAGGCACTAAGACGGATTTTGGCTTCCTCAACGATAGACATCAAGGTGTGACCCTGCTCTTCCTCTACGATTGTCAGCAGTCTATTGGTAAGGACTTTATCATTTGATTGGCCAATTAGCTGCCTTAAATCCCTTTTGTATTTTTGCGTATACATAGACTGAATTTTGCTCAATTCTGAAAGGTCGAAGAAAGGCGTTATTGGAAAACCCAGCCCTTTGCAACCCCAAAGCGAACCCAGTCCTAGTAGTGGCATGAAACACTTCATACTCAAAGCGCGGTCAAAATCATTGCCGCCCATTCGAATCCCTGCATTAGACAGAATGTCCTCCTGGCGATCATGTTTTTTGATATAGCGCTCCGATAAACGCATCACCGTAAAGTCGGATGTGCCGCCGCCAATGTCCATAACGACAGCTAAACGTTCTGTATCGCCCATCGTTAATTCATGAGCAAATGCGGCGGCAATCGGCTCGTATTGAAAGCGAATATTTTTAAAACCGGCGGCCGCAAATATGGCATCGAGCTGGGCTTCCGCCTCTTTGTCCGCTTTGTCATTGCCGTCGACAAAATGAACCGGTCTTCCTGCAACTACATTGTTGATTTCCCTGTCGGCCGATAGCTCTGCTTTACGTTTTATATCTTCAATAAAATGCCCAATAATGTTTTCGAAATTTGTTTTTCTTCCGCTGATATAGGTTCCTTCTTTCATCAGGGACGTTCCAAGCACACGCTTAAAACTTCTCATAAATCGTCCATCCTCTCGAGCGATATGAGCCGTAATTGCCTTGCGGCCAAAAACAACAGTTGGGCTTTCTGTCGGGAAAAAAATTGTCGAAGGGATGGTTAAGTGTTCGTCTTCTACTGGAACCAATGTTATTGGATCGTCATTTCCCTGGGCAATCGCTACCGTTGTGTTCGAGGTTCCGAAATCGATTCCACATGCAATTTCATTGGATTCCTGTCTTTTGAATGTTTTCATACTAAGTTTTATCGTGAATAGACCCGCTGCCGCTCATAAACAGCAAGCTGCAATTGAACGGGGGGATTTGATATAAATGAACTATCGGGCTATTAAATTGTTCTAACAGGGGAAATAGAGGTAATGTTTTTTCAGCTGTATCGTTAATGGGTAATCAGAATCAACCATTGATAATTAGGATTTTCAACGTGGCAAATTAAATTGATGGGCTGATCCGGCACGCTGGTTTTTTTGCTTGATTGTCGGTAATCATACCGGAACCGCCAGGAATCAACGTTTTCATATTATCACAGTCGGCTTTCGGCAACCATAAATCTTGGCAAGTTGCTAATTATAAAGCGGTTACTGGTGTTAATTGGTTTTTAAAAGTGAACAAATCAGTTGTGCTAATCTCGCTCCAGGATTGGCAACTGTAAATCAGTGTCCAGGCTTTCCACTTAAGGCTTTTTCCATTTGCCGCTTAGATATATCCCGTTTAGGGCCATAGCATAATACTGCATCCTCCGAATGAACCGAATAACGCAACAAATCTTGTCAGGCTTGATGCGGTTATATACATGCGGCAAATGCAGTTTGATGATCTAATGCAAAAATAAAGACGGTCTTTATAAGTGAAACTAAAGCATTTTTCGGCGGATTTTAAAATTTGCCTGTATCACGTTATTCAAATGGGAGGACATCATGACATTAGTCGCAAGTGATAAAAACAATCTATTCTCGCCTATATTGTTGGGGGACATGGTATTAGCCAACCGGATAATCATGGCGCCCTTAACGCGCAACAGGGCGGGTGAGGGCAATGTGCCTCAGGATATGAATGTTGAATATTACCGCCAACGAGCCAGGGCCGGTTTGATTATTAGCGAAGGCAGCCAAATATCGGCTACCGGCATTGGCTACCCTGGAACTCCGGGCATTCATTCCGAAGCGCAGGTTGCAGGCTGGAAGCGTGTCACCGATGCCGTTCATGATGAAGGCGGCCGGATTTTTATCCAGCTTTGGCATACCGGCAGAATCTCCCATTCATCGCTGCAACCCGATCATATTTTGCCGGTCGGCCCCTCTGCGCTGAAAGCCGCCGGTCAGGCTATGACTTATGAGGGCTTGCAGGATTTTGAAACGCCGCATGCATTAACTCTCGATGAGTTGCCGGGTATTGTTGCCGAGTATGCAACTGCTGCACAAAACGCCAAAGCGGCCGGTTTCGATGGCGTGGAGATTCATGCCGCCAACGGTTATCTGCTGGATCAGTTTTTAAGAGACGGCACCAACCGTCGGGAAGATCGCTACGGCGGCGACATTGCCAACCGGATGCGCTTGTTGGTTGAGGTTGTTGAACAAACCATCGCTGTCTGGGGAGCCCATCGCGTCGGCGTGCGGGTGTCGCCGGAAAACAGCTTTAACGATATTAAAGACAGTCGGCCGCAACAGACCTTTAATGCAGTCGCCAAAAAATTATCCGATTATCCGTTGGCCTATCTGCATGTTCTGGAGGGCGACATGCTGACCGGCGAGCGGCAGGTGGATTATGCGGCATTAAGAAACTGTTTTGCCGGTTTCTATATGGCTAATAACGGCTATGACCTGGAACGCGGCAACGAGGCCATTGAACAGGGGCATGCCGACATGGTGGCCTATGGTAAGTTATTTATCGCTAACCCGGATTTGCCGGAGCGGTTCGTAAAAAACCTGCCGCTGAATGCGCCCGATCAGGCGACTTTTTATGGCGGGGATGAAAAGGGTTATACCGATTATCCGAAGTATGTGGGTGGGTGAGAAGGTAAGTCAAAAGAACGCCACGATGACACGAAGTTTTACATTCCTTACTTCGTGTCTTCGTTTTGTGCTGGTTCCCAAGCTGGAGAGACTGTGAAAGTATTCGTTTTTAAACAAAATTAAAAAACTCACCACGAAGGCACGAAGAGCACGAAGTTTTCAATACATTGAATAAAAGCAATTATTTTTCTTCGTGTACTTCGTGCCTTCGTGGTGAATAATGCTTTTACCCGTTTTTTGATGATACTTTCACAGTCTCTCCAGCTCGGGAACCAGCGATTCCGCGTAATTCTTAACTTAATGGCAACGACGTAGCGCGTCACTGCCATTAAGTTAAGAAAAAAGCACCCTCTCCTGCTGGAGAGGGTTGGGGTGAGGAGAATAAAAATAAGGAAAAAAGCCTTATTTGATCCCCTCATCCTAACCTTCTCCCTGAGGGAGAAGGGACTGTCCATCCTTAACTTCATGGCAGTGACGTAGCGCGTGGGAACGAGTACATTTTCAGCCATTCCTTGCGGCGATTAATTCCAAATAACCGTCTTTATAACTCGGATATTGAAACCGATAACCCAACGCTTTTAAGCGAGTATTGCTACAGCGCTTATTCATTCCGGCATCCGCATCGACTGCTTTAGCAGTCGGTGGCGGGCAATGCAGCCGATCCGCCAGCCAGGTCATGACTTCCCAGGTCGGTGCCGGATCATCATCGCTGGCCAGATAGCATTGAGCTAAGGCCTTTCCCGCCAAGCGCTGCTCCAGTAAAAAAGACAAAACGCCGACGCAATCCCGCTGATGTATCCGGTTGGTAAAATAAGGCGGAGTTTGCTGTATGGCCGGTGCTTGCAGCGCCAGTCTTAACAAGTATTCTCGCCCCGGTCCGTAAATGCCGGAAAAACGCACCACGATATTAGCCGGGTTCGAATCCATCAATTTTTGTTCGGCTTGCCTGATCAACCGGCTGGTGATATTGGCCGGTTCTGCGGCTGAGTCTTCATCGATCCATTCGCCTGCCGATTGTCCGTAGACGCTGGTGGACGAGACCATTAGCCAATGCGTTTTCGGGAGTCTCGCAAGCAGGTTATTCAAGCCGGTTTCATAAACAGCGCGGTAGCTTTGTTCATTGCGTTCGTCAGGCGAAACGATAAAAAATGCCTGCGTAAAGTCGGTGTCCAAATCTGCCAAGTCGGCGTCTGAACTTATATCGGCAACGACATAGCGGATAGGGCCGGACGCGGATAAAGGCGGCTTGCGTTTTAGCCCGGTGACATCATGACCTTGGGCCGATAAAACCCCGGCAAGCTCCGAACCTATCGCGCCGCAGCCGACAATTAAAATTTTTGCCATGGTTATAATTGATTGATGAGTTGCAGTTCTTGCGGATAAGGCGACATGTAATAGGACTCTTCGATGTACGGATCGGGTGTCTTGCGGAAATGATGTTTAAGCAGGGTTAAAGGGACTATCAATGGGACGTAGCCGTTGCGGTAACGTTCAATCACTTCGCAAAGTTCGGCCTTATCGTCAGCGCTTAACGCCTTTTTTAAATAGCCTTGAATATGCTGCAAGACATTGACATGATTTTTACGGGTAGCGACCTTTTTAAGGGTAGTCATCAGCTGCAAAATGTATTGTTCTGCAACGTCTGCAAGATTGGCTTTGGTGAGTCCTGCTAATAGTTGCCCCAGGTCGCGATAATCTTCATGGCTCATGATGATGAGCTTATGGCGCGCATGAAAATTAGTCAGGCTGCCGGGTGTTAATCCCTCGGCCAGCATTAATTTCCAGCGGTAGAGCACATAAACGCGCTGGATAAAATTCTCGCGCAGTCCGGGGTCGCCCAGTCGGCCTTCTTCCTCTACCGGCAACAACGGGTTATTGCGCATCATTTCCTGAGCATAAATGCCGACCCCATCTTTGTGCGGTTGAGCGCCGACATAAACCTTCACCCTCTCCATGCCGCAACTGGGCGAATCCTTTTTTAAAATATAACCGCATAAGTCGGCGTGCAAATCTTTTTGATATTCAGCGCGGCTGCGTAAGCGCTCGGTTACATCCATTTCAGGGTCTTTAATACCTACACAGCGTATTGCATTGTCGATTTTTACCAGGTGAATCGTGGGTCGAGGCGTGCCCAGGCCGATTTCCACTTCCGGGCAAAAGGGATGAAAATCAAAGTATTCAGTCAGGGTGCCGGTAATATAAGAATCCCGTTTGTGTCCTCCATCAAAGCGGACATTTTGACCTAATAAACAACTGCTGATGCCGATAGGAATTTTTTTCATGGATTTGATGAGTATTGAATGAACGAGTGATCGAGTCTATCGGCTTTGCCGGATTTTTCAATCGATTTATGGTCTTTCGTTTTAGCGGGGGCAGGGAGGAAGCCTTAATCATTCGGCTAAGACATCGGCCCAATAGCGGGTTCACTTGCTAGGTAATGGCACTTATTGATTGAAGAAATTGAACTCTCTATTCTACAAAATGGGGGGCTGACTCAGTGTGCTCCTTCTCCAAAGGGGGATGCAGGCGGCATGGCGCCTCCAAGGATGGCGGGAGGTAAAGCGGCCAACGTAGGCGCTTTACCAACGCATGGACGCAGGAGGTGGAGCAATACAAGAGCAGTTGCCGAAGGAACGAAGATCTATTTCTGTAGTTCGATTCGGGTTCTTCGTGCTTTTATTTATCAATCTCAAATTATGGACTTACTGAACGCTATCACCGGCCCTAACATAAATCCGCAAGTTGCCTGTCATCCAACGAAGTTTATTCAAGCCGATGAGCTAAGGAGTGATCATGGAATACCACATATCCGAATTGTTGATTAATATCTGGGGCACTGTTTTGATATTGATGTTGTTGAGGTATAAGAGCTGATCATGGAGGAGCAGCAGGTATCCGAAGTATTGATTAATTTCCTATTGATGTTGTTTTGAATGGAATGGTTTCGAGCTCAGTCCAGGTTTGCTTATTTTAGTGTCGCCATTACCCTTGGCGTGATGACTCGGCAGGCGGCTATGTCCTCATCAAAACGTTGGCGTTTATGCTGTATGCGGAGGGCTGCCGGTCATGTTGATTTACAATGGTTATCAGTATGACGCATTAAGAGGGGCGGTTAGTGGAAATCTGCATCAACGCAAGTCTCAAAGTTACGCCAATATGTTGCTGTCTTGCTTTTAGCAAGCAGTCCTCACCAATGCCCGATACCGCAAATCCATTTAAGGAGTTACACTGATGACGTTTAAAACCATTCTTTATATTATCGTTATGACGCTAAGCACAGCAACTCAGGCATCAGAAAAACAATTACCAGCGTGTCCAAGCAGTCCCAACTGCGTTTCCAGTCAGGCGACGGATGCCGATCATGCTATTGCGCCGTTTAAAATCGTCGGCAATGTCGAAGAGGCTTGGACTGCACTGAAAAAAGCCTTGATCAGCCAAAGCCGGACGGTGATCACCAACGAAACCGGCAACACGCTTCATGCCCAGGCAACCAGCCTGGTGTTTCGCTTTGTCGATGATATAGACGCGATACTGGATACGGACGCCAGGTTAATTCATATCCGTTCCGCATCGCGTACCGGTTACGGCGATTTCGGGGTTAATCGCAAACGGGTGGAAATGCTCCGATCGCAACTGCAACAGGCGCATGTGATTGAATGATCGGGTAAACCTTCGATGATTCAATACTCAACCTCGCTGTTCATATTCCGCCGCGACCTGCGCCTTCAAGACAATACCGCGTTGCTTGAAGCCCTGCGGCTTTCAGGGCAGGTGATTCCCTGCTTTATTTTCGATCCCCGGCAGATTGAACCGCATCCTTACCAGAGCAAACCGGGCTTGCAGTTTATGTTGCAGTCCATTCAAGATCTTCAACAGCAGTTGCAGTCGGCAGGCGGCAAACTGGCGCTTTATCATGCGTTGCCGGAACAGGTCGTAAAGCAGCTGGTCGAACAGCAACAAATACAAGCCGTGTTTATCAATCGCGATTACACGCCTTTCAGCCGGCGGCGTGACGATGAGTTGGCCGCTGTTTGCAAGCAGCTGGGCGTTGCCCTGCATACGCTCCCCGATAGCCTGCTTAATGAGCCGGAGCAGGCTGTAAAAATGGATAAAACGCCCTATAAAGTATTTACGGCGTTTTATAACAATGCCAAACAGTTCCCGGTCGCCTTGCCGGAAGTTTTGGTTAAGTCTAATTTTTTGGCGGCGGCTTCCGAATTGACCATCGACCAGCTCGATTTATCAGTCACGGAACCCGCAATCAAAGGCGGTCGCAAACAGGCGCTGGCGATACTGGACCGGCTTGGCGACTACGCCGATTATCTAAATACCCGCGACTTCCCGGCACTGGATGCGACCAGCAAACTTTCCGCACATTTAAAGTTCGGCACTTGTTCGGTCCGGGAAGTGTTTTACGCCATTACCGAACAACTCGGCAGCGAGCATCCGCTGATTCGGCAACTGTATTGGCGCGACTTTTTCACCCATATCGCTTATCACTTCCCGCAGGTTTTCGGGCGGGCTTTTTTGGAAAGGTTTGCCGATCTGCCTTGGGATAATAATCCGGATTATTTTCAAGCCTGGTGCGATGGCAAAACCGGCTTTCCGATAGTGGATGCAGGGATGCGCGAACTCAACGCCACCGGGTTTATGCATAACCGGGTGCGGATGATCACCGCCTCATTCCTGGTCAAAGACCTGCATATCGACTGGCGCTGGGGCGAGCGTTATTTTGCCCGGCATCTGGTCGATTACGATCCTTGCGTCAATAACGGCAACTGGCAATGGACCGCATCGACCGGTTGCGATGCGCAACCGTATTTCAGGGTTTTAAACCCCTGGCTACAGCAACTTAAATTCGATCAGGACTGCCGGTACATTTATCGCTGGCTGCCGGAACTGCAAGCTTTTCCGCCCAAAACCATTCATCAATGGGATAAGAAACACAGTGCTTGCAGTTACCCGGCACCGATTATCGATCATGCCCGCGAGAGCCAACTCAGCAAGGCCCGGTTTAAGCAAGCGGCCAATACGTAGCGTTGGAGTCCAAAGCTTGTTCAAAGTCGGTATTGCTATTTATGCGACAAGGCCTCATGCAACGCCGCGTCAAGGTCGTCATATTGAAACTTGAAACCGTGCGCCAACAGCCGTTCCGGTATCACCCGCTGACTGCCCAGCACCAGTTGCGACATTTCGCCGAGCAGTATTTTCAGCAGCCAGGCCGGAACCGGCAGCAGGGCGGGGCGTTTCAGGCATTGCGCCAATGTCCGGGTAAATTCGGCATTGGTAACAGGGTTCGGCGCGGTCGCATTATAAGCGCCGTGCATCGTTGAATCGGCAATCATGGTCAGGGCGATATTGATCCAGTCCTGACGATGAATCCAGGACATCCATTGCCGCCCGTCGCCCAAGCGCCCGCCCAATCCCAAACGAAACGGCGGCAACATGCG
>Ga0208756_100272_pt1 | contig 27777 bp, 24 predicted proteins | sample LakWasMe73_LOW10_2_FD_183901 | JGI IMG/M metagenome (GOLD analysis project Ga0208756, IMG submission 183901) | Freshwater sediment methanotrophic microbial communities from Lake Washington under simulated oxygen tension - Sediment Metagenome... | ecosystem: Environmental > Aquatic > Freshwater >... | reverse complement strand
GTAATCACGAACCACTTCTTTTTTAAACGCCTCACTAAATCTTTTTTGAGGCTGACCGCTTTTTATGCAGATTGTTAACTGTTGCATACAAATTCATTTTGTAGTCAACTTTTTTCAGGACGAGACATATACTAAAAGAGCCCTCCAACTCTGAAGGGCTCTTTTACATTAAGTTATTTTCTACTCACCTCTCACGATTGACGACTGACGATTCACAATTCTCACGTCTCACGACTGACGCCTCACGATGCTCTCGGTCACACTAACATCCGCAAAGGCTCTTCCAGCAAGCTTTTCAGCGTTTGTAAGAAAGCAGACCCGGTTGCGCCATCTACCACACGGTGATCGCAGCTCATGGTTACTTTCATTACATTACCCGGAACTACCTGTCCTTTTTTAACTACAGGTACCTGCGCAATACCACCTACAGCCAGGATACAGGCATCGGGTGGATTAATGATGGCAGTAAACTCATCAATACCAAACATACCCAGGTTAGAGATGGTGAAGGTGCTTCCTTCCCAATCGCTGGGTTGTAATTTTTTATCTTTAGCTTTTTGTGCAAATTCTTTTACTTCTGTGCCAATCTGGCTTAATGATTTACCATCGGCAAAACGAACCACCGGCACCAATAATCCATCTTCCACAGCTACAGCCACTCCAATGTTTATGTGATGGTTGTAACGGATCTTATCGCCCAGCCAGCTACTGTTTACTTTAGGGTGTTGCTTTAATGCCAACGCTGTTGCTTTCAACACCATATCATTAAAGCTGATCTTTACCGGCGCTACTTCATTAATTTTTGCACGGGCTGCCACAGCAGCGTCCATATCAATACTCATAGTAAGGTAAAAATGCGGCGCGGTAAATAAGCTTTCGCTTAAACGGCGGGCAATTACTTTACGCATCTGAGAAACAGGAACCTCATCAAAGCTTACTACGCCGGAAGCCGCGGCAGGAGCCACTGCTTTTGCGGCAGATGGGGCTGCGCTGGTTGCAGATGCAGCAGCAGGTACATAATTATCCAAATCAGCTTTTGTAATCCGTCCGTTATCACCGGTTCCTTTTACATAGCGAAGATCAATACCTCTTTCAGAAGCAATTTTTTTAGCCAGTGGAGATGCCAGAATTCTTCCTTCATTTAATACTTCAGCAGAAGCAACCGGTGCTATAGCAGTTTGAGATTTGCTCTCAACCGGTGCTGCGGTGGACTGTGGATCGTCAACTGTTGACTGTTGTGCACCTGCTTTAACTCCAGCAACAATTGCATTCACATCCAATCCTTCTTTACCAATAATGCAAAGAAGATCATTCACCAATATTTTTTCTCCTGCTTTGGCACCCTGGTATAATAAGATACCATCTTTATAACTTTCCAGTTCCATGGTGGCTTTATCTGTTTCGATATCAGCCAGCACATCTCCTTTCTTAACGGTATCTCCAATATTTTTCTGCCAGCCGGCAATTACGCCTTCGGTCATAGTATCACTCAGTCTGGGCATCAGCACTACTTCTTCCATAGTTGAAACATTTACTGATGATGTTGTTGGTGCTGCGGTTGCAGTTTTAGCTTCAGGGGCCGGGGCAGCTGCGGCCACACCGCCAGCGTGTTGGGCAACAAGCGCAGAAACATCTTCGCCGGCTTTTCCAAAAATGGCTAAGAGGTCATTCACCTGCAGTTTACCACCTGTTGGGGTGCCTGTATATAATAAAATACCATCCTGATAACTTTCCAGTTCCATGGTGGCTTTATCGGTTTCAATTTCTGCTAACAAATCACCTTTCTTCACTGCATCACCCACTTTTTTATGCCAGGCAGCAATAACCCCTTCTGTCATGGTATCGCTTAGTCGGGGCATTAAGATCACTTCAGCCATAGTTCGATTGCTCTTTTAAATGAGCCGTGAAATTACATTAAAAACGGATTTATGAGCGCTGATTCCGCAGATTTCAGTTTGATTGCCAGCCAAATCAGCGAAATCATACCAAAAATCATATCAATCATCGCTGATTCCACAGATTTCGGTTTGAATACCAGCTAAATCATATTAAAAAATCATATCAATCAGCGCTGATTCCGCAGATTTCGGTTTGATTACCAGCCAAATCAGCGAAATCATATCAATCAGCGCTAATTATTGACCCTGCGCTAAGCTATACGCCTTCTTATCGCCCCACATATTCAACAATTCTGTTGAACATATTTTAAAATCATGTGCCAAACGCCTGTACAGTTCCATAATATCAACCTGTGTTACCGGAACATCGCCAAGGCTCTCAAAACGGCAACTGTATTGGTTTACCAGGTTGGTAAATGAAGACCCCTTGGGCCATACCTGTGTTCCCCGGTTGCTGATGGTAACCAGCTTGAAAATATCTGTGGTATGATTCAGGCATTTTTCAGCGATCACACTGGGTTGCAGGTTGCTTTCTATAAACATATCCACCCCAACAATTGCTACCTGGCTCAATTCGAGACTCTCTAACATGGGATTTTTCTCTAATTTAAAACTGGTAGGGGTTGGATCCTGGTCGGCGATAAATGGTTTGGGATTAAGCGCCGGCGACTTTCCGAAATTACCGATGATGGCTTCTGTAAATTCTGAGGTGCTGAGTGAGGGGATGGATTTATCTCCAAAATCGCCGGTATGCACCCCGCTTTCAAGGGTAAATAATAGTGCATTTTCTACCATTGCAGCGGTCTCCATTAATCCGAGATGGCGAAGCATACCAATACCACTCAACAGCAATGCTGTTGGGTTGGCAATATTTTTACCCGCAATATCCGGAGCTGTGCCGTGTACCGCTTCAAAAATAGAGATATGATCACCAATATTAGCTGAAGGTGCAAAACCCAATCCGCCAACCAATCCGGCACAAAGATCGCTCACAATATCACCCTGCAGATTGGTAAGCACTACCACATCAAACAGATCGGGGCGGCTAACTAATTTCATACACAGGTCATCCACGATCACATCATCCGATTTAAGGCTTGGGTATTCTTTGGCTACTTCATAAAACACATCCAGGAACAAGCCATCAGTGAGTTTCATGATATTGGCTTTGTGACCGCAGGTAATTCTTCTGGCTCCTTTCTTTTTGGCCATTTCAAATGCGTATTTGATCACCTGCAAACTACCTGGGCGGGTAATAAAGCGACGGCTGAGGGCCACATCATGGGTTAACATATGCTCAATTCCACCATATGTATCTTCAATATTCTCCCTCACAATAGTAATATCAATGGGTATCTCTGCTTTACTGAAAACGGTATCAACCCCGCTTAAAGTTTGAAACGTTCTTTTGTTGGCATAAGTATTCCAGGTTTTCCGCGCGGTCACATTCACACTTTTTACGCCTTTCCCCTTGGGGGTTTCCATCGGGCCTTTAAAGAGAATGCCGAGAGATTCGATGGTTTCCTGTGCTTCGGGGGTCATTCCATTACTGTACCCTTTATCAAACACCCATTTACCCATGTCCACAAATTCGAATTCGAGAGGCACTTTGGCGGCTTTAAAAACCGATAGAACCGCTCCCATGATCTCCGGTCCGATGCCATCTCCGTTTGCAACTGCAATTTTTGTCATAACCTGCTTTTAATGTGCTGCAAAATTACGTCCAAACGGAACACAACACTGTTAAATCAAGTGGATAATTCTACCGATGGCACTTTGTTTATGGGCTCAGCCACTCATATTTTTTCACAAGGTTTCTAAGTTTCAATTCCTTATTTTTACCTGAAAGCAACCAATTGCACAATGGCATCTAAAATTTCAGAAGGTGTTGAAATAAGTGTAGAGACCTTTTACCAGGCCGATTACAGCAACCCGCTGAACAGCGAGTACATGTTTGCGTACCGCATTACCATTAATAACCACAATAATTTTGCTGTTAAACTGCTGCGCCGCCAATGGTATATATTCGACAGCAATGGAGAACATCGTGAAGTGGAGGGAGAAGGGGTGGTAGGTGTTCAGCCCGTATTAAATCCCGGAGAGAACTATCAATATGTAAGCGGCTGCAACCTGCGCACCGAAATGGGAAGAATGCATGGCAGCTACCAGATGGAGAACCAGAATAATAAACAGTTGTTCTCTGTTAATATCCCCGCTTTTGAAATGATTGTGCCTAACAAGATGAACTGATCCTGTTATTCATTAACACATTGTATTATTGAAATTAGATGCTGATGTATTTTTACTTTGAAAAGTATTAAATGATGCGGTTATTCTTTGTTTCAAATCTTTTAAGCCACATAGATACATTGGGGGAAAAAAAGAAACATAGCTTTTAAACTATCTGCCCTGTTTCCTCACCTATCTACCTATGTGTTTAATAGCAAAACATGCTATTCAGGAATTCTTTTTTAGCTTTTTGTTTACCTGGGTTTGTATCTCGCCTCATCAAATATTTTCTTTGCCGGCGTTTTCATCAACTCATCCAGTGAGAGATCTTTATTCTTTCCCATCCATTTCGTTACTATTTGCAAGCCAACAAACTGCCCGATATTACCGGGAGAGGCATCGCCCAATGCGGGAGTGTTGGGGCCATCACTCATATAATCGCGGGTAAGATTGGGATCAGCATTATATAAAAGATCATTCTGCACAAAAAAACTCCAGATGCCTTTTTCACTTTCATAACACCCATCCAATTGTTGTTTGGTATAGCCTATTTTCAGTGTATCAGGCAGTTCAGGTAAAAACCTGTCGAGCAGATAGATACGCTTGCCCGCTTCCACCATCTGCTCTACCAACGGCTTGCCAATGCTTTTATCGGGATACATATCATCAATAATATTCCTGATACAGTTTACCGGTATATACTCCGGCTCAAAACGTCTTGAAATAAATTTCGGATACAACTGTTGTCCCTGCTCAGAAAGATATAAAGGATAATCTTTCCCCATATACAGTTGCAGACCTACAGCCAATGCATTAGGGGTAATAATATTGCCGTAACTGTTTATCGGCCCGATGAAAGTAACGAGCTTTTTTGGCAGCGGATACTTCGGATAATAATACTGCACAAACTGCAACCCCTTTTTTACCTGTTCTTCTATCCTGTTAAACTGTTTAAACTTATCAAGGGAAGCCTGGTACAGGCCCGCATAACTGCGGATAAACATTGGAATATCTTTTCCGGCGCTGTCTGGAGTAATGCCAAGAATATTAAATAAAAAATCCTGCGCAAACCCCTGGTGCTTTTCGTGAAGTACCTGCAGTGAGCTGTTCAGATGCAGGGTATCGAGCGAAAAGAAATCTTTCTCAAACCTGTTTACCTGCAAGGATATATTGATGCCCGATACATCAGGTATCTTTTCCCCGGATTTGCAGGACAGTAGAAAAAAAATAGTGCAGAAATATACCAGCCCTTGTTTCATCGGTTTATTTTATTCATGAGTCTGTTACAAATGTATAGCTACCCAACAAACAAACAGCGATGATTTACTAATTGCGTGTTAAAGGCGATTGCTCATTCTTTGTTTGAATAAACATAAGTCCGCCAATACCCGCTTCTGTATTCATGTACAACGATGCGTATTGTGAATGGGCAAGAAACTGAATGGGTGCGAATACCAGTATTTTTTCCGGAAACTTATCTTTTGTCAGGCCGCCTGGTTTCATTGTGATCAATACAGGGTAAGGTTCATCGAATGCGTCTACCTGGTATAAGGCCAATGGCAACGATTCTTTTTCACCACCAATAAAAAAGATATGGTTATAGGGCGGATCACCTGCAGCAAATACATCCAGCGATTTACTGGTATACCATTCGAAGCCTTGTTCTTTAGATAATTTTACGCAAATAAATTTAGGTGCATTCCGCCCGGTAGAGCGGGACAAAAGTGGTGATTTATGCGCAGATGTTCCCGCCATTACCGGTGCGGCATTCACAAATTTGTCGGCAGGCACTTGTGTTGTCCGAATCCGTTGGTTTGGCCCGCCCGTATTAACAGCAATGGGCGGAGGTTGATAATCTGTTGCCCTTGAACTATTTAATGACCGTAAGAATGATTGGGTTGAGGGATCTTCCACCGTTAGATTTCTTTGTACCTGTTGTGGAGCTCCGTTATTCAATCTAAGTATCGCAAAACTGCCCTCATCAGCATACACCATTTCCAGCAACTGGATGCTTTTCAATATTGATGCTTCTGTTGCTGCAAAGCCTTTACGGAAGTTCTTCAGCATATCACCTGTAAACGGAATAAACCTCGGCGCCAGTTCATTTTTTCTGCCAAACGGAAAAGCAATACTGAATATCCCTTTATTTGTTTTCGACAACCCGTCAACATACATCCCTTCTGCCTGCAGGCAATTACAATCGTTATTCTGAAAAACCTGCATGCCTTTTATTTTCACTTTCTGAAAAGTAAAAGTTTCACTTACAATCTGTTCTTCTGTTAAAGGCATTGTATTCACAGTCAGATCTGATGATATCCGGTAGTTACTATATTTATCAAACACCAGCACATGGGCATTGCCGTTGTTATCCAGAAATGTTTCAGGTGCCGCATCCAGTTCCATATCCTGCTTAAAACTGTATTCTAACTGTTTTATAATGTTCCAGTCAGGCCCAAGTATGGTACCACGTATCTGCAGGGAGTCGTTTGATTTTCGGATCAGTTCATAAAACAAAGTATAGAACTTATTGTTGCTGGTAAGCAGTTTTGGCATGCCTTTCATTGCGGGCAATTCACCTTCTTTAGTACGAAGCGCCTCTCCTTCACCATTCAATTCAAGCAGGTGATAACCAACTCTGTTTTTATTGCCGGAGGTAGCTATAAAAATAACAGATCGCTCTTTTAGCTGAATAGAGAGTAATTCTTTTGGAAATGCGTATTGCCTCGCATGTCCTTTTTGCGCAGACGTGTCGTAAATGTATAAAACTAAACTATCATGACGGTCTGTATTTAAAAGAAAAAAACGGGTGTTGATATTGCCAATCAAAGCCTGAGATTGCAGAGCGGGTACATCCACAGGAAAAAACCTGAAACTATGCTGTTGCGCAAATACATTCAGTGCTAAAACAATACAAAAAATTGCTGAACATGATTTTCTACCCATACAAAACTGTTTGACACCCGTGATTGATTTATGGCCTGAAAAGTGAAAAACTATCCAAAAGTTACGGAACTTTACCCGATGAAGATATTTTTAGCACAGCAGAATTATCATATCGGAAACTTCGAAAACAATATCCATAAGATAATCAGTGCCATAGAAGAGGCCAAGGCACAGGGTGGCGACCTGATCATGTTCAGCGAGATGTGTGTTAGCGGTTACCCCGCAAGAGATTTTGTAGAGTTCAACGACTTTATTAATAAATGCTATGAGGCTGTTGACAAGATCAGGGAGCATGCCGATACCATTGGTGTGCTGATAGGCAGTCCTGCAAGAAACACGAAACAAAAAGGCAAGAGCCTGTTTAACGCCGCTTTTTTTCTGTACGAAAAAGAGATCAAAGCAGAAATTCACAAAACCTTGTTGCCTACCTATGATGTGTTTGATGAGTACAGGTATTTTGAACCTTCATTCGATTGGCAGGTAGTGCCATTTAAAGGCAAAAAATTAGCCATCACCATTTGTGAAGATATCTGGAACCTTGGTGATAACCCGCTATACCGCATTTGCCCAATGGACAAGCTGATGGAGCAACATCCAGACATCATGCTTAACATCAGCGCTTCGCCTTACGATTATACGCATGATGAAGACCGCAAATCGGTGATCAAGTCGAATGTAATAAAGTACCATCTTCCCATGTTTTACTGCAATGCCATTGGCAGTCAGACAGAAGTGGTGTTTGATGGCGCTTCATTGGTATTCGACAAACATGCGAACCTCTGCAAGGCATTACCCATGTTTAAAGAGGCTTTGGAAAGTGTGGTATTATTAGATGATGGAACCATAGATGCAACAATTATAGAACCTGCCAGCCGTGTGCCTGATAAAGAATTAACGCCATCCACATTAGAGCCCGGGCTCAATATATCGCAGGTATACGATGCGTTGATACTGGGCATACGCGATTATTTTAGCAAGATGGGGTTCAGCAAAGCCATCCTTGGTTCATCAGGCGGTATTGATTCGGCTGTTACATTAGCCATTGCCTGCGAGGCATTGGGCAAGGAAAATGTACGGGCTGTGCTAATGCCTTCGCCTTATTCAACAGAACATTCTGTAGATGACGCGGTACAACTCAGTAAAAACCTGGGTAACCCATACGATATCATCCGCATTAATGAAGTGTATGAATCATTTCTAAAAACACTAAAACCTGTTTTTGGTGATCTTCCTTTTTCGCTGGCAGAAGAAAATATACAAAGCCGCAGCAGGGGAAATTTATTAATGGCCATCGCCAATAAATTCGGGTACATCTTACTCAACACTTCCAATAAAAGTGAACTGGCTACCGGCTATGGCACTTTGTATGGTGATATGGCCGGCGGTCTTGGTGTATTAGGCGATTGCTACAAACTACAGGTGTATGAGTTGGCAAAATACATCAACCGGGAGAAGGAGATCATTCCTGAAAGTATTATTACCAAAGCACCAAGCGCAGAACTCAGGCCCAACCAGAAAGACAGCGACAGCCTGCCTGATTATGAAGTGCTTGACCAGATCCTTTATCAATACATAGAAAAACATTTGGGACCTGCGGAGATAAAGGCGCAGGGATATGATGCTGCACTGGTAGACAGAACCATCAAAATGGTAAACACCAACGAATACAAACGAAACCAGTTCTGCCCCATTATCCGCATTTCTCCAAAAGCATTTGGGGTGGGAAGAAGGGTGCCGATTGTAGGGAAATACCTGAGTTAAGTTGGGAGTCTGGAGTTAGGAGTCTGGAGTAGAAAAATACTTTGAACTCCAAACTCCTAACTCCAGACTCCAGACTCCAGACTAAAACAAAAAGCCCGGAGATGAGAGCTGCTCCGGGCCTTGAATGCTTAATAAACCTTTATCCTGATTATCTATGCGCAACCATCAAAGGAATGTGGCTATGAAAAGCCAGCATCTTTGTATGGCTTGATGAGAAAAGGCTCTCAAAAAAGCTATGCTTCCGGGGAATAGTTATGATCAGATCGATATGATGTTCCAATATAAAATCGTCAATGGCCTGCATATAGTTTTTGTTCCTGGTAAAATGATATTCGGGGTTCAGATCCTGCAATAAAGTGTGTACCGCATAACTCTCGCCCAACACATTTGACGGATAGGTAACGCCATATTCATCTACTTCTTCTTCCACATTAAAAACAAAGAGTTTCGCTTTTGTTTCTTCCATTATTTTTCTCAGCGGGCCAACTGGAATGGTTTTATCTGCTTTATCAAAATCGCTCAGCAGCATCACTTCTTCTATTTTAGTAAACCTGCTGTTGACCGGAACAATAATGACAGGTGTGTTTGAATGTTTGGCAACAGAAATGGTATTACTGCCTATCAGTTTTTCGGTAAGCAATCCACCACCGGTTATTCCCATCACAATCAGGTTAGCGCCTGTTGCAAGGCAGGCCTCATCCAACCCGTTATTCAATAAGGCGTATTCGCAATAGGTTTCTATCGTGCAGCTTTTAGGACAAAATGCAGTAACAAATAATTTAAACTTATCAAGCGCCTCATGGCTGTCTTTCTTCAGGTTATCCTCGTTCAGCAATTGCACAGCAGGCACCATCGGATCTACCATTAAGGGCGCCTGATAAGCATTGTATAAAATGACTTTCGGAGCGCCCAGTTGTTCGGCCAGTTGCAATGCATAGCGGGCCGCATTTTTGGAGGTAGGAGAAAAATCGGTGGGAACTAATATGTTTTTCATATCGGAAGAATGTACCGTAAAGGTATTCTCAACCCCTGCCTTTTCATATGATATTAATCACCCGGGAGAATGATATTTGGCAAGTATATCCGGAAGTTTCTATAACTAAGAAACCCCACTTAAGAGCAGGGTTTCTTGTTCTATGTTGATTGTCAGATCACTATTACAGATTCTCAATAATCCCGGCAATACCCTGCCCGCCGCCAACGCAGGCAGACACGATTCCGTACTTTTTATTCAGTCTTTTCATATCGTTCAATATCTGAACAGTAAGCTTACAGCCGGTGCAACCCAATGGATGTCCGAGGGCAATGGCGCCACCATTAATATTTACAATATCTGGGTTCAGTCCCAGTTCGCGGATCACCGCCAAAGACTGTGAAGCGAATGCCTCATTTAATTCTATCAGGTCAATATCGCCCAAACTCATATTGGCCTGTTTTAATACTTTAGGAATAGCAGCTACCGGGCCAATGCCCATAATGCGCGGATGCACGCCGGCAGAGGCACAGTTTACTAAGCGCCCGATAGGTTTTAAGCCCAGTTCAACCACCATTCTTTCGCTCATCACCAGGGCAAAAGCCGCACCATCGCTGGTTTGTGATGAGTTACCCGCAGTTACCGACCCGCCTATGGCAAATGCAGGTTTCAGTTTGCCTAATGCCTCAACACTTGTATCGGCACGTACACCTTCGTCTGTATCAACCACATAAGAACGGGTGGCTTTTTTGCCTTTCTCGTTCACATAGGTTTCTTCAACAGTAATGGGTAGTATGCCTGATTTGAAATAGCCATTCTGAATGGCCTGCATGGCTTTTTGGTGAGAGTTGTAAGCAAAGGTATCCTGGTCGGTACGACTAACATTATATTCTTTGGCCACTGCTTCGGCGGTAAGGCCCATGCTCAGGTAGAAGTCCGGTTCATCTTTTGTGATGGAATAAGCGGGAACTGTTTTCCATCCCGTTGTTGGCACCAGACTCATACTTTCGGTGCCGCCTGCAATAATACAATCGGCCATTCCGGTGCGGATCTTGGCTGTAGCCGTTGCGATACTTTCGAGTCCGCTGGCACAATAGCGATTGATGGTAATTCCAGCCACATCAATACCCAAAGCCTTTGCAGAAATGATTCTTCCAAACTGCAAGCCCTGTTCTGCCTCGGGAACGGCATTACCCACAATCACATCATCCACACGCTTAGCATCCAGTTGAGGCACAGAAGCCATCAGTCCTTTGATCACTTCAACAGCAAGATCATCGGATCTGAAAAAACGAAATCCACCTCTTTTACTTTTAGCAACTGCGGTACGGTAACCGGCTACGATATATGCTTCCTGCATGACAAACAATTTTAGCTTACCAAATGTAGGGAAAAAACAAATAAAAGGTTGTTTATGCAACCAAATGAGAGGGAATAGAGAGCATTGGGAAATTTTGGAATTGGGAAATTGGGAAATTGAGCTTTTGGGGGACGGATAGCCGCTGCTAATTAGCAGGTTTTATATGAGTAATTTTGGCAAGCGTTGTATTTCAATTCCAAAATTTCCCAATTTCCCAATTCCAAAATTTCCTCCCCTCCCCCGTATCTTCGCAGCATGATCTACCCTCTTATCCGAGAGCTGTTATTCTGCTTCCCCCCGGAAGATGTACATTATTTTGCCATGAACCTGCTTAAAACAGGGTGCAGGCTGGGGCCGGTTAAATCAATGGTTAATACATGCTTTGGCTATAATAGTACCGATTTACAGAAAACAGTATTTGGGCTTACGTTTAATAACCCTGTTGGTTTAGGTGCCGGATTTGATAAAAATGCCCTGTACCTGAATGAGCTGGAAGCACTGGGTTTTGGCTTTATAGAAATTGGTACGGTTACGCCCAAGGCACAGCCCGGCAACGATAAACCAAGATTGTTCCGTTTGCCTGCCGATAAAGCCCTTATTAACCGGATGGGTTTTAATAATGACGGTGTGGCAACCATCAAACAACGACTAATTAAATGGAATAACGCCAAATCCAAAAACGCCAAACTGATTATTGGCGGAAACATTGGTAAAAATAAAATTACCCCGAATGAAGATGCGTGGAAGGATTACAATATTTGTTTTAATGAGCTGTTTGATTGTGTGGATTATTTCGTGGTAAATGTTAGCTCGCCCAATACGCCCGGTTTGCGTGAATTGCAGGAAAAAGAATCTTTGAAAAAAATTCTGTCGGAGCTGCAGAACATCAATCATGCAAAGCCTCATGCAAAACCATTACTGTTAAAAATTGCCCCCGATCTTACCAGGGAGCAGTTAGATGATATTGTTGCTCTTTCATTTGAAGTGCAACTGAGCGGGTTGGTTGCTACCAATACCACTATCGGCAGGGAGGGGTTGAGTGAAAGGTCAAAACTCAAAAGTCAAAAGATCGGTGCGGGTGGACTGAGTGGTTTACCGGTAAAAAAAATGGCTACAGGTGTGGTAAGTTATCTTTCTGAGCAAACACAGGGCAAGGTGCCCATTATTGCCAGCGGTGGCATATTCACCGGCGCCGATGCGAAAGAAAAATTAGCTGCAGGCGCTTCATTGGTGCAGGTATGGACAGGTTTTGTGTATGAAGGACCTGCTATCTCAAAAAAAATCTGTCAATATTTGTCTGCCCAACAGGCATAAACCATACTCTTTATATTTGTGATCAATCCCGCATAAGATGGAAACTTTGTTTACTACAGAAAGCTTAGTTAGTTTTTTAGTACTGGTTGTTTTAGAAATTGTATTGGGTATAGACAATGTGATCTTCGTGAGCATTATCATGAACCGCATGCCAAAGCCATTGCAGCCAAAAGCAAGGTTTACCTGGATGGTAACAGGTATGATCTCAAGAACCATTTTATTGTTTGGCCTTAGCTGGCTGCTTGCACAAAAGGGCAAATCCCTATTATCAATATTTGGTAAAAACTTTGACCTCGCAAGTATTGTTATGCTGGCTGGTGGATTGTTCCTGATCTATAAAACGGTTAAAGAGATCCATCACAAATTAGAGGGCGAAGCAGATGTGCTAGCCGGCATCAAAACCAAACCTTTGGGTTTTGGGCAGGCAGTGTTACAGATCATGTTGATAGATATGGTTTTCAGTTTCGACAGCATTATTACCGCCGGCGGTACCGCCAAACGACTCGAAGTAATGATTGCCGCAGTTGTAGTGGCCATGATCATCATGTTCCTGTTTAGTCCGAGGATCTCAGCCTTTATTCATAAACACCCCACGCTAAAAATGCTGGCGCTTTCTTTTTTGGTGATGATCGGGTTTGTATTGCTGGTAGAGGGCTGGGACAGTGAACAGTTGCACGACCTGCACTTAAAGAACTATGTTTACTTTGCCATGGCATTCTCCTTTACGGTAGAACTGCTGAATATGCAGATACGCAAGCGGGCTGTTAGGCCTGTTGAGTTAAGAGAGCCTGTTTTGGTTGAAGAGACCGAAAACGGGTCGGACATGGCTAAATAACCAATTACCATTCATAAAAAAATTCTGTAAAAACACCCTGGTCTAAAAATTTTCTATTTACTTTGTATTTCAAAGTACTTTTATGACTGAGAAAAACGAACACTTAGATACGCTTCACGATATCCGTCAGATGATGGAACGCAGCAGCCGGTTTATCAGTTTGAGCGGACTAAGCGGTATTGGAGCCGGGGCATGCGCCCTTGCAGGTGCCTTTTTTACTTTCCGCCTGGTGGCATCCGAAAAAACGCTGGGTACAGATTACCGCCAGATGGCCTTTGAAACAGGAAGTGATGTACAGCACCAACTGTTATGGATTGGTGGACTCACTTTCCTGGCGGCATTGATCGTGGCATTTGCATTTACCTACCTGCGCAGCGCCCAAACAGGAATAGCCATCTGGGGCACAACAGCAAAAAGATTATTGTGGAATACACTGATCCCGCTTATTGCAGGCGGAATTGTAGCAATCCGTTTTATTCAATGGGGTTATGGCGGATTGGTGGCGCCAACCTGCCTGATATTTTACGGACTGGCTTTGATAAACGGGAGTAAATACACGCTCAGCGAAATTCGCTGGCTGGGATTTAGTGAACTGGCACTTGGTATTGTTAACCTCTGGCTGATAGGTTATGGACTCATGTTCTGGACATTTGGCTTTGGTGTATTGCATGTTATGTACGGCGTGGCAATGTGGTGGAAATATGAAAGGTCTTACTAGCCACTAACCGAAAAGAACCCCATGAAAAATTTCATCGAAAACCTGAATAAAGTATTTGACAGCCGCATACGGCTGGGCATCATGAGCGCATTGCTGGTGAATGAGGAAGTGAATTTTAACCAACTTAAAGAACTGGTACAGGTAACAGACGGCAACCTGGCCAGCCATTTAAAAACGCTGGAAGATTCTGCTTATATCAAGGTAAAGAAGGGATTTATCGGCCGGAAAACAAATACAACCTATAGCGTTACCAGGGCAGGTGAAAAAGCGTTCAAACTGCACCTGGAAGCTTTGGAGCAGATCATCAAAAACCTTAACTAATTTTTTTTAATTATTTACTTTGAAATACAAAGTGCTTTTATACTTAAATTAACCAATATGGAACAGTCTCTTACCAACCGGCCCGTTGCAAACGGCAATGGAAACAAGGCATTAATCAAAGGTGTTATAACAGGTGGCCTTATCCTGTTAATGCTAATACCTACATTGTTTATCAGCAACCTTGTTAATGAAAGAAAGCTGCAACAGGAGGAAGTTGTAAAAGATGTAAGCAGTAAATGGGCGTCTGCACAAACAGTGTCGGGACCTTATCTTTTCATACCTTATTTACGAAACGACAAAGACAGTGATGGAAAAGAAAAACTGGTAAAGGAAGACATGATTTTTCTGCCAGACAACCTTGATGTGAACGGAACTATTTTGCCGGAACAAAGATTGCGTTCTATTTACAAAGTGTTGCTTTATAAAAGCCGCATTGCCAGCAAAGGAAATTTTGTTTGTACCCTGCCTAAAGATATTGACCCCTCATCCCTTGTACTCAATGAAGCAAAGATCTGTTTGGGTATTACAGATTTTAAAGGGATAGAAAACAAAATTGATGTACAGCTTAACGGCATCAGTTATACTTTAGTGCCGGGCCTGCCATCTGGCCTGATTGACAGTTCTGGCCTGTCGGTACCGGTTAACCTCACAAAAGAAGATCTTGGCAAACCCATTTCTTTTTACTTACCGATACAATTAAAAGGAAGCGGGCAACTGCATTTTCTTCCATTAGCCGGAAACAGTCGGTTTGCGATACAGTCGAGCTGGCCCAATCCATCGTTTGACGGGAACACCCTTCCCGGCGAAAGAGAGGTCAGTGATAAAGGCTTCAGCGCCAAATGGGTATTCAACAAAGCGAATCTGCTTTATACAACCACTATCCGGAACGAAAAAATAAATAAATACGCATACAATTTTGGCATCAGTATGCTGCAGCCGGCTGATCAGTACGCAAAAACTACACGAAGTGTAAAATATGCCATCCTTGTTATCGGGCTTAGCTTTGCGCTTTTCTTTATCATCGAACTGATGCAAAACAAACCCGTACACCCTGTTCAATATGTATTAGTAGGGCTTGCCTTAGTTATTTTTTACAGTTTACTGTTATCGGTCAGTGAATTTCTTTTATTCGACCTGGCTTACCTGGTGGCTTCAGCAGCAACGGTTTCTTTGATCACACTATATGCCAAAGCCCATTTTAAAAGCTGGAAAACTACAGGTATTTTTGCTTCGTTGATCGGGGGGCTATATGGCTTTATCTTTATCCTGATCCGTTTGGAAGATACCGCATTATTGGTAGGTAGTATTGGCCTGTTCATTATATTAGCCCTGGTGATGTACGCAAGCAGAAAAATAAACTGGTACCAATCTGCATAGCAGGAACAAAGCCTTATAAAACAAGTGTAAAAAATAATCATCTCTAAAAACAAAGTCCATGAGCTGGTTCAAACAATCCGGATGGATTTACATCCCGGTTAAACCCGAGGGGATCATCGTTACGTTAGCAGCAGTGTTATTTCTGATTCCGGTTTACATGGCAGTTATAAGAACCGGTCATTCCGTTTCAGACGATCTTTACCATCTTTTTGTATACACCAGTTGCACTGCTTTCTGGTGGAAATGGATTGCCGAAAAAACTTCAATCAAAACAAATGAGACAAACATCCCTGCTTGAATCCTTCCAATATGCTTTTACGGGCATGGGGCATTTTTTAAAGAACGACCGTAATGGCAATATCCATCTTACAATAGCCATACTCGTAGCTGTTACGGGCTGGCTGTTACACATATCATTGATTGAATGGTGTATTATGCTGCTCTGCATAGCACTGGTCATCAGCCTTGAAATGTGCAACCACGCACTCGAAAAATTAAGCGATGCAGTTCATGAACCCTATCACCCGCTGATCAAAATTGCCAAAGATGTTGCGGCAGGGGCAGTACTATGGTCGGCCATTATCAGTGTGATCATCGGATTCATCATCTTCATCCCAAAAATCTCAGCATTAATATGAACCTGAAAATATCTCCTGTTAGTAAGATGCTGTTACTCTCGATCAGTTTTTCGATGAGTTTATTAGTGGTGCGTTACTTTTATTCTTCCACTTCTGATTATAGTTTTTATCCATGGAATATGTTCCTCGCAGCTATTCCATATGTAATAAGTACACAATTGCTGAAACTAAAGAAATTGAATGTGCCGGCCATTGCCATGCTGGTAATTTGGTTATTATTTTTTCCAAACGCTCCCTACATCATCACAGATATTTTTCATTATGAACAAAGGCTGCCGGTTCCTTTCTGGTACGATCTGATCCTGGTTATTTCTGCCGCATGGAATGGATTGATACTGGGCATGGCTTCCCTTCTGAATATTGAAAAATTTCTATTACGCTACCTCAAACCCGCATGGGTAAGTTTTTGCGAGTTTGCAAGTTTATTGCTGTGCAGCTATGGTATTTTTATCGGCAGGTTTCTCAGGTTCAATAGCTGGGATGTAGTGAAAGATCCACGTGTACTGGTTTACACATCGGCGCACCATGTGCTGGTACCGCAGAATTATCTGAAGCTTTGGGTGTTCACTATTTTGTTTGCGGTGATGCTGGGGATCATGTATTTCACTATCAAAAAATTACCCAGACTGGTAGAAACAAGAAAATAAAACTGCGCCTTTGCGCCTTTGCGAGAGTTTTTCACGCAAAGGCGCAAAGGCGCAGTTTATTATGAATTGTTAGAAGAGACAGACAGGGAACTTGTGTCTTCTTTTAAAGATTTATCAGAAATCAAATCCCAAAGCAAAATACCAAACAGGTTTGCCTACAAACACACCTTTCATTGGCCAGCCCGCATCTAATTTCATAAAGTAACCCAATAAAGTACTGCGGATACCAAAACCGTAGCCACCCGCAAAAGGTCCCAGGCCGCCGGCATCTATCCTTACTACAACAGGTGTATTAGGTGCAGTGATCACTTCGCCGGGGCGATGGATGCCGTTGTATTTACCATTCCATGCAGTACCCAGGTCAACAAACTGCACCAACTGGAAATTGCGCAGGAAAGCATTATTAATCGGGCGGTTGATAAGGGTAGAAAATATTGGAAAACGGAATTCACTGTTAATTATCACTGCGTTGTTTCCGTTGGCAACATTCTGGTTATACCCGCGCATATTCACTGTTAACGACTGGAATGCATAGGTTTGATCTGCTGCAGGCTGGTTGCGGTTAAACTTAGGGCTGATCCATCCATCCACACCGCCCAGATAATAAACGATCTTTTCGCCACCCCATGAGAAATCACCGGCTGCACGTCCGGCCCAGATAAAGTTGCGGTAGATCTTATGATAATATCTCGCGTCAAACCCAAGGTTCATCGTTGCTTTGCCATTGTTAAGCGATGTTTTAAAGGTTGGCATATTCACATCAAAATAAACTTTGTACCGGAGGCCCACCCAGATATTCTGTGTTGGATTGATCGTGTTATCATGCACATACTCCAGCCGCGACACCACGAACCTTGTAACTGTATCAGCATACTTTAATGCGCCGGGATCGGGTAAGCCTGAATTATTATCATACGAACGAAGCACACCACGGTCTGTTCTTAAACCAACTGTTGCACGCAAACTCTTTACCTCGTTAAATGGATAAGACACATTAAACTGGTAAAGGTTGGTATACAACATAGTATTGAAGCTGGTATTAAAGAAATTGCTAACGTTACTCCTGTAATAGGTAAGGCCCCAATCAAAACGTTTGCGCAGATTCTGATAGGTAAAGAATACATCTTTATCGCTCAGGTTAGTACCAAAACGCAGACCACCAACAAATTTTACATCTTCCATCAGATCGCTCACGCCAACCCGGAAAGTAAAGTTGAAATCAGTACCATTGTTCAGTTGTATAGGGCCTGCACCACCGGCATAAGGCTGGTAACGGTTTATGAGAATGTTGTTGGTAAATCCACTCAGCACATAATCAGAACTGAATTTTAACCTGTAATCAAAAAGCCGCGATTTGGAAAGCACAGAGGTTCTTGCAGGTAATACCGGCATATTATTTTGTAGTGCTATAGCGCTGCTGTCGGGCTTTTCATCAGCAAATTCATTCTGGAAAAAATCTTTGGCTTTTTTAACGGTGTCTGCAGCAGCTTTTTTATTGTAAATAATAGCTCTTCCTTCTGTTGCTTTCTTTTCGGCAGTCAGTTTTCTTATATATTCTGTTGGTCTTGCATTTACATTACGTTTGTTTAATGCCTGCTCGTCTACTTTTAGTTTGTACAGGAATTTGAAATCTCCTTCCCTTCTTACCTCGCTTACCAGGCCATTGTTACCGGCAATACGTGTTTCAAGCAAAGAGCTTTGGTAATTGGTGATGGGGAAAGTATAGGTAGAATCTTTATACACCTGGAAATAGCTCACACTGTCAGGCTCCTGTTTTTGCCAGGCGTTTAAGGTAGAATCAAATTCTTTGGGTGACGGGTTACGCAAAAGCTCATCACCTATATAATACAGAGTATCTAACCCATTCCGTTGTGTGGCAAAGAAACCTGCCCAGCGGTTGCCGATACCATTTTCATCAGATACATAGGTAAAGTGATTGGTATTGTATTGCATGGGGTAACGTGCATTACCCTGTTTTACATTGGTAAGTTGCGTTAGTTGTTTTTGCTTACTGTCGTTCAGAATATCTACCATGAAAATATTGAACTTATACTTGCTTGGCAATACCGTATCCTGGTTGGGTGCATTGGGATCGGGGCGATTGGAAGAAAAAATAATACCGGTACGGTTAGGAAATGCAACAAATGTAGGATCGAGGTCATCATACACATCGTTCGTTATCTGGGTTATTTTTTGTTCTTCTATCTTATAAGTATAGATATCAGAATGGCCATTCTTAACAGCACTTAACACCAGTGTGTTGGCATCCAGCATAAACGTAGCATCCAGTATCTGGTCAAACCCTGTGATCTCCTGTTTGGCCCTTTTGTACTTGGCAAAAATATCGTACACAAACATTTTTGTTTTGCCATCTTCCCAATAGATCACCAGTAAACGTGAGCCTTTACCATCCCATGCAAGAATGGGATAATTAGGATTGATATCGCCCATATTGGTACGAACACCCACTTTTAATAAAGTTCTTGCATCATAAAAATTCTCCATCAGCTTTACGCTGTACTGGCCTTTTTTAAATTCAACCACACCATACGTGGTGCTTTTGGGATTAGGGTTGGCCTGAAATCTGAAGTAATCATTCTTAGAAATATCTTCCGAAACATTCAATTGCCCCTTGGGCTGGTTGCGCCGCTGGCGGATGTCTTTGGCGTACACTTCCTGCTCGTACTGCATAAAATCAGACAGTACTTCTTTGAACTTTCTTTTACAAACCCTTAAGCAGGCGTTGTTGAGATTTTTATAAATGCGTGCCAGGTATAAGAGATACGTGATATTTTCTTTCCTGTATTTTTCTCCGATATAATACCAGAACGCATGCCCGGCCAGTAAGGGTTTTTCAAAAGCAAACTGGTAAAACGAGTTGTACCTGCCACCAAGAATGGCGCTCTTTAATGCATCATCTTTTTCGGTACTCCATGTTTCGGCGGTGTAAGCAACATAACCATCAACCAGCCATTTGGGTAAATCGAGCAGGGCCTGGTTACTGGCAAACTCACCAATATCATCACCAAATAAAAGATTATCTGTTAATACCCTGGCAATACCCTCGCGTATTTCGCGCTTCAGGTGGTCGTGGTTTCCATCATAATATACCACCAGTTTATTGTTCACCAGCTTGGTTAGTCCGCCTGAATTCTGCCAGTCGCTGCCCAAACCAATATTGCTGCTTTTATAATCGTTGTAGTTATTATATACCACAATATTGGCGCGGCGCTGTAAAGAATATTCAATAAAGTTTTCTATGGAGCGTAATTCTTCTTCGGCTACCTGTGCCACAAATTTCCCCAGCTCTACTCCACCCTGTGCCGTGTAGATATTGAAATTGGGAGATTGATAGAACTTCCATATAAATTTCTTATGCTGTATCCTGTTTTTCCCAAACTCCACAGAATTTACCTGTGCCATGGAAAGGAACGGGAAAAGAAAGAAGGCAAAAACAATCCATTTAGCGATTCGATTCAATTGCATATCCGAACTTTAGTGTTTTAAAATTAGTCATTTACCATTAAAAGCAGGTAAAAATACCGTTATGATCAAGGTCAAGTTCTTTACGTTCAGTCCCATACAGGAAAACACCTACCTGCTCTATAACGAACAGGGCAAAGCTATTATAATTGATACCGGATGTTACTTCAGCGCTGAACAGGAAACGTTAAAAAAATTTATAGAAGATACGGGGCTTGCGCCCGAAAGGTTGCTGAACACCCATTGCCACCTGGATCATGTGTTTGGCAATCAATGGGTGTATGAGACATGGGGGCTGGAATTATGGCTGCACCCTGATGAGCAGGTGATGTTACAATTTGCGCCTATGTCGGGCGAAAAATGGGGATTGCCTTTCACCAATTACAAAGGACCGCTCCATTTCCTGCATCACGGCGATACCATCCATCTTGGGACTGATGAACTGCGTGTGCTGCTTACCCCGGGACATTCTCCCGGAAGCGTTTCTTTTTATTGTGAGAAGCAAAAGATACTCATAAGTGGAGATGTTCTTTTCCTCGAAAGTATTGGCCGTACCGATTTGCCCGGAGGAGATCACCAGACTTTATTAAACAGTATCCGTGAGCAATTATTTGTTTTACCGGATGATGTTACGGTTTATTCGGGCCATGGTATGCCCACCACCATCGGGCATGAGAAAAAACACAACCCATTTTTACGTTAAGCAATCAACTATTGAGTGATGGATTGTTGCGCCACTTTATTATATGCTATAATAAAAATGGCGCCAAGGTTTTTATGCGGCGGGATATAGTCTTCAAATTTATCCCTGTAACCCGCACCAACCCTTACCTGCACAGTTTTCCAGAGTTCATCCCAGTTAATATCTTTTCCTGAACGCAACCTGTCGCTGATGGCATCTATCAGGCTCTGGTTTACCACGCCGGCCCCTACCTGTTTAGAGGAGATGATCTGTGCGGCCGGACAGATCTTCAGAATATCATTCAGTTTCTGGTAGCCACCACAACTGCCCAGCAGCACTATTTTGGCACCATGTGGTAAACGGTTGATGGTTTCCTGCAGGTAATAACTATGCCCGCGGTGTATCACAATGGTTGGGGTTAATTGATTTTCTTCAAGATAACTGATCAGGCTATCCTGTGCCTGAATATCCAGTTCCTTTTTTTCATCTAATGGCAGGTTGGCATAAATGGTAACGGGGGCGCCACGTGCAGAGCTGATCTCAACCCAGTTTGGTTTTCGGATGGTGCGCCAGTTGGCGTTGTTGAACCGGCTTAAGAAAGCACTGAAATAATTTAGCGCATCCTTATCACCGTAAGAGAATTGCTGGATGATAACCCGCCCTGATGAATCCTGTAAAGATGTTCTTGGCATCTTATATACCGGATCAATTCCAAATTTTGCTGCAATATCAATTTTGTTTACCGAATCCATCGAAAGGAATATGGTATTCAATAGATCATAGATCAGCTCACCTCTTTTGTTTTTCTGGCGGGAACTGGCCCTCAGATTAGACTGTACCTGGGTAATCATCAGCCTGCGGATATTACTATTATAAATACTGGCATACGAATCGGCCACATCTACCGCATCTTCCAGTGTTTTGGTAGTTTCCAGTCCATTTACAAAACGGCGCATCAGGTTTTCGGCAGCCGATCTTTCCATACGGCTAAGGAAATTATCCAGCGTATTATATGCCGCACACATTTTGATGAACTTCTTATAATAATCATCATGCAGCAGCATTAACAAACTATCCGAGCGGGGAATGCTCATTTTCCGGAATATTCTTGGATAAACGCCTGTTACAAAACTGGAGGTATAGATCTCTTCTTCGCCCAGTACCGCCAGGTAATACAGTTCTTCCGGCTCCAGGTCTTCCAGTTTTTTAAACCTGATATTCTCATTGGCTATATCATGCAGCGCATTGATCTCGTTGATGTATAATTCAACCGCTTTGGTTCTGAGCCTGTTGGTTAAAGTGACCACTCCCATGGGCGTGTCGCCATGCTGCATCCTTTGTGCATAATCAATTCTCGTTTTTACAAGCAGTTTATAATATCCCCCTGAAGAATCATTCAGTACAAAAGGCCTGATGGAATCAAGGGTTATTTTTTTGCGATAGAGATTGTCTATAAAAGGGAAATACATCCTGCCCGTTTGCATCAATGCCAAACGGCCTATCATTTTTACAAGGGGGTGATCTACCGATTGTATCTTTCTTCCCAATGCATTGGGTACCGCAGCATAAGAATACAGTTCTTCCTGGTTTTGAAATGCCGCTTTGATGATCAGGCTATCCGCATAACGAACATTGGGGTAGCTGGTAAGTATTTTTAAAATGTTTTCAGGATTTCGTTGGCAGGCTTTTAATACCAATATCTCTCTTGCAGCGGGTAACCCCTCATTTTCTTTTAATCCAAAATTATCCATCAGGATATTACCCACTTCCGGCTCATTTACAGCAATAACAGGGAGTATTGAGTTGCCGGCAAGTTCTGCTTTCATGGCATCTTCGTAAGCCCCTATTAATGCGGGCAATAATGTTGCCGAAATGGTTTTTGTTTTGTAGGCAGATATAAAACCTGTAAGCACTTCATTAATACTCCTGAGCCATTTGTATTTTGCATTATCGCCAAGCCCGGTATTCAGTTCAACGCCTGCACGAAGGTTATTGATACGAATGCGTATGGAATGATTAATGGCACTATCCAACTGGTGATTACCGGTAACGGGGAACAGGTTATCGGGCCTGCTACCCATTTTTGTAATCATATCCATTGAGCGGATGATTTGCTCATGATGGTAAGCCCGGGCATCCGGAATGGGCGGCATACCCATTTCTTCCTGAGAAAAAGCGGCTACGGCCAGAAAAACAGCCAATACAGTGGTACAGATCTTCATTATTTGCATATGCCGGGCAAAAATAGGGCCATTTACGGCAAGACAGTCATTTCCATGCCCTTGCAGTTAACAATAACATAATAAAGCCAAAAACCCTAATTGCCATTCTTTAAAATTAATTTTGTGTAAACATTAGGTTAACATGGAAGGACAGCCAAGGAAGATACTGATTGCAGACGACGAGCCGGATATATTGGAAATAGTTAGTTATAACCTTAGCAAAGAAGGTTACGAAATATATACTGCCAAAGACGGAAATGAAGCTATTGAAAGGGCGAAGCAACTACACCCGGACCTTATTATCTTAGACATTATGATGCCCCGTAAAACCGGGGTGGAAGTATGCCAGATCCTCAGATCACAACCCATGTTCCAGGATACATTGATCATTTTCCTGACAGCGTTGAGCGACGAAGCGTCACAGATAAAAGGACTTGAAACAGGTGCGGATGATTATGTAAACAAGCCCATCAGTCCGAAAGTGCTGGTAAGCCGCGTAAATGCGCTCTTCAGGCGAACCAATAACAATAAAGAAACAGGCAAAACAATACAGTTGGGTAATATTAATATTGACCCGGTTAAGTTCCTTGTAACCATCGACAATAAGGAAGTGATCCTTGCCAAAAAAGAATTTGAATTATTATACCTGCTTGCCTCCCGCCCCGGCCGTGTTTTTTTAAGAAACGAGATCCTCTCGCAGGTTTGGGGTAATGATGTAATTGTAGGCGACCGGACCATTGATGTCCATATCCGAAAAGTAAGACAGAAACTGGGTGTTGATTGTATTACCACCGTAAAAGGCGTTGGTTATAAGTTTGATCTTTAGATTCAAGAGCCAAGAACCAAGAATCAAGAATCAAGGGCTAAGAGCCAAGATTCAAGGGTCAAGTGAAAGAAATTTAATCAATCTATTTGTGACACGTTTTCTTGCTCTTGAACCTTGTGCCTTGTTTTCTTGCATCTTGTTTTCTTGAACCTTGTTTTCTTGGCTCTTGAACCTTGTTCCTTGAACCTTGTCCCTTGTTCCTTGTTTTCTTGTACCTTGAATCTTGAATTTTTCGCCTTCCGCTCATGTTTAAAACCAAAAATCTTTCTCCCCAGCAATTATCGGCCTTTACGGCGCTGATCCTGTCGGTACCTATTTCAATGGGGATATGGATCTTACGTCCCGACTGGATCATAGCACTGGTTTCATTTTTCATCACATTTATTGGCAGTTACCTGCTTATCCGCTTTGTGCTGGAATCGTTCATCTACCGCAAGATCAAACTCATTTATAAATTCATTTATCAAACCAAAGCGTCTAAACGCGAAGAGACCTATTACAAATACATTCTTCCACAGAAAGGGATAGACGAGGTGAGGGAAGATGTGGAGAAATGGGCCGAGCAACGGAGTGCAGAGATCGAATTGCTCAGAACCAATGAAGCTTACCGGAAAGAATTTTTACAGAACCTGGCACATGAATTTAAGACGCCCATCTTTGCCATACAGGGTTATGTAGATACTTTACTTAGCGGTGCAGTAGATAATCCCGAAGTACGGGTACGTTTTCTGGAGAACGCGGCAAAGAACGTAGACAGGATGGTAAACCTGGTAGAGGACCTGGATGAAATATCAAAACTGGAAAGTGGTGAGCAGCCCCTGTACAAAGAGAATTTTGTGATCCAGGATATTATCAGGGAATCTTATGAAACCCTGTCAATTAAATCAAACGCCCGCAACATCAAATGCAGTATTAAAAAGGGGTGCGAATCCCCTATTAATGTATATGCCGATAAGGAAAAGATCAGGCAGGTAATCTTTAACCTGCTGGGGAACGCCATCAAATACGGCAAAAAAGACGGCAGCATAGTGGCCAGCATTTATAAAACCGACGGGAAGCACGTATTGATTGAAATGAGCGATGACGGCATCGGTATCTCGGAAGAACATTTGCCCCGCATTTTTGAGCGTTTTTACCGTACTGACAGAGGCAGGAGCCGTGATGTGGGTGGTACCGGACTGGGACTGGCCATCTGCAAACATATTATAGAAGCACACGGCCAAACCATGCATGTACGAAGCAAACTGGATGTGGGAACTACGATTGGCTTTACTTTAGACGCCAGAAAGGAGTAAAATGAAGAAAAAAACCGCCCCGATAAAAACCGGGGCGGCCACATGAGAAAAAATGCTGTTTTTCCTATAACCCTGATGCAAAATTGAGGTTGTATTGTTAAGAATATATGAAGTCAATACCACCAAATTATTATCAAATGCTGTAGCTTAGTTAACAGCATATAGCAAAAAAAAGAAGGACCAAATATTATCTAATCATTAATTATTGATCAACTGGCAACTATCCCCCGCTTAGTGCTATTTTTGCCAAAATTTCATCGTTATGGGAATCAACAACTTCGGTCGCTTTTTCATGCCAAAGAACAAAGTCTTTTATGAGCTATTTGAAGATGTAGCTGAAAAAGTATACGAAATGGGCGTTAAGCTCAAAGAAATGGTGAGCGAATCTGATCCTGATAAAAGGGTTGCCGTTCTGGCCCAGATCGAGGATCTTGAACATAGGAATGATGATAATACCCACCGCATCTTTACAGAATTAGGCAGAAATTTTATCACGCCTTTCGACCGTGAAGACATTCACTACCTGGCAACTGCCCTGGATGATATCTGCGATTACATATATGCATGCTCTAAAAAAATGAATTTTTACAGCGTGAACCCCAACGACACCGGTATTCAGAAAATGGCCGACCTCATCTTACAGGGTACTATTGAGATCAAAAAAGCGGTTTTTGGATTGCGGGACATGAAGAACCTGCGCGAAATGACTGAAGCAATGGTAAAAGTAAACAGCATCGAAAACCAGGCCGATGATGTGTTTGATATGAGTATTGAAATGTTGTTTCAGCAGGAGAACGATTTTAAAGAAGTAATCAAAAAAAGAGAGATCTACCAGGTGATGGAGATCGTTACCGATAAATGTGAAGATGCAGCCAATGTGATCGAATCTATTATCATTAAATATGCATAATGAAGTGGAATCGTGAGTCGTGAATCGTCAAACGTGAGTAGCAAATCTCACGCCTGACGATTCACGACTCACGAAGAGAATCTTCCGAAAAAACTACTTATGTTCACTTTACTCATCGTCATCATTGTACTTGCCTTCATTTTCGATTTTATCAATGGCTTTCATGATGCAGCCAACTCTATAGCTACCATTGTTTCTACCAAAGTGCTTACCCCTTTCCAGGCGGTGGTATGGGCGGCGTTTTTCAACTTCGCGGCATTCTTTATTTCAAAATATATTTTCAAGGAATTTGGGATAGGCAATACAGTGGCCAAATGGGTACATGGCGAATTTATTACGCTGGAAGTGATCCTTGCCGGTATTGTTGCCGCTATTATCTGGAACTTAGTTACCTGGTGGTTTGGTATTCCTTCCAGTTCATCGCATACATTGATGGGAGGTTTTGTGGGTGCTGCGCTGGCTCATGCAGGTGGTTTCAGCGGAGGCGGTGTGGATGTGATCAACTATGCAAAAGTAATCCCTACTTTCCTGTTCATTTTCTTTGCCCCGCTCATCGGCATGATCATCGCATTCTTTATTACCATACTCATCGTACACCTGTGTAAGCGATCGAATCCCTATAAAGCGGAGAATTGGTTTAAAAGGCTTCAGTTGCTTTCTTCGGCAGCATTCAGCCTGGGGCATGGTGGTAATGATGCCCAAAAAGTAATGGGCATTATTGGTGCCGCCATGATCTATTTTGAAGGAACCAAAGGCAACCATATGGACTTTAATCAATTCGTATCGCAATACGGATGGGTGCCCTTTGCAAGTTTTCTTGCCATGGGTTTGGGAACCATGAGTGGTGGCTGGAAGATCGTAAAAACAATGGGTACCCGCATTACCAAAGTAACACCGCTTGAAGGTGTAGCTGCAGAAACTGCCGGTGCCATCACCTTATTTCTTACCGAACATTTTAAGATACCTGTATCTACCACGCATACCATTACCGGTTCTATTATTGGGGTGGGTGCCACCAAACGACTCAGCGCTGTAAGATGGGGTGTTACCGTTAATCTTTTATGGGCCTGGGTAATGACCATTCCTGTGTCGGCCTTGCTGGCTGCATTGGTTTATTATGTGCTGAAGCTGTTTATTTAACGAATAATGAATATTGAACACGGAATATTGAATGTTGAAGTAAGAGATCAATCAGCATTCGACATTCGTTATTCAATATAGGATTAGGTAGAATAAACGCAGAACAGCATTCCTATTGATTCTTAAAATGGCCTCTGAAAAAAAGCGTTAAGAAATTTACGGAATGAAGCGTTAAGAAATGAACGATGCCTGGCTTTGACTAAGC
>Ga0208756_100249_pt1 | contig 28997 bp, 28 predicted proteins | sample LakWasMe73_LOW10_2_FD_183901 | JGI IMG/M metagenome (GOLD analysis project Ga0208756, IMG submission 183901) | Freshwater sediment methanotrophic microbial communities from Lake Washington under simulated oxygen tension - Sediment Metagenome... | ecosystem: Environmental > Aquatic > Freshwater >... | reverse complement strand
CCCTACTAATAGTACTTACCTGACGGTTTAAACAAAGAGCTATAGAACGTAAACTTTTACCCTGTGAAAGATATTGACCAATCAATTCCCTTTCATCGATACTTAACCTTTGATATTTATTCATTACAACAATTTAACTTAGTTAAACTGTTGCGTTAGAAACTTGAAGCTGAGTAATAAAAAACCGCCTTTGTAACTGAACTCATTTTTGGCTGCGAATTAATTACATTATTAAGCGAGTTAGTCCTAGGTTGCAATGTTGTTGCACTATTTAAAGTAATAAAATCCAGAACATTAATATCAACTATAGGAAGAATGATAATATCTAAAGATTCGGAGAATGCCTCAATTCTAATGTGGGAAAAATTGATTTTGGAAAGAGTTTCTGCAAACCTCTCAGCTTCTTTTTTGGTCGTTTTATTTATTTGATACTCAATATATCCTTTCACTAAGGACTCTATATTTGAACTCTTAATATTTTCAAAATTTCCCGAAAATTTGCGACATCCAACAACTATTGTTATTACGCCAATCAAGATAAGGCCAATAATTTTCTTCATGGTAAGTGTTAGTTTTAAGGTTTTAAAGCGTTTATACGTCCGATATTAAGTCATTATAGGTACACGTCAGATATAACTGATCGTTTTGTATTTTGTCATAGAATTTTATTTTAGGGATTGATGAACTATATTAAAGCAAAGATCTGATCATTGATCCTAATTGATCAATATCCTGCAATTCCATACATTTAAAATGCCCCTTTGGACATTTGTTATAACCTTTAAGAGATATTCGACTACGTACTATGAGTTTCTTTATTTCTAAAAAACTATTTTACGTCAAAATCTATATCTTTTAACCTATTTTAGACCAGAAACCTATCGCTACTCAATCAATTCTGAATACGCATCATTTAATTCGTACATCTAAAAAGGAAACAACCTATTTCTAACAGTAACAAAAACCAATAAGGTTGCTACAATTTATCAGCTCAATGTGGGGAGATAAAAGCTGTATAACCTTCAACGAGCGCCATTCAATTCCCTTGCTTATGTAAATCCAATATCCTTATTTTACCAAAAAAAACCAGTTATCTGGTAATTATTAAAAATCATGTTAACAAATTATTTTCTCCGGGTTTCACTTTCATTTGAGTAATTTTTGACCCGATTTTTAATATTTAAACAATACACAGTTAGACAAAACCAATGAACTATTCTGGTCAATTACACCAGAATTTCCAATTTGCCTTCAGACTCGTGAATAATTATGAAAGAACCAGTGTATCTGCCATCAGCTATTGCTGTTGCGTATAGTTTCAGGCGACCAACATCGGCTAAGAATGAAAGCATTACCTGCTCCTTGAATAGGTTTTATCGTAGCGCTTTACCAAATTAACAACAGCCGAATCCGAATCGGAAATATTTTTCTTTTGAATTTCAAAAAAGAATTCCCTCGCCGGATACGTTGCAGTTTTTGTCTCATTCAATTTTGCATTATACAACAATCTAATTTTATACAACTTCATACCTTTAAGGCTATCAATTTTTTTGGAGAAACTGTAGTCGAATCCTTTAAGGTCAACTGTGTAATAAAAGAATACAGAGTCGACATTTAGAGAATTTGACGAAGGCAAGCGAGATACAAATTTTTCAAGGATTTCGTGATTACTTCTAATGCTAACAATTTTGTAAGAAGTTGAATCCGTAATGTCCAATTTCATGCCTGTATAAGCCCTGGCGAATAAAATTGAATCGATAGATGCATTTATTCCATTTCCAAAATCATGAATAGAGTTGTATAATCTACCAATTGTATCATTCTTTTTGTATATGAAGTACGGCTCGGAACCAAAAACCTTATTACTACTTTCGTACTGCCTAACAGCCGATAGTTGATAAACAACATAATCGTTTATGTAATAGATTGAGATGGTATCCAGCAGATTTGAATATACAGTATTACTTTCTGATAGTACTTGTATAGTGGGATAATTCACAATCAGGTTTAGCGCCTTTATATTTGACATTTTTCTTGAACAATTTAATAAGCATATACCTAAAAACAAAGATGAATACCTTAAAACAGAAACCCGTGATGCCATATATTCGATTTTACGGTTTTGCATTAAATCCAGCATGTGACGTATAACTTATAGTCGTTGGTGGAGCTATAACTGAACCAAAAACCGGCACACAGTTAAGAACAGGAGTATACGTTACCGAAAAGGTAGGGGTTACTACTGCTACTTGAACATTACTAGTCCCGGGAGTAAAATTAGGTGTTAGTGCGCCGTTGTTATAGCTAATAGATCCCCCTTTAACATAACCTACTAATCCTATAGAACCATGAATAAGGGTCTCCCATTGCCAAGTATTGTAATTAGGATCAGCGAGCGAAACTGTTCCAATTTCCTGCGATTGCATATAAAAAGTAGGTGCAGTCAAGCATCTCCACAAAGGATTATTGTTTTTTTGTTGTAAGATTAAAAATTAAAATAGCACTGTACAAAAAAAGAACGTGGCCGGATTTGTGTTTCAGTGACCTGCTGCATATTTGATAACAGGTAGGCAGTTCGATACGTAATAACATTCGTAATGTTTCTCAATTCCAATTGAAGTTCAATTTTTCTGAATTTCTGCCGAAAACCTATATTGGCGAAATAATAATTTCTTTTTTCCGATAGATTATCCCAGAATGAAGAAGAAGTAATAACAGCAGAAACTATCTTATTCTTAGTCAAAAAAAAGTTGGTCTTTATATCCTCCTGAAATTGAAAGAAAGAGAAATTATTACCGGCATAGGACTTCCTGTTGATAGTACTCATAAAATAATTCAGGGTTGAAGTACTTTCAAAAGAGGCAAAACTGAACTTGTCAAAATTAAGTTTACAGGTACCACTAAATTCTTCTGAAAAGGCACTTGCAAGTTGCCGGTTAAGTAGCTGCACGGAACGGCTATTTGAATAATTAATACTGCCGAAAAGATTGATTTTCGCATTCAAAAAAAATTTATTAGCACTGGCACTTATCCTGAGGGTACTAAGATTATTTCTAAAAGTCATAGATGTACTTCTTATATAAAATTTATCATAGGTTTGGGTAGAAAGAAGGTTTTTTTCAACAGATGAATAAGACGCCGATACATTATAAAACAATGCGTTCAGCGGATTTTTGTAACTGATAACGAATTGGTACCCATCTACCGATTGAAAAGGTAGTATGGTGTCTTTTTGCGAAATATTTCGATAATTATTAAGAACAAATCCTTTTGCAGTTTGTAGAAAATCACCATGCATATTCTGCCTTGCATAGGACATTTCTAAAGTATAATAGGTACTAAGCGAAGCAATGAGAATAATGTTTGGATTAAAATACACTTTATCAGCATTATTTCTGAAGTTTAAGACTGTATTTTTATAACTATAAGTATTCCACTCAACTGGCAACTCTATCAGAAGGCGCGTATTTCCCATTTTAAGCGTAGCACTGGTAGCAGCATACAAACGAAGGTTACTCCACTTTATTTCATTTCTGAAACTATCACTCAGCTTGCTCATCGCCTGGCTGAAGTCTTTTTCAATGAATGATTCGAACTTTTTTATTATAATATCTGCCCCGGTGCTAAAATGCTGTTGAAAATCATGTTTTTTAATCATAAGATCAGCACCATTTTTACTGGCTAATTTTCGAATCCAGACATTTTGCATTGCTTTTTGATAAGCTACTAAATCATTTAGTATTGACGGAAAGGGTCCCGGCGAAACATTTAATTCTTTGGAATCATTACTAATAGCAGTTTGCGAATGAATATTAATAAACTTGTTCTTAATAGCAACAATCGCCTCAAAATCATTCTTCAGTAAGTAAAATGGGTGTGATGATTGTTGAAGAATATTTCCGTTATTAACAACCAATCCGTTTTCATTACTAAATTGAGCCTGCCCTGCGAGATTGTTTTTCAGATATTTTTTTCTATCATTAAGTTCATAAATGAAATTTGCTGCTGCCTTATTAGTATTAAGACTGTTTTTAAGCGATTCTGTAATTGCTACACTGTTCCCGGCGGGTAATAAAAACGTGGATCTATTCAATCCATTTGTTTCTTCCATATCATTTAAATAGCTGAGATTTAATTTAATCTGCGCTTTATTTGTCAACCTTTTAAGTGTTGACAAATGAAACAGGTGGCTATTATTAAACAAATACCGGGTTGTTTGCACTGGGGGCTGAGGTTGTGATATAACCGAGTTTAAATTTTCCGGGGCATTGTCATCGGCTGTTTCTCCTGATTTGTGAATGGAAACCTGGTCTGTAATTTCATGTGCAAATTTTATTCCGGTGTTATTATATTTATAAGCTGAAATAAACTGCATCTTTTTTGCAAATTTCAGGCCTGTAATTTCATTCTCACCCAATAAAGGGGCAAAGCCAGTCCCTATCTTAACCTTTCCGATAAATTTATTACGTGTACTGTTCTTTAATTCAATATTCAACGCAGGAGAATTACTGTTTTCAATACTATCCAATATCTTAATCGGCTGGTGATTTTGAAAAACCTGTACTCTATCTACAATATCATAAGGGATATTCTGGTTGGCAATAGAATATTTTCCCTCCAAAAGATTAAGTCCATTTATATAATAGGTATTTATTGGTTTCCCATTATACTTTACTGTTCCTGAAGGGTCGATATCAATCCCGGGTATTTTACTGATAACGTCCCCAATAAATCTGTCCTGCTTATTAGCAAAATAAGAAACATGGTAGTTAATCGTGTCTCCCAGTTTCGAAACCGGCTCACGCTTAATTTCTACTGCAGGTAATTCTGTAACCTGGGGAGTTAGTATAAGATTAATCGTTTGCGATTTTGCAATTGCGCCTTTTTCCATTATTGCATACCCAATAATCGTTGCCCGTATAAGAAGAGAATCTTTAGTATTGGTGCATTCCAGTTCATAGAGTCCCTTTGCATCCGTGATACAATAAGCAAGTATATCCGCATGCCCTCTGATCAATACAACTACATTCACATCTGCAACAGGCTGACATAAACTATCTGTAATCTTACCTGAAATGATACATTGGCAAAATAATTGATTGGCACAGATTGTCAGTACAACCAGCAGAATAAATTTCATTCTAATTTATATGATAAATCAATGGGATTGTATGGTTTAATTTTTCGTGGTACAGGTGACGATGTTCCATCCGCGTTGGGTCTTGACCAACTTGCGCCCCATTCTATCTGGTCAAATGTTTGCATATCTGTTGCAAAAAGTTTTCGCAGTTGTTCTACTTTTTTCTTTGGGGCTTCTGTACAACCATCATACTCTTTATAAATTTTATCTCTCCCGGGGCCAATCTCTGTACATTCAAAAACAAATTGTTCGTTTGTGTCACTTATTCGCAAAATCAGGCCAGGCAAACCTGAAAACTCCCAAGGTCCGATTCGGTAAGGAATAGAGGTAGCAAACCATGCAACATAGCTTCTCCCTTTATAAAAAGTAGTGGCTTTTTGACATGTTTGTTTAAGTATGATTTTCGTTTCAGGATAGATTTTCCATTTTTGCGCCTCAATGTCTTCAGTATAGCAATAAACATGCTTAAATTTGATAAGTACTTTCCTCCTCTTTTGGGCAAATTCGTTAATCATAATTTCGGATTCGCTATCAGCATTATATCTGCCTTGTTGCTGCATTTGCAGCAGATATTGTAAAGGTTTACCATTATCTTCCTCACTATTTCGCATACCCAATTGTTTAAGGTAACTATAGTATTTAGAATTTAATTTATTGATTTGAAGACACATAATATCATTAAAAACAGAATTTTTATTAGTCGAATCTTTTTGAGACGAATACCTGTATTTACACATATACAAAACACTATCAGTATTTTGTGCATTACCCTGCGAAATTAGCAGCACCAAAAAAATAAATAAATGTGTTCTCATTGTTGAAAATTACTCTAAATTTAATTTATTTGACCAGCCCTGATTTATAAATAGTTATGCCAAATTATTTTATGGCATAACTATTTACCTACTGTACTTATGGACAAAGCATCATAGGATGCGCATTTAAATAAGCTTGGGCTTCATCGTATGTTGCAAAGCAACCAACATTTATTGGATTGCCAGGGCATGGATAATTTATCCAATAGTTACACGACCCATCAGCTACAACTGCATTTTTGTTACTGTTAGCCTGCACTGTTGAAAATAAACCAGCCAGCAAAATAAGTGCCATTAATTTTTTCATAAATCATTAGGTTTATAAATCCCGTCCTGTCTGTCGCCATGAATGAGAAATTTTCAGCGTCACGCAAATTACCGCTACCGTGAACTCGGTGTTTCCAGTTTCTTGTATAACAAATGGTCTGTGTATTCTTCACCATGCTGCGTTAAGTGCAGTCAACTTTAATGACGGATATCGTTAGATACCCTATTCTGGCCAGAAATATCATTACTGTCTTTATGAAACTCAACGTATGCTTGTAGCACTCTTATTTACTAGTCTCAGTACCTTTCCCCTTTACCTCCACTTGATCTAACCTTTAAGAGATATTCGACTACGTACTATGAGTTTCTTTATTTCTAAAAAACTATTTTACGTCAAAATCTATATCTTTTAACCTATTTTAGACCAGAAACCTATCGCTACTCAATCAATTCTGAATACGCATCATTTAATTCGTACATCTAAAAAAGAAACAACCTATTTCTACCGATAACAAAAGTCAATATGGCTGCTACAGCTCATCAATTCTAATTTTGGGGGGATAAACGTTGTGAACTTTTGATGAGCCCTATTCAATTTCCTTGCTCATGTAAACCTAATAACCTTATTTCGACCAAAAAAACCAGTTATCTGGTAATTTTGCAAAACCATATTAACAATTAATTTCTTTTCAGTTCGATTCCATTATACTAATTTTAAAATGCAATAGCTGAACCCTCCCGCAGCTTTAGCTTTATTTTCCATAAAGTAAAGTTTGATAATGACCAATATAGCCATAGCGGAGGATCATCGGGAGATGAGGAATTCTATTTCATTGCTTATCAAAAACCTGCCCAACCACACTGTTTCTATTGAAGCAGCCAATGGTTATCAATTAATTGAGCAAATAAGTTGTCTTAAAAAATTACCTTCCGTTGCCATTATGGATGTGCAAATGCCTGTTATGGATGGCGTATCTGTAACAGATTTCTTAACTTGTCATTATCCCTACATTAAAATATTGGCTCTATCCAACCACAGCCATCCTGCCATTGTTCAGGATATGTTGTATGCAGGCGCCAGTGGCTATATAGTAAAAGATAATTTATCAAACCGTCTGTTGCTAAACGCGTTCACCACAATCTGTTCCGGTGGTGTTTTTATTGATGAAACATTAGGTAATAAAGAAATCTTTCTGACCACCCGTACCCAAACCATTCGCCTTAAAACATCACATCCGGATATTACAGAGAAAGAAAAAACATTTTTACAGTTATCGGCCACCTCTATTTCTTACGAGCAGATTGCAAAACTCATGAATGTTGCTAAAGAGAGTGTATATAATTACCAGAAAAGTTTGAAAGAAAAATTAGGTCTTGGTAGCCGACAGGAGTTTATATTATATGCTATTCAGCATGGTATTGCAAAAGTGGCCAGGTATAATAATTATACTCCTTCCCGTTTAAGGTAATCTTAGTCGTAGATAAGTTGATAAAAAGCAGGGAGATACTAGTGTTATGTTAATCGTGAGTTGTCAGTGGTGAGTGGTGAGTAAGTTAATCGGTTGCCGGTATTTACTCGCTACTCACAAATTAGTGCAAACTAAGTTTAACATAGTAATATATGAGACTACAGGTTAATTGCTTAAATTGTCTTTATTCAAATCTTCTCAAACCCTTGCGCCATAGGCCTTTGCGTGAATGATTTGCTCGCAAAGGCGCTAAGGCGCGGTTAGTTGATACACGTATATTAAAGCAAAGATCTGATCATCGAACCTAACTGATCAATATCCTGCAATTCCATACATTTAAAATGCCCCTTCGGACATTTGTTATAACCGATCTTACTGCATGGCCTGCAACGGAGATTGCTTACTTCAGATTGAATTTGTTTAACAGGATTGTTGCCATAGTATGGCCCCATGCCAAATGCGGGTACCGTATTACCCCAAATACTGATGATGGGTTTATGAAAAGCAGCAGCAATATGCATCAACCCCGTATCGTGTGTTACAATTATTTTTGATCGCTGAACAAGGTCGGCACTTTCGTTAAGGCTAAACTTGCCGCAGGCATTATATATTTTGACCGGATCAACTGAAGCAATTTCTTCTCCGGCTATCCTGTCTTCAGGCCCGCCCAGCAAAACAACCGGAAATTGAATGTCTGCACAGAGTTGCTGCAATTTATGAACTGGTAATTTTTTGGTATTTAATGCAGCGCCAATTACAACACCTACATAGCCATAAATATGAGAGATGGGCAGATCGGTTTCTTTTACTTTATCTTTTTCCGGAAGAAAATAATCCAGTCCCTTACCATCATTCATTACCCCCAGTTCTTTCAATGTATCCATGTAGCGGTCTACAATATGCACATTGGGCAGGCGGTTAATTTTAAGTGCTGTCAATAACCACTTCTGAATATTCAGTTTGTTAAACGAAAAATGCCTGGCAGTTTTCAACGCTTTTTTAATGCGCAGCGTTCTCAGGTTATGATGCAGGTCAATGATATAATCGTACGCTTCGTATTGCAACTGGTGTATCATCAGATCCCAGCTACTACCGAGTGTTTGTACTTTATCTATGTAAGGATTAGCATTAACCAATCCTCGGTACGACTCTTTAGTTAAAAAATGAACTTCGGCTCCGGGCACCTGTTGTTTCAGACAGCGCACTACCGGTGAGGTTAGAACAATATCACCGATTGAAGAAAAGCGGATGATGAGGAATTTAGCGCCTGGCGTCTTACCCCCCATACCCCCCAGCCCCCTGAAGGGGGAGTTAATATGTGGTTCTTGTTCATTCATTTATTAAATCGGCGACTAACATCTTTTTGTGAATTTACAAATTCCCCCTTCAGGGGGCAAGGGGGTTAGGGGGTATGTTCAACATAATTCAGATCCTTATGAAAAGTTTCTTCAGTAAAATAAAACGCGATCATGGTTATTACCATTACTACAACTGCAGTAACAATACCACTTTGTATCAGGTCCCAACCCCATGTTTTTTGAAACAGGTTTAAGAACATCAGGTTAATAAGTGGTAATGCGCCACGTACCATATTGGGAATGGTGGTGGCGGCTGTGGCGCGCAGGTTGGTTCCAAACTGTTCTGCGCCCATAGTTATAAAGATGGCCCAGAAACCGGTAGTAAATCCTAATATGCTGCAAATGCCATACATGCGTGCATCGCTGTTGTTATAGCTGCTGAAAAAAAGCACCAGCGCTGCCATACTTAACAGGTAAAAACTAAGCAACGCTTTTTTCCTGCTTTTAAAATACTGGCTCACAAAACCAATCAGGATATCGCCAATGGCAATACCTACATAAGCATACATAATAGCGCGGCCACTGTCTATATGATTATCGCCATATAATTCTTTTGCAAAACGGTTACTTAAGTTTACCAATATGCCAATCACATACCAGGTTGGCAGGCCGATCAAAATGGCAAGTATATATTTTTTAAACCGCTTACCGTTATTAAAGAACATAAGAAAGTTACCGCGCTGTACACCTTTTTGTTTTACTTCTTTAAACATACCGCTCTCCGCAACAGAAATTCTGAGCAGTAATAATACAATGCCCAATCCGCCACCGATTTTATAACACAATCTCCAGTCGCTGGTGAATTTGTAAATAAAATAGGCAAACACTGCCCCGAATAATCCGATACCCGCCACCATAGAAGTTCCAACGCCTCTTTTTTCTTTGGGCAATAATTCACTTACCAGCGTTATGCCCGCACCCAGTTCACCAGCCAGGCCAATACCGGCCACAAAGCGCATCCATGCATAATGGTCAACTGTTTGCACATACGCCGTAATAAAATTGGCTATGGAATACAGTGCGATAGAGCCAAACAAAACACTTAACCTTCCTTTCTTATCGCCTACTGTTCCCCAGATAACACCTCCAATCAATAAACCTACCATCTGCCAGTTAATGATCTTTGTACTGGCAGCCAGTACCTGCACTTTATCTGTAAGCACCACCCCTATTCCCTGCAGGCTCGGTTCACGTACAATTGTAAAAAGCAACAGATCATAGATATCTACAAAATATCCCAATGCTGCAACAATTACAGGCAATGAAAGAATAGCAAACTTCTTATCCGTCATATGGCAATTATTAACTGTATTGCAAAACAAATTCAATTATCATCATTCACTCATTCCAGCACCCGTTCATGCTTCATCTGTATGCGAATGAGTTTTATCCTTATGAAATATAAGTTTGAAAAGAATAGGCGCCGTGGTAACTAATACAATACCCAAAACAATTATCTCCAGGTGGTCTCTCAGATCAAATCCAAATTCAGCCAATATCCATTTCTGCAAAAAATGCCCGCCAAACAACATGCTGAACACCCATGCCACACATCCGATAATATTAAAGAGGCTGAATCTTTTTCTATCCATTTGTACAATGCCTGCCACAATAGGTGCAAAGGTTCTGACGATTGGTATAAACCTTGCGATCACAATAGCGCCACCTCCATGCTTTTCATAGAAGTCGTGCGCCTGTCGTAAATATCTTCTTTTAAACAGGATATTTTCTTTCCATCCATACATAGCCGGACCCACTTTTCTTCCAAACCAATACCCTGCCGAATTACCTGCGATACCTGCCAATGATATGAGTGCCAATAAAACAAGCAGATCAAGATATTCGTTATTGGTAGGTATTATTTCGTTGGCGATATTATGACTGTAGATACCCGCTACAAACAGCAAACTATCGCCCGGCAAAAAGAAACCGGCAAACAAACCCGTTTCGGCAAAAATTACAAAGAGTATCAGCCATAAACCGCCATGCTCAATATAGAACTGTGGCTGCAGTAACTGACTCCAGTGAAATGCGGTTGATAAAAGCGTATATAGTAACATAATGATGGCTTATTCTGTGATGGCCGGTTCTAATGAATTTTCCCATTTGCTTACTACACTTGTGGCCAGAGCATTTCCCAGCACATTGGTTGCTGTGCGGAACATATCGCAAAAATGATCGATCGGCAAAATTAAGGCAATCCCTTCCGGCGGAATATGAAACATGGCACAGGTAGCAGTTACTACTACCAATGATGCCCTTGGTACTCCGGCAATACCTTTACTTGTCAGCATCAAAACAATCAGCATCGTAAACTGCGTACCCAGATCAAGTGGAATACCATAGGCCTGCGCAATGGCAATACTGGCAAAGGTCATATACATCATACTCCCATCCAGGTTAAAAGAATAACCCAAAGGCAAAATGAATGCAACGATCTTATCCTTGCAGCCGTATTTCTCCAGCTCTTCTGTGAGTTTGGGAAATACTGCTTCGCTGCTCGTGGTACTAAAGGCAATGATCAGCGGAGGGAATATCCTTTTGATCAACCCGGGCAAGCGTTTACCCAAAACAATAAAGCCCACTAATAATAACACCATCCACAATATCCCAATGCCTATAATAAAGTATAACAGATACTTACCGTAAAACACAAATACCTCAAGACCTTTTGTAGCAATTACCGCTGCTATGGCGCCAAACACACCGAGTGGTGCAAAATTCATTACATAGCCTACCATGCGTAAGATCACATGCGAAACAGCATCTAATGCTTTTACCACCACTTTGGCTTTTTCGCCCAATGCGGCAGAGGCAATTCCAAAAAATATACTGAAGATGACTAATTGCAATATCTCATTATTGGCCATCGCTTCAATCACACTTTTGGGGAACACGTGTTCTACAAATTTCTGGATATTGAACTCCTGTGTTTTTCCTACCAGGTCTTTGGCACCACTCACATCAGCATTACTCAGGTCGATACCTGCACCGGGTTTAAAAAAATTAACCAATACCATACCCAATAACAAACTTGTTAGCGAAGCGGATATGAACCATAACATGGCTTTGCCACCCACACGGCCAACCGTTTTAAGATCGCCCAGTTTGGCAATGCCTACCACGAGTGTAGAAAACACCAATGGTGCTATGATCATCTGAACCAGACGCAGGAAAATGGTAGTAAGTAATTTGATATTCGTTGAAAACGACTTAATAAATTCCGGAGAAGATTGGGTGTGTACAAAATACCCAAGAACAACACCGGCTAACATGGCAATAATAATATATATGGTAAGCCGGTTATTTTTATTCATCATCGTCAGTAATTAGTGTCGCAATATAAGATTTCTGCCGAAATGCCTTCCACCGCCTCTCAATCTCTTCATTTATAAAAGTTTTGAAGTACTAAAAGAAGAAATGACTATTTTTCCAAAACTTTTTAATTAAAGAACCCAAACTAACTGTACTATGAGTTTATTCAGAAAGAAATCATTAGATGGCCTGATGCTGCAGGCTGCCGATTCCGAAAAGGGATTGAAGCGTACGCTCGGTGCCGGAAGCCTTATTGCACTGGGCATCGGGGCCATTATTGGCGCCGGCCTTTTTGTACGTACCGCCGCTGCGGCTGGTGAACATGCCGGCCCTGCCGTTACCTTATCATTTATAGTAGCCGCTATAGGTTGTGCTTTTGCAGGATTATGTTATGCAGAATTTGCTTCTATGATCCCTATTGCCGGTAGTGCCTATACCTATGCTTATGCCACTATGGGCGAACTGGTAGCCTGGATCATAGGCTGGGCGCTGATATTGGAATATGCATTAGGTGCCGCCACTGTTTCTATTGCATGGAGCGAGTTTTTGAACAAACTGCTGATGCAGTATAATCTTGGCGCCATACCGTATGAATGGAGTCATTCTCCTTTTGAAAAAGCCCTCGATGCTGCCAATGTAATGCATCATGGCATCATGAACATCCCTGCATTATTTATCCTGTTGTTGTTGTCGTTACTCCTTATCAAGGGTACGCAGGAATCTGCTTTTGTAAATTCAATCATCGTTTTGATCAAAGTAACTATTGTGGTTGTGTTTATTGTGGTGGGATGGAAATTTATTAATCCTGCCAATCATTCACCATACTTTATTCCTGCCGATGCACCACCCGCTTTAAAACCAGATGGATCATTATACAGTTACACCAACTTTTTCAGGCATGGATATGGAGGTGTTCTTACCGGGGCAGCCATTGTATTCTTTGCCTTTATTGGCTTTGACGCCGTTTCTACGGCCGCCCAGGAAGCAAAAAATCCAAAAAGAGATATGCCTCTCGGCATCCTCGGATCATTGGTGATCTGTACAATCTTATACATCCTCTTCTCCTTTGTATTAACCGGCGTGGCTCCTTATACTGATTTTGTAAAATCAGGAAAAGAAGCTTCAGTAGCTTATGCCATCGAAACATATATGGCGGGTTATGGCTGGCTGGCCAAAGCGGTTACCATCGCTATCCTGGCCGGTTTCTCTTCTGTGATATTGGTGATGTTGCTGGGACAGAGCCGTGTATTCTATACCATGTCTACAGATGGTCTCTTGCCAAAAACCTTCTCTGAACTGCACCCTAAATTCAGAACACCCTATAAATCAAACATGATCCTGTTTGTGTTTGTAGGTGCTTTTGCGGCATTCATCCCCGGCAGTGTAGCAGGTGACCTGACCAGTATCGGTACCCTCTTTGCCTTTGTGCTGGTATGCGTTGGCGTTTGGGTGATGAGAAGAAATGACCCTGATCGCGTTCGCCCATTCAAAACCCCGTTGGTTCCATTGGTTCCAATTCTGGGTATGATTGTTTGTACGGCTATGATCGTTTCTCTGCCAAAAGAAACCCTGATCAGTGCAGGTGTTTGGATGGTAGTAGGCTTATTGGTGTATTTTGGTTACAGTAAGGCCAATAGTAAATTGAAATAATTATAACTGTTTTCTCTCAAACAGCCAGGTTCCGGTGCCGGAACCTGGCTGTTTTTTTATATTAGGTTGGCTGCTAACGCCGCTTACGTTAATTTTGCCATCCTTTCAAACCAGTAACTTTTTAAACAGATACTATGGGACGGATATTTGAAGTTAGAAAAGCCACCATGTTTGCCCGTTGGGACCGGATGGCCAAACAGTTTACCCGCATCGGGAAAGAGATTGTGATAGCCGTTAAAGCGAACGGCCCGGATGTAGCCACCAACCCCGCCCTGCGCCGGTGTTTTCAGAATGCGAAGAGTGTGGGCATGCCCAAAGACCGTGTAGAAGCCGCTATTAAAAGGGCCATGGGTAAAGACACCAGTAACTACGAAGAGATCTTATACGAAGGCTATGCGCCCCATGGCGTGGCCCTGCTGGTAGAAACCGCCACCGATAACCACGTTCGTACTGTGGCTAACGTAAAAAGTCATTTTAATAAAGGACATGGCGCATTGGGAAACAGCGGCAGCGTAAGCTTCCAGTTTAAAAAAATGGGCGTGTTCAAACTCAAACCCGAAGGACTGAATATTGACGACCTGGAACTGGAACTGATTGATCATGGATTGGATGAACTGGGAGAGAGTAATGACGACCAGGGCAACCCCATCATTGTATTGCGTTGTGCATTTGTAGATTTTGGCAACCTGCAGAAAGCGCTGGAAGATAAAGGTCTTTCCCTTATCAGCTCTGAACTTGAATGGATTCCCACCAACACCGTTCCCGTTTCAGACGAACAGGCTGAAGATGTAAGTAAACTCATTGAAAGATTAGAGCAGGATGAAGATGTGAACAAGGTGTTTCATAATATGGGATAGAGAATGAGTCTGGAGTTGGGAGTTAGGAGTCTGGAGTAGTAACCATAACTTACGCCAGACTCCTAACTCCCAACTCCAGACTCCTAATGCTCATTCCCTATCTTTACAATATGCCACCCCTCTCCACAATCCACCATCCCGTTATCCTCTTCGACGGTGTATGCAATCTATGCAGCGGCAGTGTACAATTCATCATCAGGCACGATCCTAAACACCAGTTCAGGTTTGCTTCACTGCAAAGTGCATTTGGACAGCAGGTGCTGCAACATTTTGATTTACCTGCGGCTGAATTGAGTTCATTTATTTTACTGGAAGAAGGAAAAATTTATACCCGGTCTACCGGTGCACTTCGCGTAACCAAAAAATTAAATGGGCTCTGGCCCGGTTTATACGCATTCATGATCGTTCCGCCTTTTATCAGAAATGCCATATATAATCTCGTAGCAAGGAACAGGTATCAATGGTTTGGAAAAAAAGAAGCGTGTTGGGTGCCAACGAAAGAACTAAAGAAACTTTTTATTGACTGATCCATTGCGGCAATATCAGCTATGCCTGCTTTAAATCGAACTTGTTGTAAACACATCCAACAACCATATTTTGCATATGACGTTATCAAACAGGCATACAAAAATGTTGATGGCGGCTTTAGCCGGTTTACTGCTGGGATTAGGCAATTATTTGATGTTTCAACCGAATATTCTTCTTTTCAATTCAATCTCTTTTTTACCACATACCCCCGTTTCCATAAAGAATACAGTGCTCAGGCATTTTTTAACCGGCTACTTCTCTGATATATGCTGGTGCTGTGCTTTGTACCTTGTTACTGCCGTGTTTTCTGAATTAAAAAAATTGCAAAGGCCCGGTAAAATACTTATATTAGTACTACCTTTTATAGTAGAAATTTCTCAGCAAATCCCTGTTATACAAGGTAGTTTCGATTGGTATGACCTTTTAGTTTATGGGGTAATATTATTGATATTCTTAAAAATTTTCCCTTCTTTAAATTCTTAGAATATGAAGAGGCTTACATCACATCTTCCAGCCGCTGTAATCATCCTGGTATTTTGTTTGATGGCAGCAGCCAGTTACTCTCCCAAAAAAGTAACTTACAGCAAACCTGTTACATATCCCTGTATTCAGCATCCACCGCTTACGTATTATCCAATCCTTCTCAAGATCAATATTGATGCAAATTATACCATGAAAGACCTGTCGGCTGTACGGGAATCTGATCCTGCAGCCATTCTGAATGCATTGTATAGCCTTAACAGCAACTATAAATTAGCTGATGGTGTTACGCCAAACCTGATCATGTATATAACTTATACCAACGACGGCTATAATCATTATGGTGCAATGGTACGTGTAGACTGGCAGGGTCAGGCCACTTTTTCTTTCACTTTGTCAAACAATTATGTCACAGTATCAACACTGATAAACGACATGACCAAAAAGTTCAATGAGTTTATCGTGTATGGATGGCATTCTGGTAATTGCAATTAAAGTTTTTCTTATTGAACTGATCATAAAAAACCGTGCCTTTGTGTGAAAAATATCTCACACAAAGGCACTAAGGCACGGTTTGGTTTTATAATTTTATAGACCTCGAAGCATTCACTCACTCTATCATTGCTCATTCCCGCATCATCTCCCTGATCACACTAACAATCTCTTCCGCATTTGGCTTGCTAAAGTAATCGCCATCACTTCCGTAAGCAGGTCTGTGCGGTTGCGAGGTAATGGTTCTCGGACTAACATCCAGCCATTGAAATGCTTTCTGTTCTTCCATTACCTTATTCATCATATAAGCAGAAGCGCCGCCGGGTACATCTTCATCAACAAAAACAATACGGCTGGTCTTCTTTAATGATTCGAGAATGGTATGATGAATATCGAAAGGCAATAAGGTTTGTACATCTATCAGTTCACAACTGATGTCGAGTGTTTGCAACCGTTCAACAGCATCCAGTATAACACGCAGGGTTGAACCGTAAGACACTATTGTAATATCTGTTCCATCTCTTAATACTTCGGGAATGCCAAGCGGCACAGTAAACGATAGCAGGTTGGCCGGCACTTTTTCTTTTAAACGATATCCATTCAAACATTCAATCACCATAGCAGGATCATTTCCCTGCAATAAAGTATTGTACATGCCAGCAGCCTGCACCATGTTTCTGGGCACGCAAATGTACATGCCACGCAATGCATTAATGATCATCCCCATGGGCGAGCCACTGTGCCAGATGCCTTCCAGGCGATGACCGCGGGTACGGATAATAACCGGGCAACTTTGCTGCCCCTTAGTTCGATAATGCGTAGTAGCCACATCATCACTTAAAGGTTGTAACCCGTATAATAAATAATCGAGGTATTGTATTTCAGCAATAGGTCTTAATCCGCGAAGCGCTAAACCAATGGCCTGGCCAACAATAGTGAGTTCGCGAATACCGGTATCAGAGATCCTGTTGGCGCCGTGTTTTTCCTGCAAACCCGCAAAGCCCTGGTTTACATCGCCAATATATCCTACATCTTCTCCAAAAGCATATACTTTAGGATTGTGTTCAAATAAAGCATCGAAATATTTATTCAATACTTCATAGGCATTTACCTGTGGTGCGTCAAATGGAATTAAAGGTTTAATCTCTTCTACCAGCAAAGCACTTTTTGGCCCTTCGTTATACAGATCACTGTTGTATAATTTTTTACTGTCCTCAAGCAATTCAGTATAGTAAGCTGTTACTTCCTCTATTGAAGGCGACAGTGGCGCTGTTTCCATGGCCAGAGAAATTGTTCTCAACACATCGCGTCGTAAGGGTTCCCTGTTCCGCTCAAGATCCTTTGCCAGTTTTTGTAAATGATTGAACTTCTCTATATCATTTACAATCATACCACGGATCAGCTCTATCGCTTTGGCAGCCTGTTCTTTAATAGGTGCATGGTATTTGTCCCATGCTTTATTCCTGCAATCGCGAACATATTTTTTAGCAGCAGCTTCTATTTCTGATAATTCATCCGGGTTAGTCAATCCTGTTTCAATCAACCACTCCCGCATTTTCCTGATACAGTCCCACTCCTTCTCCCAATCAAGCCGCTCCGGGTTTTTATATCTTTCATGGCTACCGCTGGTAGAATGTCCCTGTGGCTGCGTTACTTCTTCTACATGAAAAAGAACAGGCACATGCGTTTCTCTTACAGTTTGCAGGGCTTCTTCAAACACCTCGCACATACCGGCATAATCCCATGCTTTTACTTTATAAATTCTGATACCATTGGTGTCTTCTTCTTTTTCAAGTCCTTTAAGGGCTTCAGAAATAGAGCCTTTGGTAGTCTGCATGTTTTTAGGAACAGAGATGCCATAACCATCATCCCAAACAAATACCGCCAACGGTATCTGCAGAACAGATGCAGCATTGATGGCTTCCCAGAAATGACCTTCAGACGTGCTGGCATCGCCAATGGTGCAGAAACAGATCTCATTGCCGTTATGACTCAGCGAATCAAACTGGTCTGTATGTTTAGCCTGCCTGAAACATTTAGAAGCATACGCCAAACCCACTGCTCTCGGCATTTGCGAAGCAGTAGGCGCCATATCAGCCGAAATATTTTTACGGTTGGCAAGATCGAGCCAGTTTCCATTTTCGTCTACAAACCTGGTGGCAAAATGTGCATCCATTTGCCGGCCGGCGCTGAACGGATCATTTTTTAAATCGGGATCTGCGTATAACTGTGCAAAAAACTGTTCAATGCTGGCAAGGCCCGATGCGAACATGAAAGTCTGGTCGCGGTAGTACCCGCTGCGGAAATCGCCAGGCTGAAAAAATTTGGCCATCGCTATCTGAGCCACTTCTTTTCCATCTCCAAAAATGCCAAATTTGCCTTTCCCTGTCAGTACTTCCCTCCTCCCCAATAAACTCACCTCACGGCTTAATACTGCGGTTTTGTAATCTTCCAAAATTGTATTGCGAAAGCCCTCAAATGATAGCATATCGTCTTTATATCCCAGGGAAGCAGTTTGTTCCATAAAACAAAAATAACATTAGAAGGCGAATAGACTACCGGAAATTAGTAACCATGCAAAAAACAGGTTTTTGTCCCGATTTTCAGTGACAAACCAGGATATTCTATAAATTTCTGCTAAAAAAGTTTGATGGCATGGATTTAGCGGTGTACTGATGCTGCAGCAGAGCGATTAATTTGTAATTTTATCACCCAAATCAACCATTCAATGAAAAAAATTCTAGTTCTACTTTGCCTGGCAATGAGCAGTGTGGCCTTCTCTCAATCTCCTTCAGATATTGCATTTAAAACAACTACCCATAGTTTTGGCAAGATCAAGCAAGGCATTCCTGTTACGTATATATTTACTTTTACCAATAACTCGGCAAAGCCTGCTGTTATTGAGTTTGCCAATGCAGAGTGCGGTTGCACTACACCCGAATACAGTAAAGACCCGATACTGAAAGGCAAATCAAGCACCATAAAAGTTACCTACAATGCCGCAAGCCCGGGCACATTCAAGAAGAATGTGAATATCAAATTTGTCAGTAGCAAACTGCCGCTGGTTCTTACTATTGATGGCGAGGTGGTTCCCGCATCTGCAAAGAGCAAAACAAAATAGAAAACTATACCATACCTTCTGAATACGCAGTCTTACCGGCTGCGTATTTTGTTTTGCCAACGTCTGGTGCCAAACTATCTTTGCACCATGCTACAAATCAGTAAAAGAGGCCAGACTATGCCTGCCTCACCCATACGCAAGCTGGTTCCTTATGCTGAGTCTGCCAAGAAAAAAGGGATCAAAGTATATCACCTGAATATTGGCCAACCCGATATCGAAACGCCTAAAATGGTGCTCGATGCCGTACGTAACAGCCACTTTAAAGTGCTGGATTACAGTCATAGTGCGGGTAATGAAAGCTACCGGAGAAAATTAGTTGGTTATTATGAGAGTGTAGGCATTCATGTAACGCATGAAGAGATCATTGTTACCACCGGGGGAAGTGAAGCCATCCAGTTTGGTTTTATGGCCTGCTTAGATGCGGGTGATGAAGTAATTATTCCCGAACCATTCTATGCCAATTACAATGGTTTTGCTGTAGCTGCCGGGATAAAAGTGGTTCCTATCACTTCACATATTGAAAATGGTTTTGCACTGCCACCGATAGATGAGTTTGAAAAGAAAATAACGCCACGCACAAAGGCGATAGTGATCTGTAATCCCAACAATCCTACCGGTTATTTATATAGCGATGCAGAAATGCAGCAGTTGAGAGATATCATTCTCAAACATAACCTGTACCTGTTTTCAGATGAGGCTTACCGCGAGTTCTGTTATGAGGGCAGGCACGTAAGCGCCATGCATTTAAAAGGTGTTGATGAGCATGTGGTCATCATGGACACCATCAGCAAGCGATACAGTGCCTGTGGCGGAAGAATTGGTGCGTTTGTTACCAAAAATAAAACGGTACTGGAAGCGGTGATGAAGTTTGCACAGGCTAGACTTAGTCCGCCAAGTTTTGCGCAGATAGCCGGTGAAGCGGCTATTGATCTGCCGGCTGATTATTTTGATACGGCTAAAGCAGAATACAAATTAAGAAGAGACCTGATTGTAAAAAGACTGAATGCGATGGAAGATGTGTTCTGCCCCAACCCCGGCGGTGCTTTTTATGCAATGGCCCAATTACCCATTGATGATGCCGATAAATTTTGTCAATGGCTACTCGAAAGTTTCTCTTATGAAGGGCAAACAGTGATGCTGGCCCCTGCTACCGGTTTCTATGGAACACCCGGTTTGGGCAGGAAAGAAGTACGTTTAGCATACGTATTAAATATAAATGATATAAATAAGGCGATGGACTGCCTTGAATTGGCGCTAAAGAAATACAACAGTCAAAAATAGACTCATAATCAATTATTTATAAGGTTACAAATAATTTTATCGCTATTTTTTGCACTATATATAATATAAAAATAATATTACAATATTTTGTCAAAACGCCTGTTATTTATTAAGAAAATGTAAATTTTACAATAATTAATAAATAAAATACTATGAAATTGATTTTTTCCCCCTATCTTTGATTCAGAAACAAAGCTACAGGGAATGAGGTTTCCGGAAGCAGTTTCAAGGTTAACGAATTACTACTTATCTTTTTTCTTATATGGCAAGCAATCGAAGACGTCCCCTGTTTCTACAGGGGACTTTTTTTTGATCCCTCAGAAACACGATCTCCGCTTTCAGTAACAGTGCAGCATTGGAAGAGCCACTAAAATTTGGGAGAGCATTCGGCAATTGTAAAAGGTTTATCTTTTATATTTAGCACGTTAAACAACATAGCCCCCTATCAAAGCTGCAAACAGCAGGTCATTTGAATCAATCTAAACACTGATGAGCAGATCAAGCAAACGATATTTTATTGCTATCGCCTTTACATTATACAGTTTTGGCTTAACTGCCCAGGGATACCAGGCATTACACGGATCGGCATATACCGGAAGCACCGCCGTTTTTAATAATCCGGCCGCTTCTGTTCATTCAGCGTATAAATGGGACCTCACCCTTTTTTCGCTGCAGCTTAAAGCCAGCAGTAATTCACCTTACGTTAAAAATTTCTCTTTATCCCATCACGATAGCGCCAGCTTAACCATGAAGGGTGATTATGGCAGCAGATTTTTTCATACCAACCTGGACATTAGCTTATTGAATTTCCTGTATAAGATAGACAACAGAAGGGCCGTTAATTTTGGAATCAGGGCCAGAACATATAATCATATTAAAAGCTCGGCCTTTAATTATGCCGATACGATCAACAGCTTTCACAGTTTTCTGATTGCCAATTCGCAAACACCTAATCTTGACGGGTTTGCCACACATACCGGTTGGCTGGAAGCGGATCTGAACTACTCGCAGGTATTATATGAAAACAGTTATTCAAAACTGAGTGGTGGCATCACGCTGCAGATCATGAAAGGTATGTCGGGCGCATTCACCAAACTAAACAAGTTAAGTTACCTGGAATCAAAAAATGCAACAGATACCAGTTTTGCTTTTACCGATGGCAGCGCTTCTGTTGCCTATTCTGATAACTATGATGCGGCTACATTTAAAGATTTTTATAAAGGTGCTTTAGGTTCTCTGGGACTGAGTATGGGCGTTGAATACATGACGTACAACAGTGAGCTAAATGCAGGAGATGCGAATAACAATCTTAATTACGACTGGAAAATAGGTATCAGTTTGATGGATATTGGCGCCAACAGGTTTAAGCCGAGTGCCAATTCGATTCAGGTATTAACGCCCAAAGTAAATGCGACTGATGTTACCATTGACAGAAAGCTATCCGGCGCCCCAGACATGCGGGCCTTCAAGGATTCATTAAAATCGCTGTTTGTCAATTCTGCTGATATTACCAACAATTTTACTGTCAGTAATCCAACCCGGTTAATTGTAAACGTTGACAAAAACCTGGGGAATAACTTTTATGTAAATGGAGAGCTGAGTATGAATTTCTATTCAACATCCGGTTATACAAAACTTCGTACAAGAGAATTGAATCTTGTAACAATTACACCACGTTGGGAAACGATTGGATTAGGCGCTTATCTGCCTGTGCAATACAATACACAGGGACAATTATGGGTAGGCGCCGCATTAAAACTGGGGCCGCTGGTACTTGGCTTCCATAACCTGGGATTGCTGAGCAAAAACCCTACAATTAATGGAGGCGGGTATCTTTTGCTGTCAATACATCCCTTTAGCAAAAGAGATGTATTGAGCAAAATAGATTGTCCGCAGTAACAGAAAATTTCCTGTAAATCCGTCATTAGTTTATGACTTCAACTACCGGTAAAACGATACTGCTTTACAACTTAAAGAATTACTCTGCAGCCTGAATATTAGCCGCCTGTTTTCCTTTTTTACCATCTGTTATGTCAAATGATACTTTTTGACCTTCTTTTAAAGATTTGAATCCACCCATGTTGATGGCGGAAAAATGGGCAAACAGATCTTCACCACCATCATCTGGTGTAATGAATCCGAAACCCTTTGCATCATTGAACCATTTTACTACTCCTGTTGGCATAATTATTATAGTTTAATGTTTAAATGTAGTGAATTTCATCCGTTTTTGCACTATCCGGCCTTAGTTTTCAAAACGCTTTCTGAAAAAAATGGATAGACGGCATACCAAAAGACCCCTAAATCTATGATTACGAGGCAGTACGGAATATATTACCCAAAATTCTTTCTCCTTTTTTTGAGGTATATCCGGCCGTTTTAAACCCCGGGTTCTACCCTGCCGGAGTGTTGTTGTACCATTGCCCTGGTTATCTTTACTTTTCAATACCTGCTCAACAAATAGGAACAGCTTATGACTAAAGATTCTACAAAAACGATCTCCTGGGGTATTATCGGTTGCGGTAATGTGACTGAAATAAAGAGTGGTCCGGCTTTCAATAAAGTGCCCAACTCCTCTTTAGTTGCCGTAATGCGGCGCGATGCCGCCAGGGCGAGAGATTATGCTGAACGTCACAGCGTACCCAAATGGTATGATGATGCTGCAAAGCTGATCAATGATCCCGCTATCAACGCCATTTATATTGCAACGCCACCTAAATACCATGAAGCTTATACCATTGCCGCTTTGCAGGCGGGCAAACCGGTATATGTAGAGAAACCGATGTCTGTTAATACTGCCTGCTGTTTGCGCATGCAATCTGTTGCAGAAAAAACCGGTGTTAAATTATGTGTGGCGCATTACAGGAGGGCCTTGCCCATGTTTAACAGCATCAAACAATTATTGGCAGATGAGGTGATCGGTAAAATAAGAACAGTAAGACTAACCATGTTGCAACCTGATCTATCTGCTATTATTGCTCATCCTGAAACCAACTGGCGTGTTGATCCGGAGATGGCAGGGGCAGGTTTGTTTTTTGATCTTGCTCCGCACCAGCTTGACCTGATGATGTATTTTTTTGGCAATGCTGTTGACAGTTATGGCATAGCTGCTAACCAGGCTGGTTTATATAAAGCGGAAGATGTTGTTACAGGTGTAATGCGTATGAAAAATGATATCCTGTTTAGCGGGCAATGGTGTTATACGGCAGCAGAGGGAATGGAAGAAGATCTTGTTGAGATCAACGGCGCTAAAGGAAAAATTTCTTTCCCTGTTTTCGGGTATGAAGTAACTGTTCAAACCGGCAGCGAAAAAAAGGTATTGAGATTTGAACCACCCGCACATATTCAGCAACCTATGATTGAACAAGTGGTGCAGTATTTTTTAGGGAACAGCAATAATTCCTGCTCTGCCGCTGATGCAATTTTATCAATGGAGGTGATGGATAGATTTGTGGGGCGATGAGGGAATGAGTGAATGAGTGAATGAGTAGATGTTTCGATGCTTATAAAATAAAAAACAAACCGTGCCTTTGCCTTGGTGTGAAAAAAATATCTCACACAAAGGCACACCACGCTCGCCTTAGCTTAGCGGGCGAGAAGGCACGGTTTTTTAGATCAGTTAAATCGGAGATACTATAACTTTTACCATTACATATTATTCATATCATGTCCTGCCATTGGATTGGCGCCTTTTTTTTCTCCGCATAGTGTCACCCTTCAAACACCTTCCAATAACATTAATCTTACTACGCACGCTACTCCGGAAAAAGCAGCATGTTCCCCGACGGGTCTCGCGATAGCTGACCCGGCGGTTCCCGCATAAGGGAATACTATGTTTCGTTATCAATCTGGTAAGTTAAATCAATATCCTGAAGCTCCATGTAAGTAATCACAGGGTATAACCCCTGCCGGCCCGTATAATAATAGTTAGCCGAACTGTGAGGATATTCTTCGGGTAGTTTTACCAAACCGGCTTTGCAGGGGTTTAGATGCATATAGTCGGTTTTTTGTTTCATAAATGGTATACCTGAACATTCCTTCCAATCAAACGAAGGTTGAAATACAGAATGTTTTTTATTTTGTAATTTCTCTGTTTTAGTTACTAACGAAGCTAATAGTTGCAGCATTTCTTTTTCACCCTGCGATTCCAGTTTGTTTATCAGTTCGTAGGCCATGAATCTTTTCCCGTTGGCAATAACGGTATTAATTGAGTTTTGTGAGGTACGAAATCCGATTAGCACATGAACATGATTAGACATGATCACATACCCCGCAATACAATGACCTTTCGCTCTTAGATGATCGAACCATTTATACACTGCATCATAGCCATTGGTTAAAAGAAACAGGTGTAACCACCTGGCACAGGTAAATGTGATAAAAAATACACCATTGGGTACAGTTATTTTTCTTCTTACACTCATAGATGAATGCAAATTATTCTGAAACCGGAATCATTTTATTGCGGTTTATACCTGTTTTATTTTTTGCAACCTGTACTTATGCGAGAACCGCCGGGTCAGCTATCGCGAGACCCGGCGGGGAACACCCCGCCTTTTAGGTAACAGGGTGAAAGGATAAGTTAATAATGCTGATTTATTTTTCAGGGGTGACACCCTGGGGTGACAGAAATACTTGCGTAGTGTTTTCATTACATAAAAATTGAAAAATATTTTACTCACTTTTTTTGCTCGAAAACATTACTTAGTATATTTTTATACTCCCCCTTTGTCATTCACCCCTTTTTTTTATCAATTGAAGATTGGACACACTGTGCCATAAGGAAAGTGTGCCTAAGATTAATCAGTATATTATATAGCGCATTAAAAATTCAATCCTAATAGCCAAACCCTCTAAGAAACAGTTACTCTTTTGTGTACTTTACACATCCCCTCTATTCGCATCCCCCCAGCGAAGGTTCATGTACACGTCATACTCCAAAACTTTGCTATCCACAATGCTATTGTAGAAACTGATTACCACAAACTATATAAGAACAGTTTAATAAAAAATGGGTATTTTCACGGTAGTTTGAGAAAATCATCTGAACTACTTTTATATTTCGAGAAGTATATGTAATACAGTTGTTCAATATTTAAAAATAAAACAAAAGTGCATTTAAAATATTAAAAATTACATTAGCATATTTATATCTTCTGGCCATTTTGAATTTTATAGTTTGGCATTATTTTTTGTCTAAAAAACATCCTATGAAAGCAACTATGCTTATATGCGCAGTAGTATCCTTTTATTGTGTGCATGGTCAAAATCCTTCCCAACCTATATACATAAACGCCTCAATAGGTTTTTTCAGGCTAACTACCGATAACGCGAATATTAATAACACTCCGTTAATGATTGACGGAAAAATAGGAATGCGCGTAGGTAAAAAAGACGGTGTTGGTTTACAATTTTCGAGCATTGCTCAAAGCGTGCCAACATCCGGCATTTCATCGCTACAACCTGGCGGAGGAGGGGCGCTTTGGACTAAATATGGCACTCTTAGACACACCGCAGTTGCAGCAGGAATATTTTATGAACGATTCTTTTTGCTTGGGAAACGCATAGATTTCTTTCCCAGTGCTTATGTTCAGTATCTCCATTACACAGACGAGGAAAGTGGGCACATAGTCGCAGGCACGGATTCATCAATGACATATAAATCGGCAATACTTCATAACTATATCGGCAGGTTAGGGGTGAATTTGAATTTACAATATGAGATTACTACATCATTTTCTATAACAGCTCGATTTGCACAAATCGACTGCCGAGTATGGAATAAGTATGAGCAACATGTCTTTATCGAACTCCCTCTGTTACTAGGCTTTAAGTTTTCATTCAAATAAAACCATAACCTATGAAAACAATTTTAACAGCCATCGCCTTCTTTTGTTGCAGCTTTGTATTTGCAGGCACCATCAGCCCTTCCGCAAATAACGAGTATTGCCCGCTTCAGGAACTATATTTCGATATAACCTATGCGGGCAATTGGGATTTTTACACTATACAACTCTTTGACCATCTGAATGCCCGTTTAGTGAATAAGACTTACGATAATAACAACAATATCACTACATTTCACATAGGTATCATTTTCGATGACATACCACTTACGCATTCTATTAGGATTGAATATTATCCTAATGGCGGAGGCACACATGTGGCTGAGACCTTCAACTTCCCAAAAATCAAATCGTTGTATAATGACAGTAGGCAGGTAAGTCCGGGGATCGGTAGTATAACAGCGCCGTATTGTGTCACCACAACAACAAATATATCGTTTAGCAACCTGCCATGGAGAAATGGATATACATCACCTTCATATTTTGGAACTATAACCCAATATGATTATTCTGTTCCCGCAGGTTGGTCGGTTAACGGTTCTGTTTCCTCTGGCCCGAGTGACATTAAGCACGGATCAAACTCTGCGACAATAGTGTCTGACGGGGTGACAGGCGGGAATCTTATTATTACTCCTGTGAATTCTGCATGTGGTAATACTACTTTTTCGGGAAACCCTTTGGTAATTCCTATCATTCGTGATAGGCCATCTTTGACATTTCAATCACTACCAACTATTTGTTCATCATCTACTTTTCAGGCAAATGGAGTACCTGCATGGGTAACCGGATATCAATGGGCAGTCAACCCAAGTACAGCTTTTAGCTTTTCAAATGCAAATGCAAACCCAACAACCATTTCCAACAATGGGAGTTCGCAGGCAGATCTCAGTCTCGTGATTTCGGGTGGTACCGCTTGTCCAATATCATTTACTTATAACACTATGGAAATCACTGGAGCAGCTAAGTTGACTGGCGGACTGCCACTAGTTACCACTTCCTTAGCAATTTACAACGCACCTGGAGATGAAAACGATGTTTGCTTTGGTATAGAAAATTATATATCATGTGTAACCACTGGAGGCTCGTACCCTACTTGGACTGATATAGCGCATTCGGGAAGCCCGTTGCCATCATATAACGGAAGTGATCAGGATATATATATCTACTTTTTCAATAGTCATCAAAACTCAATTGTGTTACGGATGAGTTCCACAAACACTTGCGGTACTACAACCTATGACTTCGGATTTAAACCAGTCAGTTGTGCAAGAATAGCCACTCCAGAATACAACTACCAAATTTCTCCCAACCCAACTCGTGGCATAATCCATATTACGAAGAAGTCAACTGACGCAACCGCCAAGCAGCAGAAAAAGGGTGAAGTCATGGGAATTACACGCATAAGTGTATACGATCTCCAACATAATTTGCGGCTAACCAAAACATTTGATTCTGCACCAAGTGCTACAATTAATATTGGGGGTCTTAAACAGGGTAACTACTTTGTGACGATTACGAGTGGGGATAAATCGGAAACTCAACAAGTTATTTTGCAATAATATTGTAGCCTGTAATAAACAATAAACCGCCGCTCAATGAGCGGCGGTTTTAGTAATGATCAAAAAAACAATTTCCATATTTCGCTTTAGGGGCATACGGGTATTCCGCTCCCACTGCGCAACAGTACTTTCATCCACTTTCAACACTTTTGCCAGCTTCCTATTGCTCAATCCTTGCTCGTATTTATACCTCCTAATCTTGCCACCAAAAGTGGTTGTTTCGTGATCGAAGGGGTAATAGCCAAGGAAGACAATGATAGCAGGATAGTAGGTAATATGGGGGTGTGAACGACCATTTTCCCAGTAGCAAACACAATCTTTTGTGACCTTAAACAGCCGGCAAAGGTCAGTTTGATACAGCCCTAAGTCCATCCGTCGCTTTCTGATGTGTTCGCCGATGGTTTTCTGCTCAACTGGATAGCCTTGAGAATGAGGCTTTTTTTTCTCCGCATAGTGTCACCCTTCAAACACCTTCCAATAACATTAATCTTACTACGCACACTGCTCCGGAAAAAGCGGCATGTTCCCCGACGGGTCTCGCGATAGCTGACCCGGCGGTTCTCGCATAAAGCAATACTATGCTTCGTTATTAATCTGGCAAGTTAAATCAATATCCTGAAGCTCCATATAAGTAGTCGACCCTCAAAAAGTCTATGATTCAATGGAGACAGGTAATATTAGAAAAAAGGTGAGAAATAATATGCAAGGTATTTGAAAAAGTTGCAAAAAGCCTGCAAATTAGCTGATGCTAAGAGCGCCAAAAAAACCGGAACCCCAGTTAGGTCTGTTTCACGGATTAGCTGATCAGCTTGACCAACG
>Ga0208756_100237_pt1 | contig 30281 bp, 22 predicted proteins | sample LakWasMe73_LOW10_2_FD_183901 | JGI IMG/M metagenome (GOLD analysis project Ga0208756, IMG submission 183901) | Freshwater sediment methanotrophic microbial communities from Lake Washington under simulated oxygen tension - Sediment Metagenome... | ecosystem: Environmental > Aquatic > Freshwater >... | reverse complement strand
AGGCTAGTGTGGTTGAGTCGGTTTGATTTAGATTGTTTCGTAATGCGCAATTAAATATATAATTACGAAATCCGCTAGCAGGGCAAATATCTCACTAAACCCATGTCAAATATCGCGCGGCGCATCAGTTGAAGAGCTCATCGCTTTAGGCCAACCCGACAAAGTTATCGGCATAGGCGAAACAGGCCTGGATTATTTCCGTAGCGAGGGTGATTTAAGCTGGCAACACCAACGTTTCAGAAATCATATTAACGCCGCAAAAGCGTTGAAAAAACCGTTGATTATCCACACCCGTGAAGCCAAACACGATACGCTACGCATGCTGGAGGAAGAGGGTGCCAGCGAGGTGGGTGGAATTATTCACTGTTTTACCGAAGACTGGGAGTTTGCCAAAAAAGCCTTGGATTTGAATTTTTATATTTCCTTCTCCGGCATAGTCACCTTCAACAGCGCCAAGGAAATCCAGGAAGTCGCCAAAAAAGTACCCGCCGACCGTTTCCTTATCGAAACCGACTCGCCCTATCTGGCACCCGTACCCTTCCGCGGCAGGCCCAACTATCCAACCTACGTACGCTACGTTGCAGAAAAACTGGCAGAATTGCGCGGAACGACGATCAATAAAATCGCAGAGACATCGACTGAAAATTTTTATCGATTATTCAAACTTGCACAGTCTTAAATTATCGTAGGCGGGAATAAGACCTCCCAAGCGTAGCGCGCGGTGGCGTTTCGGGCGAATTCGCGAGGTGATTGCCGGAAACGCCGATTCTCGCTGTCGCTCGAACCGGCTTATTCCGGCCTACAGGGCTAATTGCAGAATCAGGACAGGGTTGTAAACCTCGTCCTGATTGGCGCTTAATGCTTTCAGTACGGTTGGACATCGAAAAGGAACATAAGCCCCCTATCGGGCTTCATCGTTCGCGTCTTCACGGATGGCAGGCAGTCGTTCAAGTAGTTGCGGTAACGCCGTTTGTACCGTCTCCCACACCACACCACATCAAGGTCGATGTCGAAGTAACCATGCGCGATGCGGTTGCGCATACCCTTCATGCTTCGCCACGGCACGCCAGGATGCTGGTCGAGAAACTTGCTGTAGTCTTTGAGCAGTTTGGTAGCGGCCTCACCGATGATGACGAGGTTCAGGATCACCGCTTGCTGAGTACGCTTGTCGGCAATAAAGTCTTTCTTACGCAGGCCCTCTGCGTAGCTGCACGCCTGCTGTGCGGCTTCGAGCATGTGGTCTAGGTAGTCGGGGAGACGGTTTTCATTCATATCAACCGAGCCTCCGCAAGCACTTGATCGCGGAACTTCAGCGGTAGATCTCCTGGCGTCAGCAAATCGACCGGGACGCCGAGCAGTTCTTCCAGTTCAACCTGCAAGCCACCAAGATCGAATAAAGTGGCACCGGGCAATGTATCCACCAGCAAATCAAGGTCGCTGCCGTCTTGATCGTCGCCATGCAGGACAGAACCGAACACGCGAGGATTTGCGGTATGGAAGCGGCCTGCCGCTTCGCGCACCGCGTCTCGTTTCAAGTTAAGTGCAATGGAAGGTTTCATAAGTTAATCATATCAGAACTGGTATAAGCGCACGAACAATTCGCGAGTGTTCATTTTGGGAGGGCAAGTCGGGCGGGGTATGTTATTTTCGTTCGCAAAATTTCTCGCATGATTCAGGGTGTAGGGCGGTTTCGCGCCAGCAAACCGCCAATCAACGCACAACGCCGATGACAGTCTGCCGCAGTTGCGGCGGATTGCCTAACGGCGAATCCACCCTACAAATAATTCGTCTTACAGCTTTACAGGAGTATTTTATTCGTGAGTACAGGTATAGGCGCTTTAGGTGACACACAATATCCAATACAATCGAACATAAAGAATCTCCGCTTGGAAAAATCCGAGTGGGAATCAGGTTCAAGGCTCCGTTCGTGGCGGATTGCTAGCGCGAATCCGCCTTACAGCGTTGTCGCTCGAACCGGCTTATTCCGGCTTACAGGCTGATAGCTCATTGATTTTAGCGAATAAATCATCGGGAAGGTATGGTTTTAGTGCAAAATCATCTATCCCCGCTTCAAAGCATGCTTTTTTGTAATCATTGTTGGCCGTATACGCCATGATCGGAAAATAATTTGTGGTTTTTCTGATGACTTTTGTTGCCTCAATTCCGTTCATTTTTGGCATTTCGACATCCATCAAGCAAAAATCATATTTGCCGTTATTTTTCTGTGCGAATTCAACAGCCTCTATGCCATTTGATGCCATATCGAAGTCATAACCCCAGTTACTCATTAGCTCACTAAGAAGCATTCGAATGATTTGGTTATCTTCCGCAATTAATATATTCACTTCCTTTTCCTTTTTGCATAACGTGGAACTAAGGAACGCGCATGAAATAAGATCATCAATACCACCTCCTTTGGTAAAGAGGGTTAGTGTTTGCCGGAAACGTCAGTTTTCGCTGTCGCTCGAACCGGCTTATTCCGGCCTACAGGCTAGTATACGCTGTTCAATTAACGATCAATCAATCTGGCGGCGACAACAAACCTGAAGGGTACCTATCACACCCAGACTATCCATCCATTCGCCTTTTTGCCGAAGACGCTCAGTATCCAGGTTGTTAAGCAGGGCAACATCTAGCCGAAAACCGTTTTCAGACTTCGCAAAATTTTGTCTGCACCAGATGGCATCTTCCTCCAGAAAACAATGACCGACTTCGCACCGGCAAAAAACCTTATCTTTAAGTCGTGTCACTTCGTAAGCTCTTGGCTTGTGCTATTTTGGCAGGCAAAAGTGCTTCTTGTTTTTTATCACTCAGCTATATTTTTGCTAGTTGTCACAGGATAAAAAAGATTAAAAAGCCGGCACAGATCGGCAGTGGAGATAAATCACCACACGCTATAAGTTTACTATAAGTAAACAAAAATAGTCAACTCAGGACAATAAATATGCAAAAGTAAGTTAATAGTAAACATTATGTTCTGGCGTTTGGATGTTTCCATAGCTACGAATTTACGATGCTTGAGGAGAAAACAATGACAAAGGGCGCTGTGAAAAAGGACGTCTACAGATTCACAGACAAACTTTCAAATAGATCACTTACAGCATACAAAAAAAATCAACCAATAGTGTCGTAGACCGCGAGGTAATCTACCAGTAAACTTTTTTGCATGGAAGCAACAGACATTTATCTTCGCATTAAACAGGCCAGGGAACATTCAGGACTGACACAATCCTCATTAGCCATTCTGGTAGGCGTTAAGCGCTCTTCTGCCAATCAGTGGGAATCACCCGCTCTTCGTAAAGAGCCTTCTACTGGAAATCTTCTTAAAATTGCAGAAATTACCGGCGTCAGTTTCGAATGGCTGGCAACAGGGCGCGGTGAAATGGTGTGGGGAGGCAGAATAAAAGAATCAACTTCCGAATATAATCTGCCAACACCACGGGAAATCCTGTTATTGAAACTGTTTAAAAATCTGCCTGAACGCAAACAAAAGGCTTTAATTGAATTTCTTAGCGGCAATTAAAAAGACAGACACACGAGTTGAGTGGATTGTTAGAAGTTGTTTGAAAACGTTGCGAAGAAGAAAAAACCGGAATTAACCAACAACCCGACCAATCAACTCTCCCAACTTAACCGTCTTCTCCGCTTTAAACTCAGCATCCCACTCCGCCTTATCCTTGCCAAACAAAACAATAATCGTAGAGCCCATATTAAACCGTCCCATTTCTTCGCCGATGTTCAACGTAGGCGCATCGTCGCCATACTGCCAATTTTGCACTGAAGTAATGCTAGGCGGCGTGACTACGCCGTGCCAAACAGTCTCCACGCTGGACACGAAGATTGCGCCGACCAGTACCAAAGCCATCGGGCCAACTTCTGTGTCAAATATGGCGGCGACACGCTCGTTTCTGGCGAATAATCCGGGGACGGAATTGACGGTGGCCCCATTGACGCTGAACAAGCGGCCGGGTATATGCACCATTTCCTTTAAGGTGCCGGTCAACGGCATGTGCAGGCGGTGATAGTCTTTGGGCGACAGGTAAATAGTGGTAAATATGCCGTTATTAAACGGTTCGGCGCGGTCTGCATCGCCGCCCAGCAAGTCGGTCGCGGTAAAGCTTTTGCCTTTGGCCTGGAAGATTTGGCCGTCGGTAATGTCTCCGGCTTGGCTGACTGCGCCGTCGGCAGGGCAGACGATCGCGTTTCTTTCGCTGCTGAGCGGTCTAACGCCGGGTTTTAGTTCACGGGTAAAAAAGTGGTTAAAGCTCTTGTAGGCATTGATGTCCGGCTCCCGCGCTTCATCCATGTTGACCCCGTAATGCTTGATGATCTGCTTGATAAACAGGTTTTTCCAGGTCTTGTTTTCGCAATGGGTCAGTTTGCTCATCAGGCTGGACAGGGCATGATGGGGTAATACGTATTGGGGCAGGGTGGTCAGGGCTTCTTTAAAATTCATGGCTGGTAATTGTCGGGTGTTTTGCCGCTTAAGAAATACGCGAAGGCGATAATTTCCGCGACGGCAACATAGAGTTCATTGGGGATTTCATCGCCTAACGGAATTTGAGCCAGAATTCTTGCCAGTTCCGGCTCGGTTTGTAGCGGTATTCCGTGGAGTTCGGCGATTTGCAGGATTTGTTCTGCGGTAAGACCCGAGCCTTTGGCGGTCACCTTGGGTGCATTTTTGCCGTCGTATTTTAATGCGACGGCAATGTCCGAGGTGTAGTAGGTCTTAGCCATGATGCCTTACGGCAGCGTAACCAGTTCCGGCGCTTGCCAATCGGGATTTCTGTGTTCCACAACAACGGTGGTATAGATGCCGCCGCGCACATTGAATTCAGCGCGGATGCGCATGAAATTGGGTGCTATGGCTTTAACGATGTCATCAAGGATTTCATTGGTGACCGCTTCATGGAACGCGCCTTGATCCCTGAATGCCCACATGTACAGCTTAAGCGCTTTGAGTTCTACGCACAGCGCGCCGGGTACGTATTCGATCTGGATGGTGGCAAAATCCGGTTGGCCTGTTTTCGGACACAGGCAGGTGAACTCGGGTACATCAATGCGGATAGTGTAATCACGACCCGGTTGCGGGTTGTCGAAAGTTTCCAGATCTTTGCTTGGTTGTGTTGTCATCTTCTGCTTATATTAAAGGTGGTGTGTATATCGAAAGTAGGCTTTAGGCGAAAAAATTCGATACTCGGCTAATTATCGTTAATAATAGTCAGTTATTTTAATTCAACTGTTGGGATATTCATACCAGTACTATGAAACTTGAAAAAATCAAACTTTCGGGTTTTAAATCCTTTGTTGATCCAACGGTCATACCGATTAGCGGTAATTTGACCGCCATTGTCGGACCTAACGGCTGCGGAAAATCCAACATTATCGATGCTGTGCGCTGGGTGATGGGAGAAAGTTCCGCCAAACATTTGCGCGGCGGCAGTATGGCTGATGTGATTTTTAACGGCTCGTCGGGACGCAAACCGGTCAGCACGGCTTCCGTCGAGCTGGTTTTTAATAACACCGACAGCAAGCTGGGCGGCGAATATTCCCAATACGATACCATTGCGATCAAGCGTCAAGTCAGTCGCGACGGTACCTCGGTGTTCATGCTAAACGGTTCGCGTTGCCGCCGTAAAGACATCACCGACATATTTTTGGGCACCGGGCTGGGATCGAGAAGTTATGCGATTATAGAACAGGGCACTATTTCCCGTATGGTCGAAGCCAAGCCGGATGAGTTAAGGGTTCATATCGAGGAAGCGGCGGGCGTGTCCAAATATAAGGAACGCCGCAGTGAAACCGAAACCCGGATGAAACACACCCGCGAGAACCTGGAGCGGCTTGATGATCTGCGCGACGAAGTCGAAAAACAAATCAAGCATCTGCAAAAGCAAGCCGAAAAAGCCGAAAAATATACCGAGCTTAAAAAACAGGAACGCCAATATCGATTAGAGTTGCTGGCGATGCGTTGGAATACCTATCACCAAGCCGCGAAACAACTGGATGCAAAATTGCAGGAAGTGGCGCACGAACATAACCGCTTGTTTGTAGAGTTGCGCGACATCGATAACAGCATTGAAGCCAAACGCGCCGAGCATAAGACTCAGCAACAGCAGACCAATAGCTCGCAGGGCGATTATTACCAGATCGTCGCCGAAGTCAGCGGCCTTGAGCAGACCATCAAGCACAGCGAAAGCAGCCGCGAACAAACCATCGTCGAAATTAATCGTTTGCGCCAGCAGGCCGATCAGTCGTTAGCAGAACTCGAAGCCGATGTGCAGCAGCTGGAAGAAATTAAAGCCGCTTTGTTTGAAGCGGAAGAAGCGTTGATTGTCGCCGAGGAAAGGCAGGAAGACGTTTTATATAACCAGCAGGAAGTCCAGCAGCAAAAAAGCGCGTGGCAGGAGCAATGGGAAACCTACCGCACGACCAGTTCAAGCTATAAAGAACAGGCCGAGGTGCAGCGGGTAAAAACCGTGCAGCTGGAAAACCAGAATCGCCAGTTGCAAATTCGTCTGGATAAGTTGCACGGCGAGCGCAGTGAGCTGGAGGCCGGCGACTTGCAAAGCGAGATTGAATCGCTGGATACGGGCATCGAAATCATTGAAACGCAACGCGCCGATCTCCATCAGCAGCTTGAAGATTTGCATCAGCAGATACGCGAGCAGCGGCAACAGATCAAGCAGTATCATGACGGATTGCATACGCACCGCTCGGAAATGCAAAGCGTCAAAGGCAAAATCACCTCGCTGGAATTATTGCAGCAGCATGCGATGGGGAAAGATAACAAGCACCTGAGCGCATGGCTGGAGTCCGTGGGTTTGGCTGAAAACCGGCGACTTGCCGAGTTTCTGGACGTGCAGGCTGGCTGGGATACCGCGGTTGAAACGGTGTTGGGCAGTTACCTTGAGGCGATTTGCATAGAAAGCGCCGACCAGATTATTCCGGGTTTGCAGCGTTTGACGGATGAGTCGTTAATGCTGGTTGAGACCGGTGCTAAAACGTCGGGTTACGTTGACACTAACCCGACCTACATGGGCTTGCTGGATAAAGTAAAGGCACCATGGGATTTAAGCAACTTGCTGGCCGGAGTCTACTGTGTCGAGGATGCAGAAACGGCGAGAACCTTATCCGCCCAACTGAAACCGCATGAATCGGTAATCACCCCGGACGGCACCTGGTTCGGTTCCGGCTGGATAAAAATAATCCGCGCCAAAGACAGTAAAACCGGCGTGTTGCAACGCGAAAAAGAATTGCGCCTGTTAAAGCAGCGTCAGGAAGAGCTGCATATCGAAATCGAATCGTTTGAAGACCGGCTGGAAACTGCCGAAACCGGCTTGAAAGATGCGGAAATCACGCGCGAATCGATTCAGCAACAGGACAATAGCCTGGGCAGCGAGTTGTCGGTAAAAAGCGCCGACTTCAGCGCGCATTCGGCCCGGCTGGAACATCAGCAACGCCGTCTGGAGCAGGTCTGTAACGATATTGATGAGTTAAGCCGCGAGACCGCCGATAATGCCGAGACTATCGCCGAATACCAGCTGTTGTTGGAACAGGCTGAGCAGAGCATGGAACAGCAGGAGCAAAACAAGCACAGTCTGGAGGCGTTAAATCAGGAGCTGCAATCCGAGCAACAGCGTGTCGACCAATCCGCCAATGAAGCCAGACAGCAGGTTTACAGCATCAAGGCGCAAATTGAATCGTTACGTTCTTCCGAAACCTTAACGGGTAAACAGCTGGAGCGTTTGCGGCTGCAACATCAACAATCGGTTGAACGCATCGCCGAGTTGGAGCTTAACCTGCACCAAACGCTCACCCCGATGGACGAGGAAAAAAAGCAGCTGGAGCAGATGGTTGTGGATAAGGAGCAGATGGATACGCGTTTGAAGAAACAACGCCGGCTTCAGGAAGACCTCGAAGCGGAAATAACCCGCTTATCCGAGGAACACATCCGGGTGCAGCGAGCCTTGGAAAAGCAAAAAGAAGCGCTGGATACGATTCGTTTTGAATTGCAGGAAAGCAAGGTACGCCAGCAAACCGTCAACGAGCAGCTTAAAGAAATCGATGCGGATGTCGAACTGGTGCTGCAAAGCTTGCCGGAACAGGCGGAAGAAAACAGCTGGAAAAGAACAGTCGACGACTTATTGGCTCAAATCGAAAGATTAGGTACCATTAACCTGACCGCCATTGAGGAATACAAGGCGCAGTCCGAGCGGATGAATTTTCTTAACGAGCAACATGCCGATTTAATAGAGGCGTTGCAGACTCTGGATCAGGCGATCAGCAAGATCGATAAAGAAAGTCGGCTGCGCTTTAAAGAAACATTCGATAAAATAAACACCGGTTTGCAGGAAAAGTTCCCGAAATTATTCGGGGGCGGTCATGCTTATCTGGAATTGACTGAACAAGACGAGCTGGAATCGGGCGTAAACATTATTGCCAGACCTCCCGGTAAGAAGAATAGCTCCATTCATTTGTTGTCGGGTGGAGAGAAAGCATTAACGGCGGTCGCCTTGGTGTTCTCGATTTTCGAACTTAATCCGGCGCCTTTTTGTTTGCTGGACGAAGTCGATGCGCCGCTGGATGATGCTAACGTTGGGCGGTTTTCAAAAATGGTTGAAGAGATGTCTGCATCTGTGCAGTTTTTGTATATTTCCCACAACAAAGTGACAATGGAAATTGCAAAACAGCTGGCAGGTGTTACTATGAAAGAGCCGGGCGTGTCCCGGATGGTCGCAGTTGATATTGAAGAAGCAGTGAGTCTGGCGGAAATCTAATGGATAAAGAAATATTAAGAATTGTAATTATTGCGACCGGTATGGTTGTCGTTATCGGTATGTTGGTCTGGGCTTATATAAAAGATAAAAAAGCACGGGAAGACCTGGAATTTTACGATGACGATTCGGATGAATCATTGGCGGCGGATGCCTCCGTTGACACAGAGGACGACTTTGATATTATCCCGCTGGGAGCGGCTAAAGGTAATATCGGCGGTCATCAGGCTCATGACAAAGCGGACCGATATTATGATGAAGACGAAGACGAAGATTACTATGAACAGGATGACGACGTAGAGCCGCCGCCACGCGCCGCCGCACCGGCGATTATTCAGTTCAGCATTATCACCAAGGCGGACGAAGATTTTAACGGCGCTGATTTGGTTGAAGCTTTTAAAATGGTCGGGCTTGAATACGGCAGTTTGAAAATATTCGAACGCCTGGACGCTAACCGGCTGGTCGATTTTGGTGTGGCCTGTATTGTAGAGCCGGGCACGTTTCCGGATAAGGGTTTAGAAAACTTTTACTGCCCCGGCATCGTGTTTTTTATGCAGCCCGAAGCATTGGATGATGCACCGGCCGTTTTTGACGATTACATAGAGACAATCAACCTGCTGGCCGAGAAATTGGACGGTGTGGTGCTTGATCATAGAAGACAACCGTTGACCGACGCGACTGTGCAATCCATTCGGCAGAGTTTGTGATTCCAATAACCGCAGGCCGGGTTACGATTGCATGGATACAGGAGGTAGAGCAATGCAGGGAGCAATTGCCGAGCTTTAGCCCATTCGCACTGTTTAAATTTGACACTATGTGAAACCTACGGACGGAGTTGCAGACCCCGTCCGGCATGATCTCTACAGGGTACGCTGTGCGTACCATTGGAGCCTAAAGGTATGCGCTGCATACCCTACAGTGCTTATTTTTTGTGCTGGTTCCCAAGCTCCAGCTTGGTAACCCAGCTCGCGAAGCTCCAGCTTCGCGAGACAGGAAGCTAGAGCTTTCAGCACTGAATTCCCAAGCTGGAGCTTGGGAACTAGCGCATTCTTCAGCGCAATCCTTAATTTCCGTTCAGATTATTCACGATGCCATCTCTCAGCAATACGCAGTTAGAACTTCTTAAAGAAGCCGACCTTGAATCCCTCCACTTGTCACCTGAGCTGATTGCTCAAATTGCAACACTGGCTGATCCCCAGCAACTGACCGATGAACAGTTACTTGAGTTTTTGCAAGTCTGTAACGCCCTGTATCGTAGCGGTGAGCCGCTAATTTCCGATGCGGATTATGACTTTATTTTCCTGGCGGAATTGCAAAAACGCCACCCGCACCATCCCTATTTAGAGACCGTAGAACCGGAAGTCGTCGCTGTCGGCAAGACCGTCGCGTTGCCGGAGCCTATGCTCTCGACCGAAAAAACCTATTCCCAAAGCGGCATCGAAAAATGGCTGGCCCGGCTAGAAAAAGCCGCCGAAGATTGCAACGCGGATTTTTCCACGCTGATGATCCGAGCAACGCCCAAGCTGGATGGCTATGCGGCTTATGACGACGGAAAGCTGCTGTACACGCGCGGCGACGGCCGAAAAGGCACTGATATTAGTCGGGTTTTCGAGCGCGGCTTGAAAGTCGGCGGCAACGGAAAAAGAGGACAGGGCGCGGGCGAAATCGTGGTCAGTCAGACTTATTTCAACAATCATCTGGCCGAGTATTTTGAAAACTCCCGAAACTTCCAGGCCAGCATCATCAAAGAAAAAGACCTGGAACAACACGCTTTGGAAGCCATCCAAAACCATGCTGCAGTTTTTTTTCCATTCTCACAGCTGCCTGATTGGAAAGGCACGGCCGCCGAAGTGCTGGCCGATTTCGACCAGGTTATCGAAAAAGTGTACACATTGGTCGATTACGATGTCGACGGCGTTGTTTTCGAGTTGGTCGGCAATGAACAGATAAAAAAATATCTGGGCGCAACGCGGCACCACCACCGCTGGCAGATTGCCTATAAAAGCAATGTCGAAACCGCCGAAGTGATCGTGCTGAAAGTCACCCCGCAAACCTCCCGTTCCGGCCGGGTTAATCCGGTTGCAGAGCTAACGCCGACCAAACTGAGCGGTGCGGTGATTTCGAGAGCAACGGCGCATCATTACGGCATGGTCAAGGAACTGGGCATTGGTGTCGGCACGCTGATTGAACTAACGCGCTCAGGCTTGGTGATACCCAAAATCGAGCGGGTCATTATCCCAAAAGAACCGCAAATTCCCGAACATTGCCCCAGTTGCGGCAGCGAACTGGTTTGGGACAGTGATTACCTTTATTGTCTGAACACCACGAAATGCCCCGCGCAAATTGAAAACGCCATCGAGCATTTTTTCAGAACCCTGGCGAATGTCGACGGCTTCGGGCAAAAAACCGTAGAAAAACTCCACGCTTGCGGCATCAACTCGGTTTATGCCGTTTATCAGCTGGACATGGCGCAATTGCAAGACATGGGCTTTGGCGATAAAACTGCGCAAAACTTGCTGGATCAATTGCAACGCAGCAGAACCGAAGCTATAGAAGACTGGCGCTTTCTGGGCGCTTTCGGCATTCACCGGATGGGGTTGGGCAATTGCGAGCGCTTGCTGCAACACCATCACCTGATGGATATTTTCAATCTGACCGTTGAAGACGTGATTAATATCGAGGGCTTTGCCGAGAAAACCAGCGCCGCCGTGGTTGAATGTCTGGCAAAAATCAAAGTGGATTTTATGCAACTTCACCAGCTGGGTTTTAATTTAATCCCAACGCCGTTAATCGCCGAGCAGCAGCAAAACATCAGCCCGATTTCCGGCAAGACCATCGTCTTTACCGGTACCATGATCCACGGTAAACGTGATGACATGAGTAAGGAAGCCAAACGCTTGGGCGCAAAGGTGGGTGCCTCAGTCACCGGGAAGAGCGATTTTCTGGTTACAGGTTCGGATGTGGGCGCGGCAAAAATTGCTGCCGCCACGGAAAAGGGGGTGCGGGTTATTAGCGAAGAGGATTATTTGGCGTTGTTGGGTAGGCCGGAATAAGTGTGTTTGCCGGAAACACCAGTTTTCGCTGTCGCTCAAACCGGCTTATTCCGGTCCACTGCCCGTTCTTAAATTAATAGCATAAAAAATAGTAATATTTTCCAATAACTTGCGCTTATATTATGCCTGTGCCGGTTTCCAGCAACGAAGACAAGTTGGTGAAAAAAGCATGGATGTACAGCATATTGGGACTGCCGCATTAAAAACGACGGGCAGTGGAGTGAACTCCCCATAGCTTGATTATGACGCCATGGGAGTGGGATGGAGTTCCTACTTTTTACGCCTTTTGTCTTTTGCCTTTTCAATTTCCTTGGCCAAATACCCTGAAGCATTAACCGGGATAGTCTCGGCGGTCAAAATAGCACCTAACTCGCTCATCGCTTTGAGATAAACCTTGCGCTTAAAATACACCACGTCTTTAAGCGGTTCCCAGTAATCCACCCAGCGCCAGTCATCAAATTCCGGTTTTGCGCACTGGTCGAAACGCACATTGGATTCATGCGTTATCAAGCGCAACATATACCAGATTTGCTTTTGGCCTATGCATAACGGGAGGGAATTCTTGCGTATATAGCGCTCGGGCAGCTGGTATCTCAGCCAATAGCGGGTGCGCCCAAGCACCTGGACATGCTGCTGCTGCAGTCCCGTTTCTTCGCACAACTCTCGATACATCGCCGCTTCTGGGTCTTCATTCGGATTTATCCCGCCTTGCGGGAATTGCCATGAGTTTACACCCATTCGTTTTGCCCAAAACACGCGACCCTCGTCATTGCAAAGGATGATCCCGACATTGGGCCGGTATCCTTTAGAGTCAATCATGTTAAAACCTGTGTTTTTACCTTTCCTAGTTCTTTAATCTTGCTGATGGTAAAATTATTAAAGAGAGGTCAGTAATTTAAATTAATGACAGCATTGTTCCATAAATAAAGTGCAGATGCCATAGCGCACAGCTCTTTTTAATTACTCAAGACAGGATTAACCGTGAGCTTAGCGATTTTTGATTTGGATAACACGCTGATTGCCGATGACAGCGACTATTTATGGGGACAGTTTCTTGTAGACCAGGGCATCGTTGATAAAAGTTACTATGAAAGCGCCAACGCCAAATTTTACGATGACTATAAACAAGGCACTCTGGATATTGTCGAGTTTCTCCGCTTTTCGCTACAACCTTTGGCGGACAACGACCCCGATCAACTTTATCAGTGGCGGGCGCAATTTATAGAAGAAGCGATCAAACCGCTATTGTTAAAACCTGCGCAACAGCTGATCGCCAAACATAGAGACCGGGGCGATACCTTGCTGGTCATTACCGCAACCAACCGCTTTGTTACCGAGCCGATAGTTCAGCTGTACGGCATTGAAAATTTACTGGCGACCACGCCGGAATTTATCGATGGCCGATATACCGGCGGCTTTAACGGCATCCCTTGTTTTCAGGAAGGCAAAGTTAAGTTGCTGGAAGCCTGGTTAAAGGGCTCAACCGAAACCATGCAAGGTAGCTGGTTTTACAGCGATTCCCACAATGATTTACCGCTGCTCAAGCGGGTAGACCATCCGGTCGCGGTCGATCCAGACGGAAAACTGACCGAATTCGCCGACGCCGCCAACTGGCCGATCATCAGCCTGAGAAACGGCCAATGTCCGACGCATCATTTTCATAAATAGAAAACACGGCAACATAGATGTGTGTTGTCCGTTCCTAAATTACTGCCTGGTACCACAATGACGATTATGACATTCCCAACCATAGAATCCTTTGTCGGCAATACGCCTTTAGTCAGGCTGCAACGCTTGCCCGGCAATACCGGCAACACCATCCTGGTTAAGCTGGAAGGCAATAATCCGGCCGGTTCGGTAAAAGACCGCCCTGCGCTCAGTATGATTAAACATGCCGAGGAAAGAGGCGAGATTAAACCCGGCGACCGGTTGATTGAAGCGACCAGCGGTAACACCGGCATTGCCCTGGCGATGGCGGCCGCGATCAAGGGTTATAAAATGACCTTGATTATGCCGGACAACATGAGCGAAGAACGCCGGGCTTCGATGAAAGCTTACGGCGCCGAGATCATCCTGACGCCAGCCGCAGGCAGCATGGAGGCGGCGATTGATTTATCCAGGGAAATGGAAGCGGCAGGCAAGGGCAAGGTGCTGGATCAGTTTTCCAATCCCGATAATCCGCGTGCGCATTATGAAGGCACCGGGCCGGAAATCTGGCGCGATACGCAGGGCAAAGTAACCCATTTTGTCAGCTCCATGGGTACGACCGGTACGATTATGGGCACGTCAAAATTCCTGAAGGAACAAAACACCGATATTCAAGTGATTGGCGTCCAGCCGGAAGGCGAGTCTAAAATCCCCGGCATCAGGCGCTGGCCCAAGGAATATTTGCCGAAGATCTACATGGCTGATCGGGTTGACCGGATTATCGATGTAGACCAAATTTCAGCTGAAAACGTCACCCGCGCTTTGGCGGCCCAAGAGGGTATTTTTGCCGGTATTTCATCCGGCGGCGCTGTTCATGCTGCCTTGAAATTGTCTGAAGAAGTTGAAAATGCGGTGATTGTGGTCATTATCTGCGACCGGGGTGACCGGTATTTATCTACGGGTGTTTTTCCTGGCTAATGAAAGCCCTGTTGAAGGGTTTGTAGGGACGACCAACCAGTCGTCCTTATTATCGTTCCCAAGCTCCGGGGCTCATCGTTATACACAATTCTGTCCGAAAGTCGTCATACAGGTAGGAATGCCCTCGTTCCCACGCGCTGCGTGGGAATGCAGTCAAGGCGCGCTGCGCCGCGAGTTACGAACAGCGTCTTGCGTATACGGGACGCAGCGCGTCCGGCACCGCATTCCCATGCAGCGCGTGGGAACGAGGAGTAGTGACGATGTTCCGCAGACACTTGTGTATAACGATGAGCGCTCTTGCGTGGGAATGCCGTATTTGACGCTCCAGCGTCGTCTTGAGCCTAGATAATGTGGGCGCGTTTTGCAGTAATGATCTTGGTCATCATCGTTACTTTAACAACACACACTGCCAATGCCCTGAATAGCGTATCGCTTAATGTAGGAACCATCGCAGGAAGCCAATGGAAGCTGGAAGGCGTCAATATCGCCCTGACCGACTTGCCGCAAAACCCGCAAAAACTGGCCTTAACGATCGCGAAGTTAAGCCTGCCCAAACCTTTCAACGACCTCAATCTGGTCAATATCCGCTGTACTGCTTTCACTTGGCAAAACAAGGAGCTGATGTGCGAACAGGGCAGGGCGGAGATGCGTTCAAAGCAATGGCAATCGCCGACCGCCAACTTTTCTTTCCATGTCACGGAAAAGCGCAGCTCATTCAAATTAACCGCTTTACATCTGGCCGGTGGAATCATTGCGATTGACGGCGAAGAGCAGGGCGAGCTATGGCAGTTACAGATCGACGCCAAAGCGGTGGATGGCAAGTCGATTCAACAGCTATTGCCGCAGGATCAGTTCAAACTGAAAGGCGGCAAAATCAATGTTAAGTTAAATGCGTCCGGCAGTTATGCGCGGGTTAATGAAGCTACCTTAACCGCCGGGCTTAATGGTTTGACCGGCCAGACCAAAGACGGGCGGTTGGCTACCGAGGCATTAGTATTGGAATCAACCCTGAACGCCCAACACAATAACGGCTTGTGGCAATGGCAAAGTCATATCGAAATTAACGGCGGCGCGTTGTATGCGGAGCCTTTGTACCTGGAAGCGGCCGGGCAAAATATCATTTTGGATGCACAAGGCGACTGGAACGCATCAAACAAACGGGTCGAAATAAAGTCTGCAAGTTACCGGCATTCAAAAGTCGGAGAATTCAGCGGCAGTGCAACCGTTCAATACAAGGATGGCGCAAGCCTTGAAAAAGCTCAACTTTCGTTGAACAGTGACAATTTGCAGGACTTGTCTGCAATCTACCTGAAACCGTTTTTTGAGCAGACCGTATTGCAAGGCGTTACGCTCGCAGGCCATTTAAAAGCCGATTTTTCTATTAATGACCAATCTTTAACCGCGTTGGCGGCAAGCTTTAATAATCTTGACGTTAAAGATGCAGCCGGACGTGGCGAAATTCAGGGCGGCGTAGGTCAGCTCAACTGGGCGAACGATGAAACCTTTAGCCTGCCGTCGAAATTTGCCTGGCGGCAATTGCAGGTGTGCGCCGTGCCCATAGGTCCTGCCGAGCTTTCACTGCTGAGCAGAGCTGACAGCATCCGGCTGTTAAAAAAGACCCAGCTGCCTTTTTTGGGCGGCGCAATCGCTATCAACCAATTCAACTGGCAGGCCAAAAAGCAGCAAGACCCCGAGCTGTCCTTTGAAGGCGATGTCAGTAATGTGTCGCTTGAGCAACTGTCTCTGGTCCTAAACTGGACACCATTATCCGGCACCATCAGCGGTCATATTCCCCGCGTCGAGTACAGCAACAAAACCCTGAGTCTGGGCGGCGAACTGATCGTCAAGGTTTTCGACGGTGAAGTTAAAATCAGCAATCTTGCCTCTTCGGGATTATTTACCGATTTCCCCAAATTTCACAGCGATCTGGAAATCGAAAACCTGGATCTGGATCAGTTAACGGGCAAGTTTAAATTCGGCGGCATCACTGGCAAGCTATCGGGCTATGTCCGGCAGTTGTACATGGAAAACTGGCATCCGGTCACTTTTTTCGCGTGGCTGGGCACGCCGGAAAACGATGATTCGCGGCACAGGATCAGTCAAAAAGCGGTACAAAACATCGCCAACATTGGTGGCGGCGGTGCAGCAGATCTACTGTCCAAAAGTTTTTTACGTTTTTTTGAAACCTTTGGCTACGACAAGCTGGGTCTGGGTTGTTACTTGCATGACGGCGTGTGTCAATTGATGGGCGTAGAGGCCAGAGAATCCGGCTATGCCATTATTACCGGCGGCGGCCTGCCTCGAATTGATGTGATCGGCTATAACCCCCGCGTTGACTGGAATGTGTTGATGGATCGATTGAAGCGTATTTCGACATCGGATGAAGTGATTGTTGAATAAATGATTACCCAATAGCTAATAAGCTGTTTAAAAACCTAATAAATTCCGTGTAAAGACAGTGTATCTCGATAGTTTTGATGAATACCACGGTCACTGATAATCCTTGGAAAGTCGTCTGGAGATTCCAAGCCTGGCAAAAAAGTATTCAACAATCCATCTGTGAGGCAACATGCCCGTTGCTTGACCGGCCAAGCCGTAGACGGCTTCGATGTGCTTGCCCAGCAAGACACTAATGGCGATGGCGTGGTCAACAGCAGCGACGCCAACTGGGACAACCTGCGCATCTGGCAGGATTTGTACCAAGACGGCATCCAGGATTTGTACCAAGACGGCATCAGCCAAGCCAATGAACTTAAAACGCTAGACGAACTGGGCATCGCCGGTATCAATGTCGGCAAGACCGAACACAGCAAAGTCCTTCCCGGCGGCAACGAAATCGCCGATCTCGGCACCTATACCCGCACCGACGGCACCGGCTCCACTTCGGGGCTGGCCGATGTCAACCTCGCCGACGACACTTTCCACCGTGAGTTTACCGATCATCTCGACACCAGCGCCGTGGCCGATCTGCCCGACATGCAAGGCAGCGGCGCCGTGCGCGATTTGCGCGAAGCCGCCAGCCAGTCCCCCGAGTTGGCCGCCACCCTCGCCCAGTTGGGTCCCAATACCACCCGCGAGCAACTCAAGGCCGCCATTGGCGTCATCCTGCAACAATGGGCAGACTGCGCCAATTTCAACGACTCCTTTGAAACTGCCGATACACAGAATAAAGACCTGTTCTTTATACCGCCCGGGGTCAGCGCTCTCGACGCCTACAACGCCCGCTACGCCGGACTTTTAGGCGCCTACTCAGGCATCAATAACGGTAGCCCTAGCGGTCTCTCGTTGACCAATGACATCCAGAATAAATATGAAAACATCCGGGGTCAGCAAGATGGCATCGAACGTTGGCTCAAAACCTTGGAAGCTTTTAACGGCCGTGACTTTACACCCATAGCGACTAATAGCGGCAGTACAAGCCTAGTTGCTTTCGGCACCAGCGCGCCTGCAGGAAGCAGTGGTACCGGCGGCTTTGGCCTCGATATCAATACCCCCGTCATGTATAACATGGAGCAGGCCAGGCTTAACCTCCTGACCCAAAGTTATAACAACCTAGTCGCATCCGTTTATGATGCCCTGATCCTGCAAACCCGGCTCAAGCCTTACTTGGACAGCATCAGCCTGACCCTCACTGACGGCGGTATCGGCCTCGACTTTAGCGCACTTGACAGCCTGCTTGCCAGCCAACACAGCGGCAATGCCAACACCGCCGTGGGCGACTTACTTGAACTGCGCCGGTTAATGGGAGATAAGCTGGAGGCGGCAGGTTGGGACGGCTTGGCCTTGCTCGCCGATTGGGCGGTTACTGACGCGTCGGATCCTGCTGTGCTCAGCACCCTATCCGAATTCGGCTACAGCGGCGGTATTCACACCGATGCGGCCGGACAAGTCAGCGGCGGCAATGCCAGCGACATTGTGGCAGGGCAGGTATATGACCCTGTGACAGGCTCAGTCAGAATATCGGGTTTTATACCGGGTCGAACCGATTTGGCCGAAAATGGCGGGCAATACTTAAAGCAGGTGGCGAATGATGAAGAGTGGAAAATTGCCGCCTGATTGGCTTGGAAAATACGATAGCGTGAGCATTGTCACATATTTGCCTTAACGAAAACTTATCTTCCATAGCTATTCTCGTTGAGAATGCAGTATCTACGCATGTTGAGGTCATCTTAGATAAATACGTACAAGAGCGTCAGCTATGAAGGGCATACATTGGGTGTTTTTTGAAGCACAATAAAATGAGGCTTAAACAACATGCTGACTAGCGGAATTATGAATGATGAAATGGAGGAAAGCAAGAATGAAAAAGAATCATGGTATGTTGCTTATTAGTCCTTGGTTTGAGGAAGAAATGGAACAGAAACGTCGAACAGAATATCGGGCTCCGTTCCCTATTATTCTCTTTATTAAGGGCATTATTTTGCTTTTGGCAATAATAAATCCGCTTAACACATTAGCTCTTGGGGAGGTAATCGCTAATCAGGAAGGTTGCGATAAGGCTAGAATTACTTTATTGCTAAATGAGATTGAGAGTTTTGAAGAAAAATCACACTTTGAAACACTTAACACAGTTAATAAAGATTTCAGTGATATAGCGAGGAAATATATTCTAATTGATTGTGATATAGCTGGACTCATGATTGACCTAACCGATGTTGGTTTTGAGTTGTCTAAAAAAGCAAATGAACGAACATACCGTGATGTAACAGATTCCGAACGGAAACATTCTTTAAAACAACCGTATTTCTTTGCGTCAATCTTGTTACATAAAGATAAGTGGTTTCGTATTTCAGATCATATACTCCAATTAGAAATTGGACACGAGTTTGGTCGAGTCAAGTCTATCAAAGCCATTGTTATTTACATGTACCTTTAAGGAAATATTATGGAAACAATTGAAGTCAGATATAGCTATATTCAAGGCTTACCAACCCCCTGGGATAATTTTCACAAATCGATTATCTATACTAATTCAAATGGCGAACGATTTGTTGTAGAAGCTTTACCAACATTCAGGCCCGACACTCTTCAAACAACGTATGAAGCTGAAACTGGTCAGGGAACGCCCTATGGTCCCATAAAAGCTGACATTCATCCTGACACGGCCATTAATGACCCTATATATAACGAAACTATTGCGGCTAGTAATGATTTATCTAGCGAGTGGAATACGGTTAAGCAAGCAATGGAGTTTATTGGTGATGGAAACACACCTTATAAACCATGGTCACAAAACTCAAACTACTCCGTTGATGAAGCATTGAAGATGGCTGGGTTACCAATGCCTGAGCGAGATAGTATTTTTGGGAGTGGTTATTTTGCGCCTGGGTCACAACAGCTAGATGGCTTGCTAGGAGATCTAGCTGATGCTATTGCTGCTCTTACAAATATTGGCGAATGGGAAGCGCTTATTGATGATCTAATCGCAAACTTTTTCACCGCCGCCCAAAACTTCATCCAAAAAAGCGACCCGTTGACCCTCGATCTCGATGGCGACGGCATCGAAACCGTCCCGCCCAGTTCGACCAACCCGATCCTGTTCGATCACGACGGCGACGGCGTCAAGTCCGGCACCGGCTGGATCAAGCCGGACGACGGCTTCCTGGTGTTGGACCGCAACGGCAACGGCAGCATCGACGATGGTACCGAACTGTTTGGCGACTCAACCCCGCTGCTTGACGCTGCGGGCAACGTGACCGGCAAAGCCGCCGACGGCTTCGATGCGCTTGCCCAGCAAGACAGCAATGGCGATGGCGTGGTCAACAGCAGCGACGCCAACTTTGCCGACCTGCGCGTCTGGCAGGATTTGAACCAGGACGGCATCAGCCAAGCCAACGAACTTAAAACGTTAGACGAGCTGGGCATCGCCGGCATCAATGTCGGCAAGACCGAACACAGCAAGGTCCTTCCCGGCGGCAACGAAATCGCCGACCTCGGCACCTATACCCGCACCGACGGCACGACCGGCGGCACCGGCGCCGCCTCGGGGCTGGCCGATGTCAACCTCGCCGACGACACTTTCCACCGTGAGTTTACCGATCATCTCGACACCAGCGCCGTAGCCGCTCTGCCCGACATGCAAGGCAGCGGCGCAGTGCGCGATTTGCGCGAAGCCGCCAGCCAGTCCCCGGAATTGGCCGCCACCCTCGCCCAGTTGGGTCCCAATACCACCCGCGAGCAACTCAAAGCCGCCATCGGCGTCATCCTGCAACAATGGGCCGACAGCGCCAACTTCAATGACTCCTTTGAAACTGCTGATGCCCAGCACAAAGACCTGTTCTTTATACCGCCCGGGGCCAGCGCTCTCGATGCCTATAATGCCCGTTACGCCGGACTTTTAGGCGCCTACTCAGGCATCAACAACGGCAGTCCCAGCGGTCTCTCGTTGACCAATGACATCCAGAATAAATATGAAAACATCCGGGGTCAGCAAGATGGCATTGAACGTTTGCTCAAAACCTTGGAAGCTTTTAACGGCCGTGACTTTACATCCATAGCGTCCAATAGCGGCAGTACCACCCTAGCTGCCTTCGGCACCAGCGCACCAGCGGGAAGCAGCGGTGCCGGCGGCTTTGGCCTCGATATCAATACTCCCATCATGTATAACATGGAGCAGGCCAGGCTTAACCTCCTGACCCAAAGTTATAACAACCTGGTCGCATCCGTTTATGATGCCCTGATCCTGCAAACCCGGCTCAAGCCTTACTTGGACAGCATCAGCCTGACCCTCACTGACGGCGGTATCGGCCTCGACTTTAGCGCACTTGACAGCCTGCTTGCCAGCCAACACAGCGGCAATGCCAACACCGCCGTGGGCGACTTACTTGAACTGCGCCGGTTAATGGGAGATAAGCTGGAGGCGGCAGGTTGGGACGGCTTGGCCTTGCTCGCCGATTGGGCGGTTACTGACGCGTCGGATCCTGCTGTGCTCAGCACCCTATCCGAATTCGGCTACAGCGGCGGTATTCACACCGATGCGGCCGGGCAAGTCAGCGGTGGCAATGCCAGCGACGTCGTGGCAGGGCAGGCATATGACTTTATGACAAGCTCAGTCAGAATATCGGGCTCCGTTCCTATTTTTATACCGGGTCGAACCGGTTTTGCCGAGAATAGCGGGCAATACTTAAAGCTAGCGGTAAGTGATGAGTGGAGAATTGCGGCCTGATTGGCCTGGAAAAATACGATATTGTGAGCTACATCACTTTTTTTGCCTTAACGGAAAATTTTTTCGATAAATATTTTCGTTGAAAACACAGCGCCTACGCATGTTGAGGCCATCTAAGATAAATACGTACAAGAGCATCAACTTTAAAGGACATACGTTGGCTGTTTTTTGAAGCACAATAACAATCTTACTCAACATCGAGCTGATGGTGTGGGCAACGATACGTCGGTTAGCGGAGTTGTAAGTGATAAAATGTAGAGAGAAACAACAATGAAAGAGTATCGTGGTACAGCTCCTAATATCAGAGCATCAGGCTCCGTCCCCATTTTTTGCTCTTGATGGCGGAACGGGTTCGGACAGCATGGCTGGCAATGCGGGCGACGATATCTATGTCGTCGATAATGCAGGCGACGTGGTGACCGAGAATGCCGATGAAGGGTTCGATACTGTCCAGTCTTCGATCACCTACACGCTGGGTGCCAACGTCGAGAACCTGACCCTGACCGGTGGGTCGGCGATCAACGACACCGGCAATGAGCTGGATAACGTGATCGTCGGCAATGCCGCCGCCAACACGCTGAACGGCGGTCTGGGCGCGGACAGCATGAGTGGCGGCGCGGGTAACGACACTTACGTGGTGGACAATATCGGCGACATCGTTGCAGAAGGCCTGAATGCGGGAACCGATCTAGTGCAATCCAGCATCACTTACACGCTGACGGACAACGTCGAGAGCCTCACCTTGACCGGTGCGGACATCATTGATGACACCTGTAACGCGCTGAATAACATCATCACCGGCAACGTGACAGCGAACATGCTGGATGGCAGTGCGGGCGATGACAGCCTTATCGGCGGCGATGGCAACGATGCACTGTATGGCGAAGCCGGAAACGATCAGCTGCAAGGCAATACAGGTAACGATACGCTGGATGGTGGCCTGAGTGCGGACACCATGCAGGGCGGCTTGAACAATGACACTTATGTGGTGGATAACATCGGCGACCTCGTTATCGAAAACCTGAATGAAGGCACCGATCTCGTCTCTTGTCCAGTCATCCATCACCTATACGCTCACCGACAACGTTGAAAACCTGACCCTGACCGGTACGGCTTCGATTAACGGTACGGGCAATGTGCTGGATAACATCATCCTCGGCAACAGCGGCAACAACACGCTGACTGGCCTGGAGGGCAACGATACGCTGAACGGCGGCGCGGGTGCGGACACCATGCTGGGCGGTGTGGGCGACGATACCTACACGGTGGATAACGCAGGCGACATCGTCATAGAGAACCTGGGCGAAGGTACAGACAATGTCCAAGCCGGCATCAGCTACACGCTGACCGACAACGTCGAGAACCTGACCCTGACCGGCACAGCTTCCATCAACGGCACCGGCAATGTACTGGATAACGTGATCGTCGGCAATGCCGGTAACAATGTGCTCAGCGGTCTTGCCGGGAACGATTCGCTGACCGGCAATGCCGGTAACGATACCCTGGATGGCGGACTGGATGCGGACACTATGGCGGGCGGTGCAGGCAATGATACCTATGTGGTCGACAATATCGGCGACATCGTCACGGAAGGCCTGAATGCCGGAACCGACTTGGTGCAATCCGGCATCACCTACACACTGACCGACAACGTCGAGAACCTGACCCTGACCGGTACAGACGTCATCAACGGCAAGGGCAATACGCTCAACAACATCATCAACGGCAACGTGGCCGCAAACGTGCTGGATGGCGGTGCGGGTGCCGACTCGATTTATGCCGGTGCCGGCGATGATACGCTGCTGGGCGGAACGGGTAACGACATACTGGATGGCGGAGCAGGCGCGGACGCGATGTCCGGCGGGCTTAACGACGACACTTATGTGGTGGATAATATCGGCGACCTGGTCATGGAAAACCTTAACGCAGGCACCGACCTTGTTCAATCCAGCATCACTTACACGCTGACCGACAATGTCGAGAACCTGACCCTGACCGGCGCGGCCAACATCGACGGCACGGGCAACGCGCTGGACAATATCATCCTCGGCAACACCGGTAACAACACACTGACCGGCCTGGAAGGCAACGATACGCTGAACGGTGGGGCAGGGGCTGATACTATGTTGGGTGGGATCGGCAACGACACTTATATGGTCGACAACACCGGCGACGTCGTCATCGAGAACCTTAACGAAGGCATCGACCTGGTTCAATCCGGCATCAGTTACGCGCTGACCGACAATGTCGAAAACCTGACCCTGACCGGCACGGCTTCCATCAACGGTACGGGCAACGCGCTGAACAATGTGATCGTAGGCAATGCAGGAAACAACATTCTCTCCGGCCTGGACGGTAACGATACGCTGACCGGCAACGCGGGCAACGACACCCTGGATGGCGGATCAGGTGTAGACAGCATGGCGGGCGGCACAGGCGATGACACTTACCTGGTGGACAACATAAGCGATATGGTGACCGAAGCGCTGAATGCGGGTACGGACACGGTGCAATCTTCCATCTCCTACACCTTGGGGGCCAATGTCGAGAACCTCACCTTGACCGGCTTAAATGCCATCAACGGTACCGGCAACACGTTAAATAACACGATCACCGGCAATGCTGCCGCGAACGTGCTGGATGGCGGCGCAGGCGCGGACAGCATGGCGGGCGGCGCGGGCGACGACACTTACGTGGTGGACAATACCGGCGATGTGATCAACGAAGCACTCAATGCGGGCATCGACACCGTGCAATCTTCCATCACCTACACGCTGGGAGCCAACGTCGAAAACCTCACCCTGACCGGCACAGCGGCGATCAACGGCACCGGCAATGCACTCGACAATACGATTATCGGCAACAGTGCCGCGAACGTGCTGAACGGCGGGTTAGGCGTAGATACCTTGCAAGGCGGTGCGGGCAACGATACTTACATCGTCGATAACATCAACGATGTCGTCGTGGAAGACGTCAATGCCGGTACGGATACTGTGCAGTCCAGCGTCACTTACAGGCTATCCGACAATGTCGAGAATCTCACGCTGACCGGCACGACCGCCATCAACGGAACCGGCAATACGCTGGACAACGTCATCACCGGTAACAGCGGCGTGAATGTATTGTCCGGTATGAGCGGTAATGACACCTACTACGTGGACAATACTGCCGATGTCATCGTAGAAAATATCGGGGAAGGCACGGACAGCGTGTTCGCGTCGGCAAGCTATACCCTATCCGACAATGTCGAGAATCTCACGCTGATCGGCACGGCTGCAATCAATGCCAGCGGCAATGCTCAGGACAACATCATCACCGGCAATAGCGGCGCAAACATACTGGATGGCGGTGCCGGGGCGGACACCATGGCGGGCGGCGCGGGCGACGATACCTATGTTGTGGACAATGTCGGCGATATGGTGACGGAGGCGCTGAACGCAGGTACGGACAGTGTTCAATCGAGCATCGGCTACACCTTGGGCAACAATCTGGAAAACCTAGTTTTGACTGGCGCTACCAATCTGAACGGTACAGGCAATGCGCTCAATAATACCATCACCGGCAATAGCGGCAACAACCTGATCGATGGCGGTGCAGGTGCTGACACTATGGCAGGCGGCGCGGGCGACGATACCTACATGGTAGATAATGTCGGTGACGTGCTGGTGGAGGCTGTCAATGCCGGTACCGATAACGTGTTGGCTTCGGTTAGCTACACGCTGACCAGCAACATCGAGAACCTTGATCTTGTCGGCACAGCTAACATCAACGGCACCGGCAACGCGCTGGATAACCTTATCGTCGGCAACAGCGGCGACAACACGCTAGCCGGTATGGAAGGTAACGACACACTGGACGGTGGCATCGGCGCTGACACCATGGCAGGCGGGGTGGGCGACGACAGCTACGTGGTGGACAATGTGGCCGACATGGTCGTGGAAGCGGCCAATGCAGGGATCGACACCGTTCAATCCAGCGTCAGCTACAGCCTCTCCGACAATGTCGAGAATCTAACGCTAACAGGTGCCGCCTCCACCAACGCCACCGGCAATATGCTCGATAACGTCCTCACCGGCAACAGCGGTGCGAACCTGCTCGACGGCGGCGCTGGTGCCGATACTCTGATCGGCGGACAAGGTAACGACATCTTGTTGGGCGGTGCGGGTAATGATCGCTACGAGTTCAATCCCGGCGACGGTGCAGACACCATTATCGATTCACTGGGCAGCGACATACTCTACATCGGCGGCAACCTGATCGAAGCCAACCTGGAAGGGGTGCGCGACGGCAACAACATGATTGTGAATCTGTTCGGCACAACCGACTGCATCACCCTGACCAACTGGTTTGTGCAAAGCGAAGGCGTGAATCGCATCGAGTTTGGCGATGGCTCATCGCTTGACCGGGCGGGTATAGAAGCACTGCTGAATCGTCCGCCGGTCGCCTATGCAGATGCAATCACGGTCTACGAGGACGGCGGCGTGGTGAACGTGCCGACAGCGGCATTGCTGGCGAACGACACCGACCCGAATGCTAACGACGTCATTTCCGTCGTTGGCGTTGGCGCATCCGCTATCGGAGCGACTGTACAGCTCACTGACGGGCAGGTGCAGTACGACATCGGCAGCCGCTTTCAGGAATTGGGCGCAGGGCAGACAGTGACAGACAGCTTCGGTTACACCATCAGCGACAGCAAAGGCGCGACCGCAAGCAGCGTGGTGAACGTTACTATCACCGGGGTGAACGATGCGGCGGTGGCGATGGCGGATACCGCAGCCGTTCAGGAAGATCTTAACTTTATGGTAACCGGCAACGTCCTGAGTAACGACACCGATGTCGATCAAGGCACCGTGCTCAGCGTGGCGAATGTCGGCGTGTTCAGCGGCAGCTACGGCAGTCTGACGCTGCTGGCAGACGGCAACTATTGCTATGCGCTGGACAGTGCGTCGCTTGCCGTGCAATCGCTGGCTGCCGGTCAAATAGTCACCGAGATATTTGACTATCAAGCCACCGATGGGCTGATCGCCACCCCGTCGACGCTCACCGTAACAATCACTGGCACTAACGATGCGCCGGTGACAACCGTAGACACGGCAGCCGTTCAGGAAGACCTCAGCCTTACGGCAACCGGCAATGTCTTGAGTAACGACACCGATGTCGATCAAGGCGCAGTGCTCAGCGTGGCGGATTTTGGAATCAGGGCAGGCAGCTACGGCAGTCTGGCATTGCTGGCAGACGGCAGCTATACCTATGATTTGGACAACGCCTCTTTAGCGGTGCAATCGCTGGCTGCCGGGCAAACCGTCACCGAGACCTTTGCTTACCAGGCCACCGACGGGTTGATTTCCACCCCATCGACGCTCACGGTCACCATTACCGGCACCAACGATGCACCGGTGACAACCGTAGACACGGCAGCCGTTCAGGAAGACCTTATTATATCGGCAAGCGGCAACGTGCTGAGTAACGATACCGATGTTGATCAAGGGACGATCCTAAGCGTGGCCGATGCCGGTCTGCGCCAAGGCAACTATGGACAACTTACCTTAAATGCCGACGGCAGCTACACCTATAACGTGAACAACGCGTCCGCTGCGATTCAGTCGCTGGGACGCACGGCACAAGTGTCCGAACATTTCGACTTTACCGTAACCGATGGCATTACCAGCGTTACTTCGGCGTTGGATGTCCACCTGAAGGGGACGAACGATGCCCCCATTCTGGTTGCGGCGTTGGCTGACCAGGATTTCACCTTCAATAAATTCTTTTCCTGGCAGATGCCGTCCGGAAGTTTCGCCGATATTGACCAAGGCGATACGCTCGATTACTCGGCAACATTGGCTGATAGCTCACCACTACCGGATTGGCTCACTTTCGATGCCATCACCCAGACTTTTTCCGGTATGACGCCGAAAACAGTTGGGTACTTGGACATCAAGTTGACTGCGGCAGACAAGGTAGCCGCCACGGGCAGCACTGTCGATAGCCTCGCTACCTCGGATGTTTTCCGCATTTCGATCAGCCATGGCAACGAAGGTGTGGGTAATGGGCTGGATGCGGTTCCGGCAGGCCAGACTACCAATTTCAACGATGGTACCGGTACCTCACCGGGCAACCCTGGTGCCAGCAACCCTAATAACAACATACTTCAGGGCGACTCAGGTAATAACATCTTGACCGACATTTCAGGTAACAACCTGTTCGATGGCGGTAAAGGGTCGGATAAGCTGAACGGGGGAGCAGGCAATGAGTTATTTATTGGTGGCGCAGGTAATGACACTATCACCACCGGTGTCGGCGCGGACATCATCGCCTTCAATCGCGGCGATGGAAAAGATACCGTAGTTGCCGGCACCGGTGCGGACAACACTATCTCGCTGGGCGGCGGCATCGGTTATCAGGATTTGGCAATGAGCAAATCAGGAAGCGATTTGATACTGGACACCGGCCTTTCAACAGGTTCAGGAAAGGCTCACGACCAGATTATCCTGAAAAACTGGTTTACCGGTACAGCCAATCGTAGCGTAGTCAACTTGCAAATCGTTCTGGATAACATGACTTACAACCCGGCATCGCTTGATACGATGGTGAATAAGCAGGTGCAGAGTTTCGACTTCACCGCATTGGCAAAAGGTTTCGACCAGGCATTGGCGACCAATCCTACCCTGGCTGCATGGAATCTGACCGACTCCTTGCTGACGAGTCATCTGGCGGGTAGCGATGCCGAGGCACTGGGTGGTGATTTGGCCTACCAGTACAACCTGAACGGCAGCCTGGCCGGTATGGGCGTTGCTTCTGCGCAGGCGGTGATAAGCGATACCAACTTCGGTACGTCCACCCAACAGCTACACCCGCTGGAGGATTTGCAGACTGGCACGGTGCGGCTGAGCTAATCAATGGCGGAGAAATGGCGCAACAAACTACAGGCCGACGCTTACGACTTTGCCCCGGACATCCAGCGCTTGCAGCACCAACCGCCTTCGCCGTTGCCGCGCGCGGTGCTGTGGTGTCTGCTGGCGTTGTTGCTATGCATGTTGCTGTGGTCGATCTTCGGCAGGCTGGATATTATCGCGGTAGCCCAAGGCAAACTGGTGCCGCAAAGCTCGGTCAAGATCGTACAACCGGCCGATGCCGGTATCGTCAAGGAAATCCTGGTCAGCGAAGGCGATGAAGTGCATGCCGGGCAGGTGCTGGCGCATATGGATACGCAGTTCTCCGATGCCGATGGACGATCATTGGCAAGCGAGCTGCATCTTAAAAGCCTGCAACTGCGCCGTGCCGATGCGCAGCTTGCGGACGTTCCGCTTCAGCCCAATAGCGATGATCCGCCGGAACTGTTCGCCCAAATCATCGCCCAGTACATTGCCCGCCAAAAAGCCTACGCCGATGCACTCGGCACGGTGCGCGCCCAGCACAGCAAAGCCCAACAAGAGCTACAAAGCGCGTTGGAAATCGAAACCAAGCTCAAACAAACTTTGCCGATTTACCGGGAACATGACGAGGCGTTTCAGCGGCTGGTTAAAGACGGTTCGGTTTCCAAATTCATGGCCAACGAAAAATCCCGCGACCATATCGAAAAGGAACAAGAGCTGCGCGCACAAAACTACACCGTGGACAGCCTGCGTTCCACCATCCGGCAAACCGAACAACAGATTGCCCAGACCACCTCCAACTATCGTCAGGAGTTGCAAAACGAACGGGTGCAGGCTGAAGGCGAGTACCGCAAACTGCAACAGGAAAACGAGAAACAGGCGCACCATCACGAACTGCTGGAACTCAAAGCGCCGCAGGACGGCATCGTCAAAGACATCGCCACCCACACCCCCGGTACCGTGGTTTCGCCCGGCACCGTGGTGATGACCGTTGTGCCCAAGAACGACCCGATCGAAGCGGAAGTGTGGATCACCCACCTGGATGCTGGGTTTGTGCAACCCCAACAACATGCGCAAGTCAAGCTGGCGGCTTATCCGTTCCAAAAATACGGCATGGTCAACGGCGAAGTCAGTCAAGTAAGTCCCGATGCGACCGAACCGGATAAAGGCCAACGCGATGAGCCGGGTTACCGCGCCGTTATTCGCCTGCCCAGCGCCTTCCTGGAAAACGCCGGAAAGCGCTACCGGCTCACGCCCGGCATGCAGGTGACCGCGGAAATCAACCTGGGTAACCGCAGTGTGCTGGAGTATCTGCTTTCGCCAGTGCAAAAAGCGGTGTTTGAAGCGGGGCACGAACGATGAGAGATGTACTACACCGTATGGTGAACGGCAAGAAACATCTCTTGTCGATTACTACCGAAAACTTGAATGAGGGTATCGATCTCGTTCAGTCCAACATCAGCTATACCCTGACTGACAACGTCGAGTTGTATAGAGTACGCCGTTTTACTCGTCACTTACTATCTACAACTCCGCTTTACCATAATAAAAGTATGGACATCGGGTGTGTAACTAGGCAGAATCGCGCTTAAGTCGGCTTACTTAAAAAACTAGATACATTCTTTGATAAGCGAGTTAAAAAATGCACGATGAAAGACTTGACCGTTCGCAGTAACAGCAGTAAATCTAGCGGGTTAAAGTCCCGTCCAAGGAATTGTCCGTACGCCTTGGTAGTATGAGGAAGCGGCGTCGTGGTAACACGGGGTCGTAAGTTTCCAAACAGCAAGAG
>Ga0208756_100235_pt1 | contig 30511 bp, 21 predicted proteins | sample LakWasMe73_LOW10_2_FD_183901 | JGI IMG/M metagenome (GOLD analysis project Ga0208756, IMG submission 183901) | Freshwater sediment methanotrophic microbial communities from Lake Washington under simulated oxygen tension - Sediment Metagenome... | ecosystem: Environmental > Aquatic > Freshwater >... | reverse complement strand
CGTTTCTAGATAAACCGGCTGATCCGTATCCGTTTATCCTGCTAAATCTGGTGCTGTCGTGCATTGCTGCAATTCAAGCGCCGATTATTATGATGAGTCAAAATCGCCAGGAAGCGAAAGACCGGATCCGTTCGCAACATGACTATCAGGTTAACCTGAAGGCTGAACTGGAAATACGTCATCTCCATGAAAAAATTGACCATCTGCTTTCTCATCAATGGGAGCGTTTAGTGCAGATACAAGAGATACAGCTTGAGTTATTGACTGAAATCAATCGAAAAAAGTCGCGTGATTAATGCGCAAGGCTGTCGAGCGGTGTTGAAGGCGGCGACACTTATTCAAACTAGGTTCAAACGAGGCTAACAATTATTTGCCCCAGAGGGCGCTGAAGGCTAAGGCACGAAGAGTTAACTTGGCGCGCTATATGCCTGATCAGTGTAATGAGCTAACGGGAAGCTCGTATTCCATCCCAAGAATAGCCCACTGAAAACATCACTGCGTTAGAATCACTGGTTCCCACATTTAAATTTTGAAAATTATTGTCTTGCTGGTAATCCTGCCACCTGTAAACGTAGCTGCCCTTGAGTTTCCAGTTTTTCGCGAGCTCCCAGGCAATGCCTGGAGCCACAGTGAAGTAGTTCCGATTAAATTGATTGGTTGAGTTATCGAATGATTGTCCGCCGATCGATTTGCTGCGTGAATAATTACTTGTGAGATCCAGCAAAAGATGCTTGGTTAAATGGTATGAATAATTAGCGAAAGTGGAGCTGGTTTCCAGCGTTTGGCCGATGGCGCTCGGGTTAACTGCGTTGGAAAAACCGGTAGAGAATTGGGTTAGCTGAGTACTATAGCTTAAATTGATATTAGCGACACTACCCAAGGATAACGAAGAACTCTGACCGGATGTGCTATCCGAACTCAGCTGGGTATCAACCCACAATGGCCCTCCACTTGCGCTTATGGCCCAGTCGTGATTGATTTTGTAATTCGCGCCCAGTTGAAAGCCAAACAGGTTTTGAATCGGTGCGTTTGCGGCAGTGTATTGGACATTGGAAAAAAAAAGTTTTTCATTTAGGGAGAGGCGGCGGCTCCATTCATGATTCCCGCCCAGGTTAACGGAGTAGGTATCATTCCCGCTGAAACCGGTGCCAATATTTGAAGTGCTGCCGTTAAGTGAGTTGTTATAGCTTGTCTTGGAGTACGAAGTGCCCAGGATCAACTGATCCCGTGATGTCCACTGCCAAGCCCACGAGGGTGCCACACGATAGTTTTCAGTCTGGCTGGTCGGCACAAGCAGTCCTGTATCCGTGATTTGTTGAGAATAGGAACAGCTAACGGAGTACCCGCCGCTTAAACTAAAAACGCTGCGCTTTGCCCGATAACCATTGTTCGAACCTAGATTATAGTTATTACAATCCCAGCGTGAATCATCGTAACGACGAATATCGCCTTGGCCTTCTAAGCCAACATCCAGCGACCCTGTCTTTCGGGTGGCTTGTAAACTTGGCGCCAAATGGTATCCGGCAACAGACTCTTTTCGAATAGTGCTCAAGGAAATATTATCGTTATACAACAGTTGTTGATCCAAGGAGCCTTTCAACGCCCATTCGGCGGCAGCTACGTCTTTGCCGGGAACAATACAGGCTAGAACAAGCAGGGTTATGCTTTGGTTGCGGTACATGCTTTTCTGGAATGATTTAAGGCGCAACAATAGTATCGCCGCTTTGTAACAGAATATTCGATTCTATGTTTTCGCCGTCCTCCACATCGCCGTACTCGAAAGGAAAGGATCTGGTTTGACCGTCTGCTTGACGCCTCAAAACTATAATGCTGTTCTTTTTTGCAAATGCCGTTAAGCCGCCAGCCATGCTCAAGGCTTGCATCACATCCATGGGGCCTTTCATTACGAATTGCCCCGGATGGGCGACCTCGCCGGTGACATAAACAAGGTTGCCCTCTGCGGCAAGCAGCCTGACGTTTATTTCGGAGTCAGGGATAAATTTATCAAGGCGTTCCTGCAATAACCTGACCAGGTCTTCAGTCGTTTTACCGGCAGCGGGGACGTGCCCGACCAAGGGAAAAGAGATCGTGCCATCCGGCAGCACTACGACCTCCTGTTTCAGGTTTTCCTCTTGCCAAACGGTGATTTCCAGCTTGTCGCCAGGATTTAGGCGGTAAACACTGCCTGCCAGAACGGAAGTCTGATTGGACAGCAAAAGTATGCAGCCGAAAAAAATCGCCCCGAGACTGCGACCGTAATATGAAGGTATCAAACTCTTTAAGGTGAATGTATTCATAATCGTTGCGTTAATTCATTAAGTTGTTAACCAATAAGCTGAATTCCAAAGGTTCCAATTCAGCATGCCATGACAGGATGTCAATGTTTCAGCAGCGGTGTATCCAATCGTAATAGCCTCTGCTTGAGCCGCTAGGCAGCGCAAGTGTTCGTCGAGGAACGAATCAAAATTTTCAACAATAAGTCTACCATTTTTGAAAGCAGGTAGAAGAGTTATTTCGTCCCCCAAACCTACTGAATGGGAGCTTCTGCCTGCTTCACTCAGTACCGTTTTGACGCCCCATACACTCGCAACCCTTTCGTTTTCGGTAGAGACAGGACCGAAAATTTTGCCATTAGTGATTCCGAGTCGAATCTTCTTCATAACTGCCTCAAATCGGTAATTGATTAACGATGTGCTCGCCAATTGCCAGTGAAGCTGTAGCGGCAGGACTTGGCGCGTTAAGGACATGCAAGGCGTCCTGACGGACTAGCAGATGGAAGTCATCCACGAAATCCCCTGTAGGCTTCATGGCTTGCGCGCGGACGCCCGCGCCGCCGGGCACAAGGTCAGATGCGCGGATGTCAGGCACAAGCCGTTGCAGCGCATGACAAAAGTGTATTTTGCTGAATGATTGGATCAGTTCTGTGCATGCCATAGCAGGGTATTTACGGAGAAAACGCCATAAGCCGGGGAAAAACAGCATATCCAGCATGTCACTGCCGTTAAATTTCGTTAATTGATAGCCTTCGCGAGCAAAGGCGAGAACCGCATTCGGACCGGCCTCGATGCCGCCTTGAATCATCCGTGTGAAATGGACACCCAGGAACGGGAATTGCGGATTGGGTACGGGATAAACCAGATTTTTCACCAGATGTTGGGCCTCAGGCTTGAGATTATAGTATTCGCCTCGAAATGGAATAATTCGTATATCTCGCTGTTCGCCCGCCTGCTTAGCCACGAGGTCGCAGTGCAACCCGGCGCAGTTGATCAGGAAGTCGGCATCGAATTCCGCTGTCTGCGTGGTGGCGACCCACGCGCCGGCTTTGCGCTCAAGGCGTGTTACTTTGGCGCCTGTGATAATACGGCCTCCTCGTTCTTGAATGCGCAAAGCCAGTCGGTCGCAGACCTGTCGGTAATCGACAATGCCTTCTTCCGGCACATGCACGGCGGCGAGACCGTTGACATGCGGCTCGATTTTGCGCATTTCAGTGGTTTCGATTTTCCGTAATCCTTGTAGTCCGTTGGCGATACCGCGCCGGAGTAATTCATCCAATCGCGGCAATTCTTCGGGAGTCACGGCCACCACGAGTTTGCCGCAGATTTCATGCGCGATACCTTCCTCACGGCAAAAATTTGTCATTTGCCGGATGCCGGTTACGGCTAATTTAGCTTTGGCCGAGCCGGGCGCATAATAGAGGCCGGCATGTAATACACCGCTGTTGTGCGTGCTCTGGTGCGCGCCGACGATGGCCTCTTTCTCAAGCAAGGTGATGCTTGCTAGCGGGAATCGCTCCTGTAGCCGATAAGCGGTTGCCAAGCCGACCAAACCACCGCCGACAATGAGAAAAGATTTTCGTGTATCCATAGCGTTATGCTCAAAAGTTGTGGAGATGGAGTGGCTATGTGTTCTTGGCGGCCTTCAAGGGATTCTGATGCAACCAGTCAATAGACTGAAGCCGTTCCTTTATGACAAAACGCTGAAAAAACCGAACCGCCGGCCGATTGAATGGCGCGTGATCTATCCTACGTTTTTTCTCCTGACAGACTTTCATGACCATAAAGACCACCGTGCCTGGGTCAGGACGAAAATGGCAATCAGTGCGTTAGTCGTCATGTGGGCAATGACGGCATCGCCAATCTGTCCGCGGCGATAAAGGGCCAAGGCATAACACATTCCGGCTAGAGTCCCCGCAATCCAGCGCTCATGCAGTAATCCGAAAAGTACCGACGTAAGCATGAACGAAAACCATGAGAACTGCACGAGCGGTACATTTTCGAAGTCTTTCGCAATCAGCTTACGGATTAAGTAACCGCGGAAGGCAAGTTCCTCGGCCAAAGGCACGGTAATTACCGAGCCGAGTACACGAAACACCAACCAGGCTGCCGCCGATCCGCTGGTAAGCTCCGCCAAGCCTTGCGATAGCGCTGTCTTGCTGCTGTCAATATCCGGTTCCAGTAATATCCATATTATGAATACCGCGGCCCCTATTGCCGGTGAATGCCAAGTCCATCGCCAACCGAGGCCGGCATAGGCCTTGCGAAAATAGTAAAGCGCTATGACGATAGCTACAACGCGTAGCGGATATAGTGTGTCAAAGCCGCTGGAGAAAGCCGATGACACCATTGAAACCGCCATCAGAACCAGAAAGGGAACGAGCAGGGCAGCGGCAAGAGGTTTAGCGGTTCTAACTGGAACGTCCGTTTGGGTAGCGGCAAAGAACTGTAACCGGTTCGACAGAGCAATTGCACCGAGTGCAATTAGGGTAAACGCTATCCAGCCGGCTTGCCTATGAAAACCCCATGCCGCTATCTCAGAGGAAAAAGATGCTCCGATCACAACCAGTATGGCGATGCGTAGGGCGTTGGCTAACCAGATAGTGATTACCCCGAGAGGAAAAAGCCAGAAAGCTTGCGGAAAGCGCAGTTCCTTGCGGAATAGCCAAAGATAGATTGCAAGAAATACCATGATGAGGGAAATACCTTCGATACCCGAACAGGCGTAACTGATTTCAACCTGGAAATCGGCGGTGCCTAATAAGAATCTCTCCGGCTGATAGACGAGGTCGGAATAAACCCAGCCGAGCAGTGAATGGACGAGTTGCAGGGTAGGTACGGCCAGAGAGTTCCAAAATTCTTTTTGACCTAGGGGGGCTTCTTGCCGAACGAGCATTCCGATGAGTATCCAGGCGCATAGTCCCAGCAGGCATCCAAAGAACAATGACATCTGCTCTTGGCGAATCAGCCGTAACCAAAAATGGCCTGGAGCCAAGGCGAGCAGCCATAGCAGCAGTGTTGCGCTTGCCAACGCAAACCAACCTGTAAACCAGGGGGGCGACAGACGAGCGGGATTGGTGGGCGTTTCAAATATAAGTGCGGTGATAATCGCGAACGCAATGAAAGCGAGGATATGGAATGCCAGCCAAACCAACCAGCGATAATCGCTCGACTGCTCCTGTAAATTGCTGAGAATGAGCTTAAGTCGTGGGCTGACGATAAGGAGGCAAGCGCAAAAAATCCAGAGACTTAACGACCATATCTCTTTCGAAAAATGGAACAGCCACGCTGACCAATCGGCATTATTGACCGATAGGAGGGGCACCTCATATCGGGCGGTTATCACTATCAGTTCGAATGCCATGATCGCTAGAAGCGCCATCCAGCGAATAGCCAATCGTTTCGAGGTTACGAGCATGTTTACTGGCATCACATATTCAGAAATCATTCACTATTCTCATCTTGCGCAAAAAACGTTCAAATCAGGATGCGTTAAACCTAGTTAATTTTTTGAATAATAAGGGCTTGTCGATTTTTCAGAAGCTAGATGTTTTTTTGCTAATAAGAGTAACTATTCGATTTTAGCAGTGAAAAATGACCTAGCGGTTATCGTCCTTCGGCGGCTCGCGTTCGTCCTGCATCCACCCTGTCGCATACTTTGTTCTTTGTTTCGTTTGCACACGACAAGGTGAACGCAATGTCTTGACTCCATGCAGCTACGCGGTGTTTTGCTAATGCTGCATTTTTGTATTCTTTCAATGTTCTGATCCGGTTTTAATGCTCAACATCAAGTAATGTTAAGAGCGTCGAGACCGAGACCTTTCACCCGCTAGCAATAAAGCGCCCGCCAGCAGGGCGATCGCACTGGTTCCGGATGCAGCATCAATTTCAGGGGCCTTTACATGCCCATGCCAATGCCCATGTCCGTGCCTATCTCCATGCCCATGCCCATGTTCATGCGCCTCTACATGTGGCCTGTTTTCTCCTCCACGTTCAGCCCAAACAGGACCCGTTGTTAGTAACATAATCGTCGTTGCGCCCGCTAATAATATTTGTTGAGTTTTCATATAAATTACCTCAGCTTTCTATTTTGTTTGGTGAGAAAAAGAAAAGCCGAACTGCTGTATGTAACATTAATAATGTTGCTTGGGTAGTTAGCTTTTTTTGGATTTAGAGCCCCTGGCCTTCTGTTACAACTTTTCAACAGGATTGGTTTTAATTTCGCCAATGCACCTCAGTCAAGCTCAAGTTTTAAAGCAGAGAGTGACGCATACTGAGTCCTAATCCATAAACCTAAATAAAATCGTTGGAATGGCGGAAGCAAGATCATAGTAGAGGAAAAAAATCACCGGCACAATTAGTGGGAATACTTAGGGGACTGTTCGAGAATAGAAAATTAAAAATAACATATAGCGCGGCATGCCTGGTCTGTAAGCTACATGCTATATGCAAGAAATCTATAACGCTATTCTCGGACATGTTCCTAAAAGGATGCTTATCTTCATTATGAGAACCGATATTGCCGGCCCCGGCGCGACCAAAATCAAAGGCGCCAAACCCGAATGCCGGCCTGCTCCAGACTGGCCCGATCAAAACACGCTTTGGCATCGATAAAGTAACCGCCCTTGATCCGTTTTTTCTGGAAATCATCTGCCGATCGATGTCAGCTGCTTGTGGGAGACCATTGCTCTTGAGCGCGTCGATTACGTCGTCCGCCACCTTGGAGTTGCGTAGATAGGCACGGTTTTCCTTGAAAGTAAGGCCGAGCACATTACATTCAATCGTGCGCTTTTGATGTAACTGCTCGAAGCAATCATGCTCTTGACAGTTTGTTCGGCGATAAACTCGCCCATACCCTCGTTGATGCGGCGTCCGGCTCAAATCACCTGCGGGTGATCGCCTTGTGCATAAAGTCAGGCGAGCAGGGTACGATCGAGATTGCAACGTCCATGATCGTAATAACGGCAGCTTAAGATCAGTGTTTGCGACAAAAAAATTAAAACGGATTGATATTGATCGACGATCAAATTCCGTTGTTTATCTTAATATGAAAAATTGACAGTAACATCTCAAGCTTCGACTCAATAGAATCCAATTCGGCCGACCAGTCAGCGCCTCGGTCATACCCATAAATCCACATGGAAAATAAAGCGCAAACCATGAATGCCAATATTGACCATTTTATGTCTGCAAATAGCTTGTTTTTCACAACTGAGTCGCTTATCGCGGTTTTGGAAATAGGTTCCAAGTCATTGAGTCCGCTATAACCAGAAGGCGCAAGACGGAGCCATTGCAGTGACTTTAGTACCGGACGCGGAATTCTATCCAGTGAAATGAGATTGAGGAAAACTTGAATCGAGTAAACACCGCTTAGTAAAACAGCCAGTGTACCGGCCACCATCGCCAACAAAAATGGCAATGCATAGAAGCCGCAGAAAACGACTGCGATCAAGCCAAGAAACAGAAAACTTGTTTGCAAGTTCGCGGTGGAGCAGCGAAAACCGCTGAGCCGCCGAACGATTGCGTAGATCATAAACACATGAAAAACATAGGATCCAAAGAACGCGATACCGGCGCCCTTCAAACCGAAAGAGCTCACACAGACCCAGGCGAGACCAAGGTAGACGACAGTCCAGGCCAGCTCCGAAAATATCAGGAGATTTTGCACGTTTTTTACGACGATAATGAAGCCCATCGGCCAGGAAATCACGCGAAGGATCATGCCCAGACATAGCCAGCGCAAGATTTCCACCGCGCCTTCGAATTTAGGGGTGTAGAAGAGCGCGACGACCAGTGGTGCAAAGGTCAGGGTTGCTATAATGCCCGGTCCTGCTAACAACATGCTGACATGGGCCTGTTCATTCACCACGCGGTTGCATTCGGGATTGTCCTTGGCGATAGCGGCTAAGCGAGGATAGAAGTCTGCCCCCATCGCCTGCAAAATGAATCCGATATAGAGTCCACCCAGCGCCCAAGCCGATTGGTACAATCCTGCTGCGTCGAAGCCGACTTTGCGAACGACTATGAGGCGCACCGCATAGGCGGCTCCAGTCATCAACAAGCCGCTGACCATGAATGCGAAACCGAGCTTCAACAGGGCCGCTGCTTCCTGCCCCACTTGAGAAGCCGACACTGTATGCATTTGTGTCTGTATTTTTCGGCTGTACCACCATGACGTGAGGAGCGTCATAGCGGCGACAAGCACGAGCGATATTACTACCCCCTCTTCGCGGAGAAAATATACCGTGGGGATGCTGATGAGCGTCCCGAAAAGCGCCCCCAGTACACTCATCTTGGCGAGATCTGAGATTCTGCGCATGCCTTGTATCAATGCGCCCTGACCTGCGGAGACTAGATTGAAAAATACAGCAATTGACAGTAGCGCTACAGCAGTAGCATGTTGGTCGTTGCCAAAAGTCAGCTTCGACAACGGCCCGGAAAACCCTATAAGAAAAACGGCGCCAAGCACTCCGAGCAAGATCGATATTCGTCGCAGCACTGCGGCAGTTCGCGCGATCCGCTCCGTGTCGTCCGAACCGACGGCCTCGGCAATCTGCCGCACACCGCTACTATTAATGCCCATGCCGGCAACGCTAATCGTAAGGTCGGTAATCGATCCGTACAGGCCCATCAAGCCGACCCCGGACGGACCCAGCAACATCGCCATAGCCTTGGTGCGAATGATCCCAATGATGATGCTCAGCATTGACGAACCGCCGATCAACGCCGAAGACTTTAAAATCTGTCCGTAGGTATGTTTTTTAGTCATGGAATTTCCAGATGAGTAAGATGCTAAAGCCGAACATGCTGAATTGCCACAACAAACGATCTTTTCCGAGATCTATTAGCGCCATTTTTCGCTTCTTCGTCGCCACTAACCCCTTAAGAAAGCGGTGTTGGCTCGAGGTCACACTGGAACGTAACCCAATTGCGCTCAAATGGGACGTCCTGGCTTGGTCCGCCTGATGAGTAAAGTCATTTCAATAGGCTACCTAACGACATATTGACTGTCAAATAGCACTAATACCTATGTACTTTTGCCTACGTAAAAACATGTAACTAATAGTACGTAATTTAAGCAAGCGTTAATGTCTGATTAATACACTTTAAGCGGGGTATATAGAAATATATAGCCAAATATTGCTCAAATGGGACGTTCTGATTTGATCCGCCTGGTGAGTAAATTAATTTCAGTGAAGCGGCGAACGACATAGGGGGGGGCCAGTAAACGTCAATGCTTACGCGCTATTACCTACGTAAAAATATGTAAGTAATAGTACGTATATTTAAGAAAACGTTAATATTTCAGCAATACACTCTAGTTGAGTTATATAGAAATAATGTCGCATGGATAAAATGGAAGAGACTTCACGATTTTTGTGATTTTTCTACGTTACACTTTAGGCGAGTCTTATAGAAATCCTTTTGCATGGATGAAATGGATCATATGATTCTTATAAAATTTCAATATAATTCAATATGATATAAAAAATAGACATCGAATGTCTCGTAAATTAATGGTCTTATGTATTAGAGGTAACATTATGAATAAATCGACTAAATTGGTATTTTTGCTTTCGCCCCTAATCCGCTTTTCAGAAGCGGTCTTTAGCTTGTCTCAGCCCCCTAGAATTACCCCCTACGTCTTTAAATCCAATTAAGAGGACTATGGAATCTATTATGAAAAATTATCTTACGAACACCTCCTTGCGTGAGCTGTTCCCTCATTTTCTGTTGGCCGGGCTCGCCCTGTTTTTATTCAGTGGCAATTTATTCGCTGGAAGTGCAAACCTCGCCTGGAATGCCAGTGCGTCATCGAGCGTGGGGGGATATAAAGTAGCTTACGGACAAACCAGCGGCAATTACACCTCAACCATTGATGTAGGCAACACAACTACTTCCGCGGTATCGGGTCTACAAGCGGGTACCAAATACTATTTCGCTGTGAAGGCCTATGATTCGACCAAGACCGTTGAGAGCGCTTATTCCAATGAGTCCAGCATGACAGTGCCGGTCGCGACGACGGCAGTAACGGCGGATTTCACAGCAAGTAAAACCAGTGGTGTCGCGACTTTGGCAGTGGATTTTACGCCTGTCACAACGGGGACCATTACCAGTTGGGCATGGTCTTTTCCCGGCTCATACACGCCTACCGTCACGAACACAACAGCTAAAGTTACCACAGCGACCTATGCGACCCCAGGGACGTATAGTGTAAGCCTGACGGTAACCGGATCCAGCGGAAGCATCACCAAGACCTATCCGAACCTGATTACCGTAACAGCTCCAACGACTACAACGACAGGAACAACTACGGGAACAACTACGGGAACAACTACGACTACGGGCACCAGTAATACCGGCTTGGTGGCAGCCTATGGCTTTGATGAAGTCAGTGGCACTACTGTTGCGGATGCATCGGGTCAAGGTAACCTCGGCACTATTAGTAATGCAACCAGAATAACCAACGGTCATAGTGGAAATGCACTGAGTTTTAATGGTACGAATGCTTGGGTCTCAGTCAATGACAGCGCAGCACTGGATCTTTCAACCAGTATGACCCTTGAGGCATGGGTGTATCCAACATCCCTGACTACCGGCGGAAAAACTGTATTCTCGAAGGAAAAGTCCGGAGGGGCGGTCTATAACCTCTATGCCAATGAGGATGCCAATGTACCTCTTTCTTCTTTCAATGATGGAAGTTATCGCGTCATATCAGGTCCCAGCCAGTTGCCGGCAAATCAGTGGGCACATCTTGTGTCAACCTATGATGGGCAATATCAGCGGATTTATGTGAACGGTGTAGAGGTTGCCAAGCGAGCACAGACTGGCCTGATTCAGCAATCCACAGGCGCGTTGCGCATCGGTGGAAACAGTGTTTGGGGTGAGTATTTCAAGGGTTATATTGATGAGGTACGCATTTATAATCGAGCTTTGACCGCAACAGAAGTCACTTACAACTTAAAGACTGCAGTCAGTGTTTCAAATCCACAGCAGTTTGTTATGGGCGACAAAACCAAAGAGCCTTGGGTCGATTATAAACCGCAGGGTACAGCGCAAGCATACCGGACGACACCTCAGAAGACCGGCGTAGTGACCACTGTGCAGGTTTATCTGGATGCAAGCTCAACCGCAACGGAACTGGTTGCCGGTATTTATAAGGACAATAGCGGTCATCCTGGGGCTCTTGTCGCTCAAGGTAAATTGAGTACGCTTAAGTCTGGAGCGTGGAACTCGGTACCGGTTCCCGTAGCCTCTGTTACCGCAGCCCAGCCTTATTGGATTGCGATACTGGGATCGAAAGGGCAAATTAGATTCCTTGACCTATTGGGATCGGGAACGGGGGCTTTGGAATCGAGTGCTTCCACCACCCTGACGAGCTTACCCGCTACCTGGACTGGCTCGGCATATAAAGCCAGTTCGAATATGTCAGCCTTTGGGAATGGCTATTAATAACGGGTCAATGACCGTTTAAACGGCATACCGATGGGGCTGGCATCGCATTGGGCGAAGCCAGTCTCCGTCGGCTACTTCAGATTGGTAAGTGAAGCTTGTTGATCTGTCGAGTATCGATAACCAACAAACTTCATGCGAATTACTAACTAATTGTTATATTACAAATAATATCTGCGAAATGGCATAATCTATGACACTATATTACGAACAACCTAAAATAAAGGCTCACGCTTCCACGAAGAAGATTACATTAATGGATATCTTTGTAGAGCGTCTTACGAGAACATCCTTTTTTGATACAACACATAGTTACAAAAAAAGGCAAAAAACGGTATTTCCATTGAAGCAGCTATCAGCATTGTTGTTTCTAAGCATATTAAGTTATGGCGTAGAAGCTGCGGACTGGTATGTACGCGCTGGTGCTGGAGGTAATGGCACAAGCTGGACAAGTGCATGGAGCAATGTAACTAATATCACCTGGACATCAATTAATCCTGGTGACACTATCTGGGTCGCTGGCGGGACTTACGGAGGCCTTGTTCCAGGTAAGAGCGGAAATGCTGACACAGCAGCCGGAAGAATCTCTATTAAAAGGGCTACTGCTGCGGCGCATGGTTCGGCTACAGGATGGAGCAGTGCTTACGATGCACAAGTAAAGTTGGCAAGTATTAGTTGGGATAATACTGCAAACTATTTTTCAGTCGATGGGCAGGTAGATAACGGTATTTATATAGCCCATACAACGGGTAATGCAATTAGTTTTAATGTACCCTCTACTTATGTAACTCTTAGGTATATAGAAACTGCCGGACCTGGAACGGCTACTAATTATCACCATACCACTGATGATAGGGGTATAGATATTACACCTTCTAGTGGCTCTAGTGCTTTTATGAAGCTACAGCATGTAAATGTGCATGGGGCATGTACCCTTCTATGGTTCATGGCCACTAATAATATGACTCTTGAGGATAGTTCTATTTACGATAGTCATGATGATAGTGGTTCAGTATGTCACCCTAATTTAATAGCCACTGCTAGTTCATCTAATGTAACTATTAGAAATAATAAGTTTTATAATTATGATGCTGAAGGGATCATGTTTCTATATGCTTCGGCTGGTAGATGGGATATTTATGGTAATGTATTCGATGGCGGTAATGGTGGTCCATATAATAGAGTAGTATCATCTGAGGGCGGTGGTGCTAATGGCCCTACTTATTTCTACAATAATACTGTAGTAAACCTATGGGGTACTATCATGGGAGACACCGGTTCATCCTACGCTTCTGGTTCATCTAGCTCGAATAATATTTTTTGGAATGCTGCCTGTGATGGTTCTAGCCCTACAATAGGCACTCGATCAAATAATTATAGTAATAGTTCATGTTCTGGGACAGGCTCTATTTCCTCAGGAAGTAATCCATTCACTAATTATGCTGGAGCTAATTATAATTTAATCTCTACTATAGGATCAACATATCCTAAAGACAAAGGGACTAATCTAGGCTCTACATATAATGGAGATATGAATGGAACTACCAGAGGAAGTGACGGTGCTTGGGATATTGGGGCTTATGAATATAATTCGGGATCTTCAGGAACTATTCTAACGTTGCAAGCGCCTCAAAACCTTATAGCTACTCCGTAAATAATACGAGTAACAATCGACGCAATTGATAAACAATAAACCAAGATATCTACGACGAGTTAATACTTTGTCAATAGATCTGGTTGGGCGGTGAAAGAAAGAATCAGACAAGCGCCAGTTTTTTTCGTGAAAACTAAAATGGGATTCATTCGATTTTAGCAGTGAAAAGAACTGGCGCATATTGCCTTCGGTGGCCCGCGTTCTTCCTGAATCCACCTTGTCGCATACTTCGCTTCAATATCAAACGGTATATCACCCAGGGCAATCACGCTTAAATTATTTCGATGATGCGAAATAAATAACTGATCTTTTCCTAATTTCACGGGTACCTCGCCAAGAGACCCTTTTGACTTCAAAAGCTTCAGGACTGAGACAGCTTAATTTTGAGTGAAGTCTTTTGCGGTTGTAATACACTTCAATATATCCGAATACATGCTGTTTTGCCTCTGCGGGGGTTAGGAATTTCTCGCCATGTATGGCTTCAACTTTATGGCTGCGATTCCAGCTTTCCATTGCGGCATTGTCGTAGCAATCGCTTTTTTTGCTCATGCTGCAGATCCGCTAATGTTCATCAAAGAGCTTTTGATAGGCTGCCGAGTAATATTGGCCACCATAAAGCCATGTTAAGTGCATCGCATACCCGTTATCACTGTCATACGCTCAGCCATTACCCAGCCCATCACTCGACGCGAAAATAGTTCGAGTACGACGGCCAAATACAGCCAGCCTTCTTCCGTCCAAATAGTGGTAATATTTGATACCCACTTTGGGTCAAAAACATCCGCTTCAAAATTTCGAGCTAACAGATTCGGCGCAACGGGCAATGAGTGATTATTGTTTGTCGTAGCCTGGTATTTCTTGGCGCCAGCCGTTGTCCTGCATAGTTCGCCACTCAGTTGCGGTCTGCTGACACACCTTCATCTTGAAGTCGCCGAGTAATTCGGTGTGAACCGGCGCGTGCTTTCCCTTCATCAAAAATGCGCTTTATATTTTCCGATAGGGCTTTATTGGCTTGGTTTCGTTTGGAAAGGGAATGTCGCTTCCAATGGTAAGTAACCACTGCGTGATACCTTGAGGATACGGGACATCAGGGTCACTGAAAAAGTGCCTTCATTGATTGTAATCATCGCGTACTTCCCTTCTTGTCAGGCGTTTTTTGTGGTTATATTCGCGGTCAGCAAAATTGGTTTGATATGACATGCAGGTCTTAGGCTTGTTTATCCCATAATGGGGGATTTAATCAGCACTGTCTTAGGTACTCATGCGTATAGCATTTTAAGGTCGAAATATTGTATTTTAAATCGCAACGGGAAATAGAAATATATTAGTAATTGTTGGTCAAATACTGTCGAATATTTCAAATCTTCACATTAAGTCTGTTCATGATGTATGCCGATTTGTTGCGAATAACTTACTGGGAGATTTAATGAGCGCCATCCCTAGGATGAGATACGAAAAACTACTTGCTAATTACGTGGCTACGCCGGAAATACTTTTCTATTTTTCGGCTTTAAAATCTCGGTAAGAGCAATCACCAACATCTTTTATGGATAGAGAAATGCATAGTAATTTTATTCTATTGACAGCCGCGAAAAATGAAGAAAAGTATATTGGTATAGCGATTGAATCGGTGCTGCGCCAAAATATTAGGCCTGTAGTGTGGTTTATTATGGATGATGGCTCTACCGACCAGACTGCGCAGATTGTCCAACGTTATATGTCCAAGCATTCGTTCATCCGGCTTTATTCGACAAAAAATCATGGCAATCGCAGCTTCGGTTCTAAAGACAAAGCCATAAACGCAGCCTACGAGCTGGGGAGGCAACTTGAGTTTGATTTCGTCGGCATTCAGGATGCGGACATCGCACCAAAGGAAAATAATTACTACGAAAAAGTTTTAGGCAAGTTCGAGGCCAATGAGAGACTTGGAATTGCCGGCGGTTACATATATGAACGTTACAAAGGTGCTTGGGCTTGCCGAATAAGTAATTCCCCTGACTCTGTGGCGGGTGGTATACAGCTATTTCGTCGCAGATGCTATGAAGGGATCGGAGGATATACCCCACTTCATTTCGGAGGCGAGGATTGGCTAGCTCAACTGGACGCAAAAATAGCGGGGTGGGAGGTGATGGCATTACCTGAATTACCTGTTTATCACTACCGGCCAACATCCAGCTCTGATGGGCGATGGCGGGGACTATTTCGGCAAGGAATGATGGACGCTTCCTTTGGCTCTCATCCGGTTTTTGAATTGATGAAGTGCGCACGACGTATTGCGGAAAGTCCCGTATTGATTGGCAGTATCATCAGCTTTTGCGGGTATGTCTGGTGGATGATTTCAGGACGAGAACCCTTGCTACAGGCTGAGAAAATTGTCTATTTGAGAAATGAGCAGATTGCCAAGATTTTGAGGTGGTGGGGAGATTTAAATTCGAACTTAAGAATTTTTTAACTACGTAAAATTACATTGGCAGAGCTACCTAAAAGATGACGAACTTCAACGCAGCTAACACCCGTTTTTGTGATTTGTTAACACTTGCAGAAGATTGTTACCAGGGAGGGGATTTTTTAGCTGCCGCACGGCTTGTTCAGTTTGCGGCATTTCACGCATTTCCTGCGAATGTCGGCCTTTTTGGATCGCCTCGACTTGAGCAACTTCTTCTTGATATTGCTAAGCGAATCCCCAATGCTTCAGCAGACTCTAAACCAGCAGCTGTTGAAAAATCCAGACATGTTTTGCATGTTTTGAGCTATGCCAAACCAATTGGGGGCGATAGTCGGTTTGTCTGGCGCTGGATGCAAGAGGATATTAGTAGTCGGCACTCACTGGCAATTACGCTACAGTCTGATATTAAGGATACTTATGATGTCCCGGAGATTTTTGTTAAATCAGCTAAACAGTCCGGCGGGTTTGTTAAAGTGCTTAGTTCACCCACGTCAAATCCTTTAGATCAGGCTCTTGAGCTTAGAAGGTTGTGCCAAAATGTCGATGTTGTCGTTTTACATTTATATCCATACGATATCATTCCGGTGCTTGCACTAGGCGCGGGTTGTAATTCTGTTAGAGTTCTTTTTATTAATCATTCGGATCATACGTTCTGGGTTGGAGCAAGTGTTGCCCATTGCGTCGTGCATCTACGACAACAATGGTCGGATTTCCTAAGAAAGCGCCGTGGATTGCGTCTTGAATATAATCCGATTCTTCCTATTCCTATTGTCCCGATGCATACATCAATGCCACGCGTGGAGGCTAAACGTTTATTGGGCTATGATTCAGATGTTGTTCTGTTATTGACCATAGCCTCGCCGTTCAAGTATTTTGCAACTAACCACATTGCCTTTCTGGATTTAGTTGTTCCTATTCTTATAGATTTTCCGCAGACGGTATTAATAGCGGTGGGTCCGGAAGCCAAAGGCGCCTGGTTGTCGGCGAGTAGTCAAACAAATGGTAGAGTCGTTCCGTTAGGTCGTAGATGGGATAACGAAATTCTTTACGCTGCTGCCGATATATACCTTGATTCTGTCCCTTTTTCATCAATTACATCTTTATTGGAGGCTGGGAGTCATGAAATTCCACTATTGGGATATAGTCCGGCTAACCTTGATCTGAAGCTTCTCGGTCCTGGCGCTCCGGGCCTTGAGAACACAATGCTCATGGCAGATGACGCAGAGTCTTATAAAAGTATGCTGGTCAAATTAATTAGCGATGAGGCCTTTCGTTGCCAACAAGGCCGGAGTGCCAAAAAAGAAATCCTCTCATTGCACACCGGTATAAATTGGAGCAGAATCGTTAACGATTTATATCAAAAGCTAGAGAAGATCGATGACCGGGGATGTATTTTGGACAACATTGATACTTTTAACCCGGGGGAGTTAGATAGTGCGTTGGTTCAGCTTTATGACCAAGTACAAGGGCGACAGCATATTCGTCAGCTTATAGGTGATTATATTGGGACATTACCTTACCGTTCGAGATTAACATTGACATGGCAACTCTATCTTATAGGCTTCGACCTTTGCTATTTAAACCTTTTACCACCGGCAGTGGATGGATTAATTCGATTTGCCGGGCGTCGTGTCAAGAACACTTTACGACATATTTTTTCCTAGTGCGAATTCTTTGATTGATAGTCACGAAGCTCTCATGGACATAACTCAGCTACCGTATACCAAGTGTATTGGCCGAATCAAATTCGAAATGCAAATATCATTACTATAATTTTATCTAAATTATGACTCTATCTAAGAATAATATTAAAATCTTGGTTGTTATAGCCAGCTACGGCGTCAACAACGATCAGTACTTACACCAGCTAATTGACGAATATTCCAGCATGCCCTATCTGGTGGATATTGTCGTTGTTTCAAATATTCCAAAAGCACTGGGTACAGAAGTTGAAGTGGTTGTTGGTCTTCCCTCGAAAAATCCGTGGTCATTACCGTTCGCCCATAAAAGAATTTTTATTGAACGGCAAGATCATTACGATCTCTTTATTTATTCCGAAGACGATACTCTCATTACGCAACACAATATCGAAGCTTATTTACAAGCATCGGCAGTGCTTAATTCCAATGAAATCCCGGGATTTCTGCGGTCGGAGCAAGGGCCGGACGGGACAATTTATTATTCGACAATTCATAGCCATTATCACTGGGATGCTAGTTCCGTTTGCCGACGCGGTAATGACATCTTTGCTTTTCTCACCAATGAGCACGGTGCTTGTTATATATTGACACAAGACCAACTGCGCCAATCGATCGCTTCGGGCGGGTTTGATGTCAAGCCTCACGAAGGTAAATACGACATGCTGGTTAGTGCTGCAACAGATCCTTACACCCAATGCGGCTATCGAAAATTAATTTGCATTACCCGTTTGGAAGATTTTACGTGCAAACATCTGACCAACAAGTATATCGGCCGAACGGGGCTTGAAAAATCGCAAGTAGAGGTGCAGGTGCGCGCCATGCTCGATATTGCCAAGAATGGTGGGCCGGTTCCTGTCCCAATGAGTGTGGAAAGCAAGCTGCTTGGAACTCGCTGGACCAAATCTTATTATGAACCTTGCCGTAATGATCTTCTATCAATGGTGCCTGAAGGTACAAAAAGTGTTCTTTCTATTGGTTGTGGGTGGGGTAAGACAGAAGAAGCGCTTTTGAAGAAAAATATCCAAGTTACCGCAATACCTTTGGATACAGTCATCGGCAAGCTTGCCGAAACCAAGGGCATTCGTGTCATTCCTGAAACCATGGAAGCAGCACCAGAAATTCTTGCTGGTGAGAAATTTGATGTCTTGTTGATTTCAGGGTTACTTCACTTGATGGATGACCCCGTCGCTTTCCTCCGTAATTATCGAGAATTATTGATAGATGACGGGGTAATTATCCTGAGTTGTCCGAACTTAACGCACTTGGCGATTCTGGTTCGACGATATATGGGGCAGCCGGATCTTCAAGGTCTTGAAGATTATCAAAAGTCTGGTGTTCATCAAACTTCGCATAGAGTGCTATGCAGCTGGCTCCGCTCGGCGGGCTTTGTCGTTGAACAGGTTGAACATGTGATAGAAGGGAGATGGAAAGCATATAACAAGTACACGCTCGGACTGACAAAAGGTCTTTGGGCGTCCGAGTTTATTATTGCTGCGAAAAAACGGGCTTCTTAGCATTAGCTTCATGAAAAATGAGCAAAATTTCACAGGTAAAATATAGCCCCTATTAACGTGGAGTTGATCACATCGATAAACGCCGTAATTCTGGTACCAACCTGTCTCGAGCTTCCGTCATTAGCCTTCGAATTCCTGACCAAGGCTCAAATTTATACAGTGAATCATAGTTGCCTTGGGCTTGCGATATTTGCGAGGAAATAATCTGAATGTGTTGGCCTGAGTGAACCGCGATTAATTCATTGAATTCAATGGGAACTAAGTCCTTGAAGCCTCCCGTGGTTTTGGTCAGCAAAGGTTCCATTGCTCCTTCTTGCCACCAAGGTCGCTCTACTAAAATATAATTAATGCCTTCTGGAATTAAAAGGTCGGCTATATTCGAGTACATTTTCAAGTGAAGAATATCCTTATCAATCATTTTTGAATAATGGCTTCTGGAAATACTGGTCATATTCGTCCATCGCACCTCGCCGAGGGAATTAATAAAGTGCGATAAATGCGCTAGCATATTTAAGTTTTCAGCCACATCCTGATGATGCCCGACGGGTATTATCGGTTGATGAAGAAGAGCGGCAACCAAAATTGCGTTTTGACAATCCATTGAAATCCGAAATCGGGGCAAAACCGGAAGACCGTGAATATTTTCAGCCGGACGCATGCCAATAGTACGGACCCAATTAGCATGTTTGTTATAGTGAGCTAGAGATCCTCTGGATATGCATGCAGCTTCATATCCCATTAAGGCCATTTTCTTAAGAGTTTCCTCAGAGCATGCGCCGTGTGGCGGCGCCATTACGCGAGCAACAGATACATTTGCTCGCTTTTCCAGTTTTTCTATCCTAAAGAGCGCCTGTTTTAACATTCTAGTGCGTTCTTCATTCGGTATTTTTCTTGCGAGCTCTTCGGCTATGTGGTCGTTCCCATGTATAAGCAGTGAAATTCGATGATGATGCTCCTGAAATAGATCAGCTGTTTGCTTGTGAACAAACCAGGCGTCCAATGGGATGGTAGCAAAAGACGCGTGATAATTATGTAAGTCGGCGTGTCTTGCCATTTCAAGAAAATTTATGAACCCATACGTTGGCCAATGCAGATTGGGATCATCGAACATGAAGCATGCCTGTAAAGGCGGGGGATCCCACCGGTTTTCATCGGTTAGTCGGCGTAAAAATGTCAGCAGTGGAAGTAAAGCCAAAAATTGATTATCGTGGAAATGATGGAAGATGGGTTCATCGCTGTTCAACTCCGGTATTGTTAATGCGACATAATGATGTTGGCAGTCTCGATGTTCCTGAACTGCCCATATTGGAGACTCTGTTTTACACGCAAGCGTTGTCGTATTTTGTAACCAGTGTGGAAGGCCTTTCAACGTGATAACTTCATCCGATCGAACGTCACGATTACTGAGTATTTCAGGAATGAGTGCATGTTTATTGAAATTAATGGTCGAAGATTCTCCGCAAGAGGTGAGGTGTTTTTCAGCAATGACGGCATAGCTTGGTAACGGGCTATTTTGAATACGTAGCATGGAGTCAGGATTAATTTCAAGGTAAAGCCATGCGTCGATGCCGGCATCATTGGCAACATTAGGCTCCTCAAATCGAATGCCGAAGATTTCTCCTAAGGCATCAAACATTCTCCAATGACCTTGTGATATTAAAGCTGCTGAAATGCCGATTCTTTTCATTGCGGTTTCATACCATGTGTGAATAAGTTAAAAAGTAATAATTTGGAACAAGAACCCTATCCCTTTTTTTTGATGACTATCAATATTCAGGCTAATTTCCAAGTCAATACACGTATGTTTTGGAGCAAAAAAATAAAATTTAATCAACGCATTTTTGGGCGACTAAACAAGTTGTTTTGGATTCTGGATGAGCCCGAATCCATTAATAATTGTTTTCCAATTTTGTTTGATGTGCTCACTGTGGGTGTCGCAGCGGAAAATTGGAGACGTGTCCACTGTGTGTTCTGACCTTTGATGGCTAAAGTTGCGGCTGAGCCAATATTAGCCAGAGTGAAGTAAACGAAAACAGCAGTTTGGTCAAAATATGAAACTGAAAAAAATGTTACCACATTAGCAAAAAGCGAGGAACCGAGCGCCCAGACCATAAATCGTAAATCGGGTGAACAATCGGTCGTTTGTTTTAGCGCTTGAGTGACACCGGAGAATCCCTTAACCAGAACAACTACGAATAGCGCCAATAATAGTAGGCCACCAAATACGCCCATTTGAACGTATTGACTCGTAATATCGGTGTGATCCGGGCTCCAGGGCACAAATTGTTGCATCCAGTGGCGAGTATAATCTGTTCCAATCAACCACCACTCGTCTAGATGTTCTAAAGCAGCTTGTAATAACCTTGCTCGGTACCAACTGGTGCTTCCTCCCATTAAATCGATTCTGGCAATAATGAAATAGGCTGGATCTTTCATATACAAATCCAAGGCAATATACCCGGGGATAGCCCATCGCTGTAACAGCGGTATAAACTGACGATAACGCCACATGAATAGTGCAAAGATACCCGCCACTGCACTCAAAATAGGCCCGCTGGAAGCGCTGGAGTAAATGATTATAAAGCAGGCTATGATCCCAATTACCGCTAACCTCCGATGAGGGCGCCATAGCGCTATCATCATCGGCAAATTGATTGCTCCTGCTGTGCCGGCGAGTATGGGATGAGCGAAAGGTCCATTGGCCCTGACTTTGCCTAAGCGGATCATCACTGATTCCTGTCCGCCTAGAATAGAAAATAGATTATGAACGGTTAGCTTCTCAATAAACATTTCCATGGCCAGAGGTACCAAAAGGATCGCGGTTAGTTGGTACACACCAGAAATATCCTCAAGGCTTCTGCAAAAGCTTCGGAAAAGCACATAGATTCCACAAGCATCAAAAGCGAGGCCGAGTCGAAAAATAAGTGTCGCCCCGGGGTCCTTGTGAAAAAAACCGCTAGCTAAAAGCCAGATAACCCAAGTCATCATAGCGCAGTCTATGCCATTGATTCCGTTTGGCGGCCATTCCTGTTTTATTATCATTCGAACTATGCCAAGCGCAATCAACACGCGGATAGCTGTGAAATGAAGTGGTCCCAGTTCAATATTCAAGTAAGTCGGGAAGTAACAGACGCCTACCAGAAGAGGTAACGGTGCCCAACGGCGACTGACAAATATCAGCGTAGCCGCGTCGACCAACAGAAACACTAAGGCAAGACTATTCATACCCGTCAGACCAAGTTAACACGCAGTAATTATCGAGACAGTTCTTAGACTATTCATCAGTCTTTTCGGATTTTTCACATTCATTCAGTGTGCCGCTGCTTAGACCTGCATCATATTCATGAACCCATTTCTCTAAGCCAAGTCCCCACCTAAGAATGACGAACCACTTGTCGACAGCCCCTTTCCACCATTCATATGCTAAAAGCTTAATCAAAGTGGCAGGGAAGCAAAGCGACAGCAATATCAATCGAAAGACAGCAGCAACGCTCAGCGCTATTCGATAGCCCGTGCTGTAAGAATTGCCATGGGTTTTTCTCAATAGTCGACTCGTTGACTCAGGTATCATGACTTCAGAGAAACGACTGCGCCTGTGTTGGGTGCTTCCACCGCCATGATGCATAATTTCTGCATCAGCTACATAGTAATTAGTGTACCCAGCCATGCAAATTTTATAGCAGAGGTCCAGGTCCTCTGCGTACATGAAATAATCGGTGCTAAAACCTCGTACCTGATCGAACACTTCCCGCTGGATCATCATGCAGGCACCTGAAATCGCCTCAACGGGTACGGGTGAAGTTGCGCCTTCGAACTTCCTGGCCGACATCAATAAGCTGCTTTTTGGAAACCAGCGTTGCAGTATCTCGGCATCGAGAATCTGATTAGCAATTGTGGGCAACGGCTGTACGCCGCTCGTTTGTAGCGAGCCATCGCTGTTTAGCAGACGACAGCCAATAATACCGGCGTGCGGAAGTGTTTGAAGGCACGAGTATAGTCGTTCGATAGCATGGCTACGCACCTCGGTATCTGGATTTAGAAGCAACACTGAAGTACCACAGGCATAACCTGCGCCGATATTATTCGCCCGTGCAAATCCAACGTTGTACTCGCTTTGGATAAAATGAACCTGCGGGTATAAGTTCTTCAGCATGTCGCTACAACCATCGTAAGAAGCAGAGTCTACTACGATAATTTCGTATTTGATGTCGTGGGTATTTGCCAGAATGGACGCAATACAATTCCTGAGATAATCCATGGAATTCCAGTTAACAATAATTATAGAAAGATCCGCCGATGTCATGACTGCTCCATAATAGGAAAAAGTTTTAAAATTATCCGTATATTCATTATTAATTTCCCGTCCAAATTGCAGCAGACATTGAAAGTCTAAAATTGGTAGTTTAGCGGTTCATAATTGAGGCTCTAAATACCACTTTGTTGGCTCATTATCCGAAAAGCATCCTTTTGGGAGCATATTTTTGTATATCTTCATTCCACGTGATTCATGGCTTGCATAACTGGGATGGGGCTGCGTGATGGGCAAGCCCTCACGGTTTTCTTCGCTAAAAAGCCATTTAAATACAGCACATTCACAGGTCGTCAGCAACAGGCCAGTCAGGATTTGGCTGGAAAATAAAGCGGTCACAACAGCGACCATCAACACTCGTCATTCATAATCAAACGCTGGCCAGACATGGCTGGACTTCAGTAACGGTAAATTCATGGCATTTAATAATTAACCTTAGAGTGACCTGAAGTAATTCCGTGTGATAATTCGTTTCGCTGTTCCCAAGATTGAACGTATTTTTTGTCCACCAGAAAGTTTTAACCAATTTCGTAATAAAGAAAATCCCTGAAAGTGCGGAGCCGGGATACCTAGCGTTTTCATCGTAGTCACTCTTCCCCATATGGCTCCCCGCTTGCGAAGTAATTCTTTTTGGGAGCGTTCAAGTATTTCCGGTTTAACCGGCGTAAGCTGAATATAACCGGCTTTTATAGCGCCTTTTACAATTTCACGGCCTTTCTCGCTTCTAACCAGCACGAGTGATTTACCTGGCTCATCTGCATCGATACTTCGATACCAAGGGTCGCCGCATGATATATCGGCAAACTCGCTCGTGCCGTCCGGGCAAACATGACACCGATAAGGACGGTAAGCTTGAAGGAAGTCCCAAGCCTCTTCATAAGTAGCAAGCTCTAGCCACTCTGAATCGCTTTTTAAACGTACAGAAAAGCTGCCGGGCCAGCCTCTGCCTCGATATCTAAGTTCCTCAACGTCTTCATGACTGATTCCGTACTTCGCCAACAAATCTACGGTTCCTTGCGTACTTGGCGTACCGGCACAAAAAATTCCGATAGCAACACCAATATTTTTGCTTAAATCAGGGCGAATAGACTGGGTTTTTCGCAGACCTTCTAAGTCACAGGGTTTACCAATAAACACGCAAGCACCTTCCGCATCTTCGATTGCTTGAAACAGATCACAGGGAGAAGCAGGTGAATAGCGCGAACCTGTTGTTGCGAGTATGTCGTCCCTTGTTCGACTAAATGTGCTTTTATTTTTGTATTGCTCTTCACTATCATTGCCAACGTGAACAACGCCCCGCATACCTTCATTTTCAACACAATAGAGCGCTAAAGCACTTGCCAAGCCTCCCGATGAACCATTAAAACGTATGACTTTATCAGTAGCATGGCCTTCCCATATTTCCAATACCGGTCCCCAGCCTTCAGTCAGCATGTTAATGACTCCTTCTGCTGTCTTCATCATGGGATCATGTGACACTCCAACACCAGGACAAACCGTGACGCAGTCAGAACAGCCGCTGCAATCTCCAGTAGGAAGTACCACCGGTCTTATTCCTTGGTCTATGAAATCGATGAGTTTTATTTTTTTTTCAGGACATGCATATTCACAAGCACCGCAGCCAAGACAAAGACGCCACTTTACAACATCCGAGACGTCTGTAAATCTACTATTGTCCAATTTCGCTGCCATTGCCATTACTCGATTTCATTAAATAGGTTCAGTATTTTTTCTTTTGCTTCTGGTATGGCTCCCAAGAGATGTTTCTGGATTTCTTCTCGTTCGGTCAATGCCTTATCAATTATGCTTAACGTTTCTTCTATTGTCAGTTGTCGTGGGTCGGCAATAAGATCTCCGACGCCAATGCTTTCAAATACACCGAGAAATTTCTGACTATAACTAATTCCAATTGCAGGAATTGATTGTGAAAGGGCGCCAATGCAAGCATGCATACGGGAGCCAATAAAGAAATCACAGTGGCCTATGATGTACTTGATTTCGTTTTGATCATACAAGCCGCGCACGCAAAAAAGCCTGTCAGGATATCGGTCTTTTAGCCGTTCATAGACTGCAAAAACAGCAAAGCTATCGCTTTCTTCCTGGTCGCCAAAAACGTGAGGAACAAGAAGAATATTCGCTTGATTTACCTCAATTAAAGTTTTGATTATGCAATCAATCAGCTCTTGATAATCAACCTTGAGATTAAACATATTTTTCTTGTTGTAACCGCCAAGAAGTAGAAGTCCACTGACATTTAAGCCAATTAATGGTCGAGTAGTGAGTGCGAGATCACTCTGCTGTATCCCCATTAAGTCAATATGATTGGGTCTGCGCGGTTCAACGACAAAGCCCATGTCATGACAAAAACGAACTTTGGAGTCATTATCTTCAAGATTGAGTTGCAACCTTGTCTCACGAACACCTTCAATATCTCGAGAGTAGATGATGTCTGCACGGCGCATGAGAAATTTTGCTATCTCACTTGATAGTCGACCTTTTAACGGACCTATGGTTTGGGGTAAAAAAATCAGCTTTTTACCCATGACTGTAAGTAAGAGGGGAGGAAAGGCCACATAAAAAAAACGACTTAAACCATAAATATCGCTAAAACTGTCGCCGCCAGATACAGCGACGGCCATATCAGCTTCATTGATAGCTTTCAGCCAGCGATTTTTTTCAATGAGTGTCTTACCCAGGTTCTGGCCAACGAACTTGATAAGAATTGCCATAACAAATAAATAAGCGACATTATTTGGGAGAAAGATTTTCCATGAAAATCGGAGATTGACTAAAGGGACTGAGAGATTTCTGCCTGCAACATCAATCTGGGTTGCTATTGATTCTTTGCCATAATCTAAAAAGGAAATATCAGCGTCAGCGTACTTTTTTGTCAATATTGTCAGCGCCCCGTCCGCCAATGCCCCAACCCCCATATTGTCGGTATTAAATGTAGCGCCCAGCAAAAGGATTTTTTTCTTTTTCATTTATGTTGAATCCAAAGGGAATGATAATTTTAGGACAGAAACATCAACGGGTCTTATGACTCGTATCCGGACTGTAGTTCATTATACGAACCCACCAAGCTTTAGCTGGTTGTTCAGTCAAGACGTACGCTGTAATCACCTTCAATCCTGTATTTGTGGCTACTTTTTCGATTAATTGCTTAGCGGAATTGGATGATGTCAAGATCGTGCCCTGTGCTGCACAAGCGACGTTAGGGAATACTCTATACTCAGTAATATTCCATTTAGAGATGTATTCTTGGTATTGATATTTAGCACAGGATTACCTTCCATTTTATAATTAAGGTTCTTAATTCCGTTATGCGTTCAAACTTAGCATTATTATTGTTACTTACCGTTTTTTCTTTAAGGCTTTGCTTTTTCATCAATTGTTTTAACGATATTGGATTAGCCACCTGACTCTGTGGCTATCTTCTCCTCGTTCTCAGCTCTATTCCTCGTTGAACTGTTTTACGAGAGCAGCCAAAAAGTCGCGTAATATAGTTAATACGCCATAGGGCGTTTTAGAGCTTCAACGCCAGCCTATAATCGCTTGTATTTGTTATTTAATTTCTGTTGATTAGAGTGACAGTCTTTAAAGTTTTATAAGAATGTGCGGCGCCTCGTCTTTACCGCTTGACACCAGGGTTGCTCAACCGGGTTGTCCTATGTATTTTGTGTACTTAACTTAGGGGCTATTGTTACTTATTTCTGCTCAATATTAAAATTGGTACAAATACCTAAGCAATACTACTTAATGACCTATCTACGGTGATATGGTTATACTAAATTGAGTACTCAATAAATAATTTAAAAACGCTGAAATTGTGTCCAAAATGAATCAAGAAACAACCAAGATATATTGTGAGAAATTCAGGGAATCATGCATGAAGCTTGCGATAGATTCAGGTCAGCCGATAGGCCATAGAGCCAAGGTAGCCAACATGCTTCGGAAAGCCGAGCGCTGTTAAAGCAGCACGGCATCCCACAAAGCATGAGCTGTAAAGGCTACTGCCGGGAGTATCTGCCCCTTGGTTATAATGCCATTTTGGAAAGATTCTTCCACCTTGGAAACCGAGTTCATGCACCCTCAGACCTTTCAGGTTAGGCAGGCGATGTTGAGTATATTGAAGTCTTTTACAACGGCTATCGCCTTCATGCTAACAATGGCCATTTATGGTTCATTTCATAGACTACGAATTGTGGGACAAAGCGGCTTAACTTGGCATTCGAAAAAGTGTTGACACATCAGGAGACACCCTAACATGAGCAAGCCTCTTCATATCGTCTTGCGCTGTACTGAAGCGCTACTGCCCAAAGTCCGCTATGTGTTTGACACGCTCTTCATGGCTCGGGGCGTTCATGTGGTTTATTCTCCCCAACCACCCTCAAGCGGTCCATGGCTACTGTATGGTTCCTCCAAAGAGGCGTCATGGTCGTTCGACCGATGTTTGGCCATCGCTCATTGTCCGGCGTCTTGGCAATTCCTCGACGACTCTACCGAAATCGAGACCGCTGCAAACGCCGAAGGCTTAACAATCGTGTTCCCGGAAAAGGCTGCCGGATTCGATCAACGTTCAGACATCCCTTTTGACATCGCAGCAAATGCCTTTTACTTCTTGTGCTCTTGGCACGAACGCTTCGGACCGAACAAGGGACAGACGCGGAGCATGTACTCGAACAGCATCTTTGCGCGTTTGGACGTGCCGCAAGACATCGTCGATCAGTACCTCGACCGGCTTATGGAGCTGCTTTACGTTCTCTGCGATCAGCTGGAGGTAGAGGAATGGAAATCGCTCGAATGGCCGCAAGGCGCTACCCATGCACTCATACTCTCGCATGATGTTGATTTCATCCCGGCCGGTATTATTGATATTACCAAACAGGGCGCAAAAACCGTACTTCGCCATCTCATCCGTCAACGCGATCCTGCCGACGCCTTGCGTGCGGCGACTGGGCTGGCGCTCGCGTTGATACATAAACGCGATCCCTATGGTTGCGTGCCCGAGATCATTGAGCGTGAGAAAGAACTGGGCGTGCATGCATCGTTCCAGGTTGCCGTCGGTCATAGGCATCCCAACGACGTCAACTATCGAATCGAAGACGACCATACCCGCGACTATTTGCGCGTTATTCTTGATGCAGGTTTTGATCTTTGTCTGCATGGCAGCTACCGATCCACTGAGAATACCGACTGGTATGTGGAAGAAGCGGCGCTTTTGGCGCAACGCCTAGGCAGACCACTAGGCTCGCGCCAGCATTTTCTTTCATTCGATTATGACAATTTGTTCACTGCCCAAGAACAGGCAGGCATTCAGTATGACATGTCCATGGGTTTTCCCGATCGCCCCGGACCCCGCGCCGGATTTTCTTATCCTTACTTTCCTTATTGCTTGAAAGAAAATCGTCCTTATAAAGTGCTTCAGCTTAATTTGTTTCTGATGGACGTCACGTTGCAAAGCTACATGAGGTTGAAGGGATTAAGCGCTTGGGAGGTCATAAAGGCTGCTCTGGATGACCTGCGCCGCAAACGGGGATGCGTCTCCACAGTATGGCATCCCATCGTTTTCGGAGGAGCGCGCGACCCTGGTTATGAACGCCTGTTCTGGGAAATGATCAATTACACAAGAGAGACGGGGGGGCTCGCAACGGATGGAAGAACCATCAATGATTTCTGGCGGCAGCATGCGAAAAACTATTCAAGCTTCAACTGAGCGGTTTGGTTAATCGCCGCAAGAGCATTCGGAGGCGTCCCCGAAAATGACTTTTATTATCCGCACAGAGGTATGAATAATAATTGTGCAAGATACCTATGTTAATCAATGAGAGAATATCCTATGGCATTTATTTTCATGGCGGCATATACCAATTACCGCCGAGATCCCAGAGTAAAACGTGAAGCGGAAGCGTTGGTAGGGTCCGGGCACCGTGTCGTGTTTTTGGCGCGACGCCAGCCCGGTGAACCGAACCGTGAGACGATCGCAGGCGTGGATGTCATCAAAACCATAGGTCTGAAGAAGAAATGCACTTCTTTTATCGAATACATTATCGACTACGTCATATTCTTTTTAATGATCTTCATGCACTTATTACTGCATCCGTTGCGTTACCAGGCGATTCATATTAACAATATGCCTGATTTTCTTGTGTTCGCAACCTGGCTGCCGCGTTTGCTAGGCATCCCGGTAATTCTTGATGTACACGATTTGATGCCTGAACTCTATGGGGAGAAGTTTTCTTCCGGAGAAAATCACTGGGTCGTCAGAGCACTCAAAAGGCAGGAACGGTGGGCCGGAAAATTCGCCTCAGCCGTGCTGACTGTTGAGGATCGCTTGAAGGATATTCTGTCGGAGCGAGGTATTCCGCGTGAAAAAATCCACGTCCTGATGAATCTACCCGATGACCACATTTTTGCAAGACGCGACCTATTACCCCCTAAGCCTCAAGATGCGCCGTTTGTGATGGTTTACCATGGTACTCTCGCACGCCGGCTCGGACTGGATGTCGCAATAGAGGCCGTATCCATAGCCAGACGCACGGTGCCTCGCCTGGAGCTTCGCATTATCGGAGCCGGTGAAGAACGAGGCCGATTGATGGCATTACGCGACCGGCTTGATTTGCAGGATTTGGTTACGTTCAGCGAAGGCTTCGTTCCGGTAGAGAATATTCCCGCGATGATTCATGATGCGGATGTCGGCCTTATTCCATTACGGATCAGCAGCGGCACAGACATCATGCTGCCCACCAAGTTGCTCGAATACGTGACCATGGGGATTCCTTGCATCGTACCTGAAACGGGTACGATTTGCCGGTATTTTGATGAACAAATGGTACAGTTCTTCGATGCAGAAAACGCCGGTTCCCTCGCCGAAGCCATCATTACGCTTTATCAAAACCCCGGCAAACGGACCGCCCTGTCAGACAATGCGACAGAACGGTTCGCAAATGTTTACAACTGGAGTACGCACAAGAAAGTGTATACCAATCTTGTGGAACGCCTCATTGGGCAATAGCCTCTGCCAGTCGCCCATTCTCCATAAAGACAGTCCCGTGGCGAGTGCGTTCTGCACAGGAAGATCGCCCAATCCCGAAGTAAAGCAGTCCGGCCGCTTCGGCCTCATCCTGGTTCCAGAAATTGCGGCCGTCAAGTACGACTTCCA
>Ga0208756_100217_pt1 | contig 32349 bp, 22 predicted proteins | sample LakWasMe73_LOW10_2_FD_183901 | JGI IMG/M metagenome (GOLD analysis project Ga0208756, IMG submission 183901) | Freshwater sediment methanotrophic microbial communities from Lake Washington under simulated oxygen tension - Sediment Metagenome... | ecosystem: Environmental > Aquatic > Freshwater >... | reverse complement strand
CGGTTATACACTTTGACCAGCGCTTGTTCTTTGTAGTCTTCGGTATACTGGTTTTTTGCTTTCATGTCTTCTCTCAAATTTTACGGGTTATGAAAATTTGAGGCGACAACTATTCTGACGCAGAGGGGTCCGAAGATAATGGATCGCATCTTTCATTAATTGCTTTGTCCATACAAGCTCTTAATTTTGCAGCTAGAATTTTGACATGAGGCTCTTTGCACATCTCAAGATGCCCTCCGGAAACCTGCTGAACTTCAACCCTATCGCCCAAAAGCTCTTTCCATCCTTGTTCCGGAGGAGCATAGCTAAAAAACATGGATTCCCGGTTAGCCGCTTGAAACAACATTAACTGCCCATGATAAATTTTGGGTTGATAACCATTGCGACAAGCCAAATCGGGGCCTAATGTATATAGGTGAGGCCAAAAATCCGGTTCTAACACCTCTTTTTTTAACCAATACTTAACTTTATTTTTGGCCAGAACCAAGAGTTGACTTGGACGTTGCCTAAAAAACTTATGGATTACCTGATGATAGGAGAGCGACTGCTTTTCGTGCGCCAGGTGTGTATCCAGCAATCCCAGTAAGTTCACTCGGTGTCCATTTGCATGTAATTGACAAGCCATTTCATAGGCAACCATGCCGCCAAAGGAAAATCCTATCAAATAATAGGGGCCGTGCGGCTGCACCTGTTGCAGCTCATCAATATAGTGACCGGCCAGCTTTTCCAGCGACGGTAGACGGATAGATCGATTACTACCCTCTGCCGCCATGCCATACCGTAAAAAATAGAGCGGCTGATCCTTTCCCAGATGCAGGGGCAAGTTTAGGAACTCTATCGTGTGAATCGCAAATAAGGGAGGACGTGATCCTTGCGTCTGAATGGGGATAAGGGAGTACCGTGAAGGTTGCCGATTACCGGACGATATTATTATTCCCAGTTCTTCAACGGTTGGAGATTGGTAAATTGTGCCCACGGAAATGTCAAAATTGAATTGCTTGCTAATGTCAATAACCATTTTAACCGCTAGCAAGGAATGTCCGCCCAACTCGAAGAAGTTGTCGTGAATATCAATATGCTTCACCCCCAGTAATTTTTTCCAGACAGCAATCAGTTCGCGTTCGATCTCATTACAAGGCGTAGAACATTCTTTGGATATTGCTTCTGCCAAAGGTAATGGCAGAGCCTTACGATTCAGCTTGCCATTTGAAGTAAGCGGCAGTCCGTTGAGAAACACATAGGCCGAAGGCATCATGAATTCCGGCAATTTCAGCTTCAGAAAGTCCCTCACTTCAGTTGAGGTGATAATGGGATTGCCACGGGAAACCAGATAAGCGACAAGCCGTTTGTCGCCAGGAACAGACTCGTACACGTCCACCGCGACCTCACGTAGTTGCGGGTGCTGGAGCAATGTCGCTTCAATATCGCTCAACTCGATGCGAAAGCCCCGGATTTTTACCTGTAAGTCGTTGCGGAATAAGAACTCAATGGTACCGTCAGCCAACCATCGGGCCAGGTCGCCTGTCTTGTACATTTGCGCGCCAACTTCCGGGACAAATGGGTCGCGTACAAAGCGCTCTGCTGTCAACTCGGGACGATTCAGGTAGCCACGACCAACCGCCGCTCCGCCGATATAAATTTCGCCCGCGACGCCAATTGGCGCCGGTTGCCGATAGCGATCCAAGATGTAAATGCGGACGTTCTTAATGGGCTTTCCAATCGGTACGGGTCGGTTGAGATATTGCTTAATATCGGAAGACATGCGGTAACACGTGGCGATGATGGTGCATTCAGTCGGACCGTAATTATTGAAAAACTCGGGCCGTGGTTCCGGTATTTCCAGCAGCTTGGCCGGTTGCATCGGCTCTCCTCCCAGAAAAACGCGCCGTAGACTACTGAGTTCTCCGTTATTGCCTGCGTCAATTAAGGTATAAAATCCGCTCGGCGTGAGGGTCATCATGCTAACGCGCTCTTTTAGCACCAGCTTTACGATTGCCTGCGGATCAAAGGGTTCGCTCGCTAAAACCAGCCGCGCACCGACGAGTAAAGGGCCGTAAATAACTTTTTGAGTCACATCGAAGGCCATAGAGGTCACAACCAAAACCGTATCGTCGCTAGTAAGGCCAGTTCCTTCTCCGATATACCAGGGAAGCAGGTTTTGTAAACCCCGATGCACTATTTCGACGCCTTTGGGCTTTCCGGTGGAACCTGATGTGTAGATAACATAAGCCCGATTTTCAGGCTGGAGCCCTACTTTTTTATGATCGGGATTCGTATCAGGAAAGATTGACCACACTGGACACCGGGTCGACAAATCAAGCAAATGCGGGCATTTCGGCATTTCCGAGAACAGCGCTTGATACCGGCCATTAGTCAGCAACGCGACTGGGGCGCTGTCTTCAAGCATAAACGCCAGCAGTTCCTTGGGATAACAAGGATCAAGCGGCACATAGGCGCCGCCGGCTTTAAGGATAGCGAGCCAGCCAATCACTTGATCAATGGATCGCTCAAGACAGATCCCGACCAGCACTTCCGGCCCAACACCGATATGGCGCAGATAATGAGCCAGTTGGTTGGCGCGCGCGTTGAGTTCGCCATAGGTTAGTTGTTGATTTTTGTAAACCGCAGCCACTGCCTGAGGTGCATGTCTAACCTGTTCTTCGAACCATTGATGAATGAAGTGGGTGTCGTCCGGAAGCTCTATGACCGACTTATTCCACTCCACCAGTAATTGTCGGCGCTCAGGTTCTGTCAGCAAGGAAAATTCGGACAAATGCGCCTCCGGGTGAGCGACGATGCCGCCGAGAAGCGTCTGAAAATGGCCTATCAAGCGGTCTATGGTTGAGGCATCAAACAAGTCAGCCGCGTATTTCACCTCCCCTGCCAAGCCATGCGAGGTTTTCGACAGCTCAAAGGTAAGGTCGAGCTGGGCAGTTTCAGTGTCGCCGCGTCGAAAGTCCGGGGGGATTTTATCATCAGGAAGATTTTGAAAGATGAACATGACCTGAAACAGCGGATTGCGACTGCGGTCATATTGCAGGTCGAGCGCTTCGACCAGTTTTTCAAATGCTATGTTCCGGTTGGCGTAAGCCCCAAGCACGACTTCCCGAACCTGCGCCAACAGGTCGCAAAAACGTGGATTGCCTGATAGATCCGTGCGCAACACCATAGGGTTGCCGAAAAACCCGTCCAAGCCTTCGCCCTTTAAACAGCTCTGACCGATGCTCGGCGTACCGATAACAATGTCGTCCTGACCGCTGTAGCGGTGCAACAGCATTTGAAAAGCCGCCATCAGGGTTGTGAATAAAGTCACCCCTTCAAGCCGGCTCAGGGCGTTCAGTCTTTCCACCAAGTCGGGCGACAAGCTGAATTTCCGGGTTTCCCGGCGGCATGACGGTACTACCGGGCGCGGCCTGTCGGCGGGCAATTCCAGTATTTGCGCATTCGCCAGTCTTGAACTCCAATAATCCAGCCGCGCTATCGCCTCCGGCTCTAGCTTGGTCCATTCCGGAACCGGTTCAGTTACCGGTTTTTGGAGTCGTCCGGGTAATTCTATAGATGGATCAGGCAAGCATATTTGCATATTTACCCCAAAATAAGAGTTGGTTTCGTGTTGTGCTGTTTAAGCTGGGGAAGCGTTGAGCCGTCAAGCCGATGCTGCTGGAAAGTGTTTAATCAGCAATTTCCTAATCAACATAGTGAGTTGCAACCGTCTAAAATAATGGGCAGGTCTTGTTCCCGTAGATGCAGATTAGAAGATTCATCTTCCTCGATCAATAAGCGCTATTACCTATCAGCTGCACTGGCTACTGAGCTGAATCAAGGCAGTAGCGCTCAGAATTGATTAGCTTCACCCGTTCAGGTACACGGGAAAGATGTGCTAACCCGTTTACACGGCTAATTTCGACACTAATTGCCTCCTAAAAGCCTTCAATTGAAAATCAATACTGACTCGATGGAATCCAAAAAACCAAAGCCGCCTATTTCTATAGTTAGCGTCCGGTAGGTATCCGCACGTATTGTTCGTTTAGTTCGAAATAATGTACTTTTAATCGGCGGTTGACACGAACTCAGTGTTTGATCAAACACATGTTAAGTGGCTTATTTGATTAATATTTCATCGGAAATACTTAACTGGCCAACAGTGCGATACCTGTTGATATAGGCAAATTAAGAACCTTGGTGTGTAAATCCCAGTACTGCGCCGCTGTTTACACTTCCTTAAGTCAACCCAATGATTCATTGCCACCCAACCTCATATATGAGAAATGCGCGGCCCACCCTTTAATAAGGAAACAGCAATGATTTCGGTAACAGTAGAAAACAATATTGATGCGTCAAAGTTAAATACAACCCAGTCAATTCCAATAGGGCCTTCCTCAGTCCCCTTACTGTCATGGAAAAATAGCAGCGCGGAAGAGTTAAATGGCATAAAAAAGTGGATAACTGATTTTTTATGCAACCCTCATCCATCATTAGGCCGTTCCGGGGATGTTTGTCCACACACAAAAGAAGCGATCAATAAGGATAGTATCTTTTTTACAGTAGAAAATTCCTTTCACTTAGATAAAGAAAGTGAAATGAAAAGGATAGCAAATCAAATTGAGCTATTTAAAGAACTAAAAACCGCTAATGCGGAAAGTTACAAGGTAATAATAAATGTCTATCCCTATATTAACAGCGCAGAATATTTTAAGATTGAATCCATTCAAAATGAATTAAAGCCAATATTTGTAGAATCAAGCCTAATGATTGGTCAGTTTTATCCAGGATGTAAAGAAAAGGGGCTATGGAATGATAATTTTTTTCCTCTTGACAGTCCAATTGCTTTATTAGCCATAAGAAATATGGCTATAACAGATATTGCATTTTTAATGTCAAACAATACTTTTGTAAAAAAGTACTTAGACGTTTTTGGAGAAAAAGGAGAAAAATTTTTAAACAAAATTATTGAGCACAAGAAAGACATGCTATTACGATAATATTAGGATAAATATTAAATTACCGCTACTAATAAAAACATATAATAATGAACAATTATGTCATCAAAAATATTTAAGGTATTAGAAAATCTTTATGTTAATTCTATTTTTATAGATAAAATAGGACTGTCATTTAACCAGTTTATAGTCGTATCAAAAAACGAAAAAATAACTCTAATTGAAACCGGATTCAGGAATGACTTCGGTTCATTATCGAACAACATGCTATCTGTTGGATTATATCCGGAGAATATAGAAAATATAATAGTTCCTCACTTCGAAGCAGATGAAATGGGAGCCTTACCTGAAATATTGAAAGTATCAACGCAAAAAGTAAAAGTATATGCACATCCTATTTGCACATTTTCTTTAAACGATATTTTTAATGCGCGGACTAAACCTGTAAAAGATAATGAGGTTATTTCTGTATTTGAAGGGCTTTCATTAAAGTTTATATACACAAAGCATGTCCATCAATGGGACAGTTTAGTCGTTTATTGGATCGAACAAAAAATATTATTTTCTTCAGATCTATTCATACAAAAAGGTGAGTTTGCCGGGATAAATAAAGAAAACTGTTTAACCGAAATTATTGCTTCAATCTATAAAGATAACTACTTGCCGTCATGTAATCATTTAAATCATGCATTAGATAAAATAAAAGAAAACAAAATAAATATTATTTTTCCAATGCATGGGTCAGGGCTTTCAAATCATATAGATTTATATATTAACTCACTAAAAGAACTAAATTTTTAACTATATTCTTCTAATAAAATACTATGGTTATTTTATTAAAGAGTGGTAACGAGATAGCTATTGGTTAACGTGGGTTTAAAGTGCCGGCACATCAATTTCAGTAAAAGATTGTCTAAAGAATAGTCGTCTACGCCTGCTTCTTGATGGTCATAAAAACTTTCAGCCTACGCAATATCGCCGGAGGGAGCAACTCTGCAATCGCCGCCCAAACTTTGCGGACGCGGCCCGCTCCTTAAGCAACTGCCCTGAACGGTTACATCGTCCTACTCCGGATCACCCCCCTCCACTTGGCAGCCCTGCTTAACGAGCAAAGTAAATTTGCAAGGCTCAACATGGGTTACCTGGCGATCCAGGCGGGCCGAACAGCCTGCATCTTCCATGATCGTCCGACCGCCGTCTTTACTGCACAACAACAGCACTGCGTAGGATTTTTGGTATTGTACTTTCAGCAAATAAGGGGCAAATTCAGGGGCCAACAGACCGGGGTCATGCACAGTTGCTTTTTGCAAAATAGACACGTCATTATCGATGGGCGCCTCGGCTAAATCGGCGAAATAAGTATCTACCGCCGAACTCAGATTTACCATTTTGCTGGACAAAAGGCCCCACTCTTTAACATCGGAAGCTCCGGCAACACAGGCGCACATAAACAAAGCGCTGACAAAACTCATCAATAAACGGTGTTTCATGGCATCAGTTCCAGTCAATCATGCGGTTGCTTTTGTCAATACCGGCATCCAAACTCCAGTTTGTCAGGGTATACAAGGGGGACTCTCGGTTTTGCAGCGACAACGCCAGCTCCCTCCATAATTGCACTATATTATTAAAAGCCTTCCGGAATAGTTCCTCGAAATCCATAATGATGCCGCCCGGAGCGTTACGCCCATGGATATATTGGGGTTGGGGAAACGTCGGATAAACCAAACCGTGATTAGCGTCCCCATCGCGGGTTAAACCGAACAGCCAAGCCATGCACTTTGGACGCGCCTTGTCCATCGCTATACCGCGTTTCTTGGCAACCCCATTACGCAATAATGCTACCAAGTGCCCTTTATCGGCCCAAGCGCTGGAATTACAGTCCAGTACGTTAAAATACCGACAATGGGCGACGATACAAAATCTTTCCCAATCTCCCAAGACCCGCTTGGCATCGTTTTGCAATAAGTCTTCGCGACGATTGCGAAGCTCTTCAATGGCCAATTGCGCCAAGGTAATGTGAGTATATCCGCCGGACATAGTATTTTTCCTTATTATGTGACAACCCAGTTTGGTTATTGCATGCCCCTCACTCGGCACGGTCTTTAAATCCAAGCTGACAAAAAAGCCTTTCTTACTTCAAACGCCTCTATCCGCCCCAGGAAAGCTCGTATTGTTCGATGAAAGGGCCGTATTTAAAAATCAATGCTGCCGACCGCCTTAATACCCTGCCGACATAAGTGCCTGAATATAAGTTTCCAGCTCTTGTTTAAAGCCGGAGTGCAGGCTTTGCCTGCTTTGCAAGCAGAGCTTGCACTCCAAAACACCCGAAAACTTTAGCTCGATTACTTATCTACGATTGCCGAAGCCCCCAATGGAAGTAATGATACCCGTTGCGTTCGGCAGTGAATTTATCCGGTGTTTCAAATGTTTTGGGGGAGAGCAACGCGAACTGGGCCAGCGTAAGTACAAGGGTGCCCGAGCTAGTGGTAGTTGCATGCGCCGTATCTTTGGCAACGGTAACTCGTCGGCTGTTTTACAAAATCTAAACGCAAAGCATCTTGTAGCTTATTACACCACAAGTCGAAACCGTTCAGCTTGGCTAATGTAGCGGAAACGATAACCTGTGTATGCAAGCTAAAGATTATTTAGTTGTAAGCATTTTGCTCGCTTACTAAAACACCGTAAGGCCTTGCATGAGCTATTAAGCCTTGCATTTACATCACTGTAGAAAATACCCGCCATTCTAAACACCTCTTATAGCGCCCCAATATTATGCCAATATAGGATTTGAACTTTCCATCAATGAATCGCCGCTGTTATATTAGCGGCTGATTTTTCACAGAACAGCCATGTTGTCGGTAAAGTGTATAGTTTTAACCGGCAAACAAACGCCTACTTGAAACCGGCTCTTAAATGATTTATTGATTTCACCCATGAAACCACAAGTAAAACTATCCGCCGTCATTGTCAGCTTGTTAACAGGGATTTCACCGCTTCAAGCGCAAAACTTATCTGAAACCTATGCGCTTGCTTTACAGAATGCGCCGGTTTTAAAGCAGACCCAAGCCAAGCAATCCGCCATCGGCGAATCGAAAGACCAAAGCATTGCCCGCTTTCTGCCTAACATCTCGACTAACGTAGCCGGCAGCAAAAATCATTTGCATAACAAAAAAACCGGCAATTTTCGGGGTCCTGATCCCAATCAGGAATTCTGGGACAATACCTTCAATGTCAACTTAACCCAGCCCCTGTTCCATTGGGATCATTGGATACAGTTAAGCCAGTCCGACAACCAAATCGCCCAGGCTGAAGCCGCGTATCTGACCGAACTGCAAAACCTGATGGTGAACACGACCGAAGCCTATTTCAATGTGCTGTATGCTCAGGACAACCTGCAATTTGCCTCGGCAGAAAAGCAGGCTATCGCCCGGCAACTGGAACAAGCCCGGCAACGATTTGAAGTCGGTGTTGTTGCAATAACCGATGTTAACGAAGCGCAAGCCGGTTTCGACCAAGCTAACGCTAACGAAATAGACGCGGCCAACAATCTGGACAATCAAAAAGAAGCGTTAAGGGAAATCATCGGCGAAAACGACGCCTCGCTTAACGGACTGGGCGACCAACTGCCCTTACTCAAGCCCGAACCGGCAGATATTGCAGCGTGGAGCGATACCGCCGAACTCAATAACTTCAACATCATTTCAGCATTTAATCAGGCCGAAGTGTCGCGTAAAGCCGTTGACCTGCAACGTAACGGCCACCTGCCCCGCCTGGATTTGGTCGCCTCCTACGGAGCATCCGACAATAACAGCAGCTTTGGTTTTCGGGGCGACACCCGGAACGTCGGCTTACAACTGGAAGTGCCACTGTTTGAAGGCGGCGCGGTAAATTCCCGAACCCGTCAGGCCGCCTATGAATATCAAGCCGCCAAAGAGGATTTAGTCGCGAAAAAGCGGGCGGTAAAACGTCAGGTTAAAGACGCCTATCGCGGCGTGATGTCCAATATTAGCCGCGTAACAGCCCTAAAAACCACGGTAACATCGGCGACCAGCGCCTTGGAGGCGACCGAAGCAGGCTTTGGCGCAGGCACCCGGACCATGGTCGACGTGCTGAACGAACAACGCAACTTATACAAGGCAAAACGGGATTTTGCCCGTAGCCGTTACGATTACCTGGTTAACAGTATCAAATTAAAACAGGCGGCCAGCAGTCTTAGTCAAGCTGATATTGAACGGGTTAACCGGTTGTTGGTGGCGGATACAGAGCGCAAACAGCCTGAATAAAAGTCGTAGAAATAGCCAAAGGGCGGAGGATGCGGTTAAGTTAAGCCGTTCGAAGTAAGTTCATACGTCATAACGAAGTTAAGAAATACGCATAAATTACAGCATTTTCAATTCAAGTTAGTTACTAACCGTTATAAAAACAAAAAGCACGAACGCTAGACGAGATTTTAACTGTTTTGAAAAAGGCTTTTTCTATCGTTACTGTGGTTGATGCGAAAGGTTATTTTGAACACGCCGCCGAATATTAAATGTAACTATCAATTATTGAAAGTGACATATCTATTATCTATTACAAAAAAAGCATATTATCTAATAATTTCCCACTCATAATTAGATACATCAGATGAATTAGTGGACACAATTAAAAATTGGGATAAATTATCTATTCTTCCAATAGATGCAGCCCCAACAGTAAGATATGACCCTGTTCCTGGATCAATAAAATTAAGACGTATTCTATCTGTTGATTTTATGACAGGAGTTGACACTATAGTTAGCGCCCCCCCTAGCGTAACAACACCAGATAAATTTTGATCAGCAAAAGTATTTCCATATGTACTATTAGCTCTATGATCTGTCCATGAATAATCTGTTGTATTAGTTATAAAATGGTTATCCTTAAAATAAATACTATTAGTTGTAGTAGAAAAGACTATAACAGCGCCAAGCAAGCAATTATCTATTATATTATCAGAAATAATAATATTTACACCAAATGCTATATTTCCACTTATACCTGTGGTAGATTCTAATATACCATTAATATAATTACCAGTTATGATACTAGAGGAGGACGTAGCACTTATTGCAGAGCTGCCTTGACCTATAAAAGTATTATTTCGTACATTTGTAGTAACAGCGCCATTTATAGGATTTATTGCTGAGGAATACCCAATAATCTGATTATTATCTATATGAACTAATGAGGTTCTATTAACTTGGATACCTGTACCAGTTAAAGAGGAACTACTTATTTTATTCCCTTTAATGGTTACATTGGACACACCTCCACTGTCAGCCCCATAAAGTACTATCCCAGCTAAAGCACAATTAGTTAATGTATTGTCAGCAATAATAACACCAGACGTAGCAGAACCATAGCCACTAATACTTCCAGCAACTTGTATACCCTCAACTTGTATATTACTTACATGATTATTATTTATTCTAATATCTGTACATAATCCATCAGCAATAATCCCACCAGAGTTGGTAGTATTATCCCCAATTATTATATTTTCGCTAATAGATACATCAGTCACAGCAAATAGAGATATTCCTGTTTGTGAACCATTTGTAATTATATTTCTATTAATGGTACTCTGATTTGCATTGCATATTATAGGCCCATATTGGGAACCAGATGAAATCGCAGCACAAGAATATAATTTATTATATTTTATTGTACCTAAGGAAGTCCCACTTTGTGCTACAATACCACCATTTTTAAATGAATAAAAGCTATTATTAATAATCAAAAAATCCGTAGCCCCATCTAAGGCAGTAATAGGTACAGCAGTTATAGTAGTACCCCCAGTAAATATAACATCACAAACAGTTATACCACTAGCAGAGAATTTAAATATCTTACCTGTAGGTGTTGCTCCTACAATAATTTTACCGTTAAATAATGAAGCTGTTAAAGTAATTTCAGTATCAGTATCTATCAGATAAGTTTCCCCTAATAAGTCTATAGGCAAACCTACAGCTGAAGCTACAATAAAGGCAGCAGTATCATCAATCACTCCTCCGCCAATACCACCATAACTTTTTATAGATATATTCCCGTCTTTTCTCAACTCGGCAACCGCAGCCAAATCCTTCAAGTCTTCCATTAATTCTATATATTCTTCCATCGGCAATATAACGGATATTTTTTGTCCTTCTGTGTCGGTTATGTATTGTTTTGGCATGGTTTTAATTACCTCATTGGTTATCTCGCTAAAAGGTACGCATAGCGTACCCTACGTGACTAGCTCACGATTAGCTCAGCTGTTTTTAATAGCAAGTTTAGGTGGCTTTTTAGCCGTGATTGTTCGACAACAATTATCCTTTAATAATACTATTGTTAGTATTTCAAATATCTCTGTCAGCTTCCCTAGCTGGAATTACACTGTCTGAAACTCTCTTGATATGTTTATCTCCAGGCAACTTACGTCCAGAATTATGTTTTGCTGCTGATAACTTTATAAGATCTTCAATTTCTTTTAAGGTACGAGATGATGCGTAGCTATAACGATACTGCGCACGGAGAATTCGATAAACATCCATAAGATAAAATGAATCTTTTTCTATAGAAGAAATGTAGCCTTCAACTTGCGTTTTCCACTCCCGCGGTCTCTGGTGAATTAGCAATAATATCAATATATGTTTTTTTAGCGCTTCATTTTCATTAATGAGTTGATCTATTAATAACGGCCCCATTTTTTGTGAAAATAAGTCATCCTGACTTATTAAAACAATATTATTTGGTATTTCAAACAAAATACTACGTATTCTCTCCAAGAGTGTATCGCCAAAATTTCCGCGTAATTGAAAACCTTGCCCATCGAATGAGGCTTCTCCCTCTTCTGCAAGAAGAGGAAGTAATACCATTAATACCTTTGAAATTTGTTCCCAACACCGCATAATTTCTTGTAGTAGCTGACGCTTAGTATCAGGGCTTACATAATCACTATTCCGAAGAGCTCTTGCACCAGCTTTCATGGTTTGCATCATAAATACAAAAGAATATTCGGCAATAATATCTCGAATTTCTTGATTATATGGTTGCCTCCTATCATATTGACGATCAGCATAGCTATCTTTTATGGAATCAGGTAAATTAGAATCCTGTACACCATTACATATCTCATTTTGCATCTGCTCTAATACTTCTGGAGAAGCTTGAAATTTTGCATAACGATAAGGATTTAATCCATCTGGAAGACCACACCTTTCCTGAACTTTATCACTAAAAATGTGAATATCTTTTATTAATATTTTAAGTGCATCTTCACGTTGCCTATCTATACCAGTATAAAACTCAATTATTTCTGGAAATCTAGCATATCTCATATCTTCAAAAATATAATCAGCAAATTTTTTGTTATGATGCATTCTTTGAGCGGAAAAATAATATATCCAGTAGGTAAACTTGAAACGAAAAGAGTTTTCGCATTTAATTAAAATATTATTTGCAAAAAGCACATCAAATACGACTTGTACTTCAAGATCAATAAGGCTTTCTTTACAGCAATTATTTAGTACTTTAATAAAATGACTCATAGAAAATATATACTTATTTTCTTTAAGCATCGTTTCACAAAAATACCCTAGCACATACTCACAATCTTTCAAATCTGGCCGTACTTTATAGGTTGGAATATCATCTACATTAAATAAGAGAAAAAGAACTCTTCTAATCATTTCTGTTCGATTAACAGGACTTTCATCAAAGTCAATTTCAGAAACCTTTAGTAACGTTAAGCAATTTAACGGTGTTCTATGAAGATTAAGCACCTCTAAATCTGAAATAACCCTTTTAATGACCGCATCCTCATTGCCTATATCTTTAGTATTATTATAATCAGCAACAATTTTTCGAACATTCCCTCTAGAAAGAGTCCAAAGGTAAAACACATCAAACTGCCGATCAAGCGATTCTCCAGCGGCTTGACTTAGAAACTGAGTATTATCAATAGTATGCATCACCATGACGGGCACATCTTTAAAAAAAGCACATACTTTTCGAAGTAGTTTAATGGAGTCTTCGCCATGGTTCGTCCATGAATCAAGAATGACACACTTAACGTCCTGTAACTGACGGCCAAAAATCTCCAACTCAGCGTTTGTAGCCTTTTCTATCAAACTTATATGAGGTTTTAAATTCTTTGAGTCAAGGTATATCCAAAAGGCTGATTCGTGGTTTCGCCATGCTTCTCTAATTAGATAATGCGACAAGCACGATAACCCAAATTGAGGCGGTGCTTTGATTATCGCTGATTTGGGCTGTAATATCAGATCAGTTAAAACAACCTTCTCTGCTGTTTTAGCATCTCTTGCAACTTCTGAACTCTTAGATAAAATGGGATTAGCCCACACTTTGGGTAATGAAGAGAAGGATGACAACGCATCATCTAGCTTTTTTGTAAAATAACGATCCACAAAATCAACGACTTCTTTCTGCTCTTTAGGATAATTCATTTTTGTAACTCCATTGACAAGCATTACATCTTTAATGAATTTGCATAGTAAGCGATGCTGAATAGCTTCTTTATTTTGAGGCTTTGCGATTGTGAAATGATCGGAATTTTGAACTTTGAATTGTTCTCCAAAATATCTCGCACCAGAGAAAGGTTCAACGACTTGTTTATTGAAAAACTTTTTTAAAATAATAGGTTTGTCTTCGACTAATTCCTTTCCCATCATTAATAAATTTTCCGCTTCTTTAAGATTCTGAAAGTTTTTATCAAGATCATTTAGCCAAATATTATTTTGCTTAAAACGTAGGGCTTCGGCTTGCGCATTTTTTACATTTAAGATTTTTGCTAGTCCTGTTATCAAATTTGCATACTCTGAACCTAGTGAGGGAGAAGCTACTAAAAATAGACCTATACGTAGGTTAAGGTTAATTAGATCAACTTGTCGGTCTACAATAAATTTTCTAACAACAATCCCTCCCATACTATGACAAACAAAGATGATCCGTTTCCCTTCGCTCAGTAAACCATCTAATCCCAACTGCTCTTTAAAAGCATCCACTACATCACCTAAATGATAATTTCCACTAAAAATACTCGTGTTATAGGTAAACGTGTAAATACCCAGCCCCATTAAATCTGGGTCTTGGATGAGTAATTCTGGCCAATTAGCACCATTATTGTTTTTCCAGCATTTTTCCGTATTTGATAAGATGCCATGTACGAAAACAACTGCCGTGTTTTGTTGAGGGCTTTGTATCCACTGTCCTTTCATTTTTATGCCTTCTTTAGTTATTAACTTTTAATAAACTCCTAAGTTATAAGAGTGTCTGTCAAACAACATACAATTCTTACTTTCAGCGAATATGGATAACGCACCCACCCGGATCTATACGCTAAGTTGAGTTGATTTTATCGTATTCTTAGCCACCATGTTTTTGTTTCGGCGCATGCGGAATGTTGAAAGCGGTGAATATGAGAGACAGCAATCACTCAGCCCGCAAAGCCTCCAACGGCTCCAGCCTGGCGGCTTTCATGGCCGGTGCCACTCCGGCCGCTACACCGATCAGCAATGACACCATAAAAGCCGCAATGATATAAGCCCAGGCCAACTCCACCGGCAAAGCGGGCAGCGCCACATCAAGTATCTTGACTATGGTTATGCCCAACAACACGCCGCACAATCCGCCTGCGCCGCTTAGCGCCAAGGCCTCGCACAAGAACAACTGGAATATGGTTCTGCGTTCCGCGCCTACCGCCCGCAGCAGGCCGATTTCGGAAATTCGCTCGGACACGGCGATGGTCATGATGGTCAGTATGCCGACCGAGCCGACCAGCAAGGAAATACTGCCCAACGCCGCGACCGCCAGGGTCAGGATGTTCAGGATCGAATCCATGCTTTTGAGCATCTGGTTCTGGGTGACGATGGTGAAATCTTCGCTGCCGTGCCGGGCAATCAGGTTTCGTTTGATGGCTTTTTCTACGCCGCTAATCACGGCATTGCTTTTATAGAGCAGATGAATTTCCATCAGGCTTTCCCGGTCGAACAGCTCCAGCGCCTTGGCGGCCGGGATGTAGATGGTATCGTCCATGTCGAAGCCGATCATCTGGCCTTTCTTTTCCATCACCCCGACGACCCGAAAACGGTCGCTGCCTATCCTGACGCGCTGGCCTAGCGGACTGGCGGCGCCGAACAGTTCGCTCGCCAATTTATTGCCCAGCACCGCAAAGGCGCGCGGATTGCTGGCTTCTTCCGGCAAAAACCGCCCGTTGACGACCTTGATTCTCCATATCTGCGCCGCCGCTGCACCGACTCCCAACACATTGGTGCGCCGCTGTTTCCCCTCTGCTTCGACACGCGCGTTGCCTTGCACCATCGGCGATGCGGCAATGATATTTTCCACTTTGCTTAAGCTGACCACATCGGCTATGACCAGCGGCCTAACCGTGCTGATCGATGCGCCCGACACGCCGAAGGTGGTGGTTTTGCCGGGATGAACGCCGATCAGGTTGGTGCCGAATTCGGTGAACTCGGCCAGCACAAAGGTATGAATGCCCCGGCCTATCGAGGTTAATACGACCACCGCAGCGATGCCGATAATCAGCCCCAACGCAGTCAGCGCCGAACGCAGTTTGTGGCTGATAACCGTACGGTATGATAATGCGATCAGGTCGGCGTAGTGCATCGTTTACCGCTTCGCCAAGGCGGCGACAGGATCGAGATTGGCGGCTTTTCTGGCCGGTAATACGCCGAACACCAAACCGGTAAACAACGACACCAGCAATGCGGCCAGCAACGCCCAGACCGGCAGCTGTATCGGAAAATCCGGGTATAAAGCCTGTAAAACGCCCAAGGTTGCGTAACCCAGCATTACCCCCAATAGCGCGCCTGCCAGCGACAACATGGCCGCTTCGGTCAAAAACAGCCACAACAATTGCCGCTTGGTCGCGCCTAATGCTTTCAGCAAACCGATCTCGGAGGTGCGTTGGGTGACGCTGACCAGCATCACATTCATCACCAACACGCCGGCCACCGCCAGACTGATGCCGGCGATGCCGGCTACGGTCAATGTCAATGCGGTCAATATTTTATCGAAGGTGTTGACCACGCTGTCCTGGGTAATCAGCGTCACGTCGTCTTCGCCTTCGTGGCGAGCCTTGATGATGGCCCTGATTTCGTCGACCGCCTTGTACATATCCGGCTTGGATTTGCTTTCAACCAGCACCCGGAATAAGGAATGGGTATCGAACAAAGCCTGCGCCGACGCCACCGGAATAATGACGATTTCGTCAAAATCGATGCCGACCGATTGCCCTTCCGACGACAGCACGCCGATCACCCTAAAGCGCCGGTCATTGATGCGCAGCCACTGCCCCAGCGCCGGTTTATTAGCGAACAGTTCATTGCGCAGGGTTTGACCGAGCACGCAAACAGACTCGGCTTTATCCAGCTCGGTTTGGGGCAGGAAACTGCCTTGCGCCACGGTCAAACGGCGCACCCGTTTTAATGCCTGGGTCGAACCCAGTACATTGGTTTCCCTCTCCAAACCCAACGATGAAACCGGCGCGGAGCCGATAGTCAACGGCGCGACAGCGGCAATATGACGACTGCGCAATAAGGCTTCGGCATCGTCGAGCGTTAGATCGCGGGGCGTTTCGCCGAATAGCGGCGGCTGTCCGCCCGTCGTTTCGGTGCGCCCCGGCAATACGATAACCAGGTTTGTGCCCAAGGCTTCAAACTCGTTAACCACATAACGGCGGGCGCTGTCGCCCAAGGCCGTTAACACCGAAACCGAAGCGATGCCGATGCTCATTGCCAGGATAATCAACGCCGCGCGTAAGCGCTGTGTGCCGATTGCGGCTAAGGATTGGATTAATGTGTCTTTAATGAACATGGGCTCAGCACTTCTATACGCGCAGATTTAATTAATTCACCACGAAGACACGAAGAGCACGAAGAAAAGCAAAGATAAATAACTTCGTGATCTTCGTGTCTTCGTGGTGATCTTTTATATTTTGATTACTTATCACCCTATCTGCCCATCGACAATGCGGATTTTCCGCCGCGCCCGGTCGCCCAGATTCTGGTCATGGGTAATAATCACCAGCGTCACGCCCTGCCGGTTAAGGCCTTCCAGCAACTCGATAATTTCCTTGCCGGACTTGCTGTCCAGATTGCCGGTCGGCTCGTCCGCCAATAAAATCTCCGGACGCATGATCATGGCCCTGGCAATGGCGACGCGCTGCAACTGTCCGCCGGAAAGCTGATCCGGCCTGTGCCCTGCCCTGTCTTGCAGGCTGACCGACGCCAGCGCCGCCTGCACCCGTTGCTTGCGCTCCTTGCCCGGCACGCCGGCCAGTATCATCGGCATTTCAATATTTTCAGCCGCCGACAAACGCGGAATCAAATGAAAAAACTGGAATACAAAGCCGATGTTTTCACGGCGGACTTTAGCCAGTTCATCATCGCTAAGCTGGGTGACCGGCTGCTCATTTAACAGATAACGGCCCGAACTCGGCTGATCCAGCAAGGCGATCACATTCAATAAAGTCGATTTGCCGGAACCGGACGGCCCCATCACCGATACATATTCGCCTTTTTCAATGCTTATATTAATATCGTTCAAGGCATGAACAGTTTGCTCGCCTACCTGAAAATATCGATGGATATGTTCCAGCCGTATCATTTTTTGACGCGGGCATAAGCGCCGGCAACTACGCCCTCCCGGCCTACCGACAACACGACTTTATCGCCGACATTCAGGCCTGACAGCACTTCCACGGTGTTCCAGTTGACCAGGCCCGGTTTAAAGCTGCGTTCTTCCAGCAAGCCGTCCGGCCGCATCACCAAGACCCGGTTATTTTCCAATACTGCCTCGGCTGGCACCCTGAGCGCCTGAGGCTTACTGGCCAACAAGACTTCAATATCGGCGCTGTAGCCGGGCAGCAAGCCGTTAAGGTCCTTCGGATCGGTTAATTTAACTTCAACCTCGACGGTGCGCGCCTGCTTTTCTTTTTCCAGCACATACGGGGCAATGCGGCTTACCGTGCCGGAACAGCGTTTTTCGGTAAAGGCATCCAGCGACACGCAAGCGCTCATGCCGGTTTTAATCTGCGGCGCATCCACTTCATCAATCGGCGCGGATACATACAAACAACTGACATCCAGTAAATCGATGGCGGGCAAAGTCGGAATGCCGGGCGGCGATGGCGTGATGAATTCTCCCAGCTCGGCATTGATTTCAGCCACGGTGCCGTCGAAAGGCGCAACAACCAGGGTGCGTTCGACAGCGGCCTGGGCTGCATCGCGGTTAGCCTGGCTAACCGCGATAGACTCCAGGGCTGCGGTGCAGGATGCCCGTTTGGCGCGGGCGCCGGTCGCTTTGGTATCGACCTGTTCTTCGGAAATAATATGATTGAATTGCTGTAAACGTAGCGCGCGATCCGCCTCGCGCTCTGCGCCTGCGCCCAACTGACAGGCTTGCTCGGCCGATGCCCGGTTAGCCCTGATTTGAGCGTCCTGCAATTTAACCTGGGCTTTCATGTCTTTATTCCATACTTCCAACAGCAGCTGATTTTGCTTGACGTTATCGCCTTCCTTGACGTGCAGCTCGGCAACCTGTCCGCCGGTTGCCGGCGCGAGGTAGGCGCGGCGGCAAGCTTTAACCGTGCCGACGCGGGTATTGGATACCGTCGATCTCACCTCGCCTTGTTCAAGCGCGATTATTTCGACATCGACAAATTTCGGCTGTTTGGTAAAAAAATAAATGGCAATAATCAAGGCGAGGCTAATGGTGATAATGAGTGATTTTTTGCCGAGTGAAATCATATAAGTAGCCAAAAGTTGTTTATATTGGAGCCGCGAGCATCAGGGTACTGATTTACTGGATATTGAGCAATGGCTAAGGAATATTTACCACGAAGGACACGAAGAAAAAGCATAAACTCCGTGCCCTTGGTGTCTTCGTGGTGAATAAAAGTATCAGATATACAGGGTATATTCTTTTCCAGACATTAACTTAAAACCGGCATCAGCCGACAATCACCAGCCAATCGGTCAAATAAGTCATTTTTACCGACAGATTCTTCCCCAAGACTTTCAGCATATCGTCCGATTCGCGCAAATTGATGCGGCCATTGATTTTTAGGGTTCGCAAGGTATCGTCCTTATAAACCACCGCACCGGTTCGATAGCGGCGGACCTGATTAATGACGCTTTCCAGGGACGCATTCTCAAACACCAGAAAACCGTTGACCCAGGAGGTGGCCAGCGCAGAATCCAATATCCGGACTTCGCCAAGACCTTTGGCATCGATCGATACCGCCTCGCGATCATGTAAAATCTGCGGCTGTTTCAACGCGCCCCGGTCGCTCACTTCAACCCGTCCTGACGCTACTTTGACTTCATCGCTCCGATCCTGCTCATGGACGAAAAACCGGGTTCCGAGTACGCGGGTCGTCGAATGCTCGGCCTGGACAATAAACGGCCGGTTGGGGTCGGCTTTGACTTCGAAATAAACCTCGCCTTTCAGCAGCTCGACCCTGCGTTGCAGGCCCTCCATGTTGACTGCGATAGAACTGTCGGTATTGAGCATCGCGCTGGAACCGTCATCGAAATAAACGGTTTTTCGTTCGCCTAATCCGGTCGAATAGTCGCCTTGCATCAAGATCGCAAGTTCGTTTCTAAGCAGAAAAGTTAAGGCCAGACAAGCTGCTATCGCCAGCGGTAATTTGAAATAAATGGCTGCTGTTTTCTTTTGCGGTGCGATGCGGTGTTTTTCGGCGGCTTGACCCAGCGCTTGCAGCAGACCGGCATCGCCCCACAGTTTACTGATTTCATTAAAAGTTTCGCGGTGCAAGTCGTCCTGATTCAGCCATAGAAGAAATGACGCCTTTTCCTCGCCAGAGACATTGTCGGCCCGTAGCCGTATAAACCAGGCAACCGCTTGCTCGTCAATATCGTTATTAAGCCCTGATTCCAAACTATTCTTCTCGTTTTCCTGTTTCATAGGCCACTACTCGGTTTCTTGATAAAAAGCTCCCCGTAGACAGGATAAGCGAGCCGCGTAACCGGCGATAATCCACGGTAATAAGCGCCACTAGCAGTCAAAACCGCTGAAGAGTTACGTTTCATAATGATTATTCTACCTAAAACCAATTGCTTATTATATTCCGCGCGGATTTTTTACTTAACTGATGTTACGCATCTGTCTAATAAAAAAGCGTACTATTTTTTCGTGCTTTTCGTGCTTTTCGTGCTTTTCGTGCTTTTCGTGCTTTTCGTGGACAGCGCGTAACATCCGTTAATCATTCGGCTGTAACAATAACATGTGTTCGGACTTTCCGGCTGTCAGCGGCATTGATAAACCCTTGAGCCAGTAGTTCTGCTGGTCCCGGTAATAAGGCGACAAGGGTTGGCCGGATTGGCCGCCGGGCATATGCAAAATCGCGTCTTCAAAATGCCCCGGCGAAACTACCAGCCGCTCGCTAGCCCCAAAACCCGGCCCCGCCGCGCGAACGCAGAAACCGCAACCCGGCAAGGCCTCGCTAGGCATATCCAGCAAATCGCTCAGCATCGGCAAAGCCTTGGAAAACGGATGCGAGTGCTTGACCTTATTCTGCTCGCCCCAGTTCAATTCCATTAACGCCACTCCCGGATGCCGGGCTTGCAGCTGCCGTATGCTGTGTTTCAATTGTCCCAGAATAAAATCGTCCCAGTTCCGGTAATGCGCCGCATCCGGCAATATCTGCGGCGGCTTTTCGTTCAACAAGGCTTGCAACGGCGTATCGATATACGTCCACGAATAGCTGAAATTTTTATCGGCGTCCCGGCCGGCCGACAAAAGCGGCGTAAATACCGCCTCGATCAATTGCTTGCGGAACTCGACCAGCAAAGCAAAACCCAGGCTGCCGACATCGGCCCGGCCGTTCCAGGCCAGCAAATAGTCGCGCACCTCGGCCAGATCCGGCTGCGCCGCAACCGCTTCCTTGGTCAGGCTATTCAAGGCCAACTGCTGATAGAACACATAAAACTCGCTTTCGGTATCGAGTTGCAAATCGAACATGGCCCATTCGCCAATCCTGGGCATTTGCGTCAGTTGCCGGGTAATCCTGTAGGCGCGATAGCCGTTGCCGAACTGGTGGCCGATCACATACGGATAATTTTTGCCCAGACGGCGGTCGTTGGCCGACGCCAAAATGCCCTCCGGCGGGTCGATGACGCGCGGCAAATCCCCAGGTTCCACATAGCCGTTCCAGCTTGCGCGGCCGTCCGCCCATGAGCGACTGACCAAACCGTCATTGCCGAAGCGCTTGGGAATTTTGCCCATCACCGTCCAGGCGATGCTGCCCTGGTCGTCGGCCAGCAAGATATTCAGCTGCGGACCGCCGCTGCTGTTGACTATGCTTATCGCCTGTTCCAGGGTTTCGCCTTGTTCCAAATCAAACAAATTGAAGTTGAACGCATCGGCATCCAGCGCCGTCCAATGAATCGCCACCGGCTGATCCAGCAGCGCTTGATTGGCGACCGGCCCCCAGCGGGTCTGCTTAACCACAATCTGCTTGGCTGCACCGCCTTTGACGATTATGGTTTCCGGATACTCGTCGAAGCGCTGCCATTGCTCGCCTACCCGGTATTGCTCGGGATTGGCGGGATTGATCTCAAGCCGGACCAAATCCAGGAAATCGCCGGAAAGGTTGGTCGCTCCCCAGGCGATATGCCGGTTGCTGCCGGCAATTAACAGCGGCGTACCGGGCAAGGTCAAGCCTGCGGCATGCACAGCGCCGTAATTCAGCTCGATGCGATACCAGATATTAGGCACCGATATGCCCAAATGCATGTCGTTAGCCAAAATGGCCCGCCCGTCCCAGGTCTTCTTGCCGCCGACCGCCCAGGCATTGGAACCGACCATTAAATCGGCTTGCTGAACCAGTTGCGCCAAGGGTGTTTTATCCGGCGTCCGATGGGCGAGTGCCGTTGCCAAAGCCTCGACAGGAATCGCTTGCGCCGGGCGCAACGATTCGGCCTGTTTTTGCAGCTGTTCGGTATAAAAATCGGTGTCCGGCGTTAAAAAACGCATCGCGGCGTCAGGCAAGGTTTTTTCCATCACGCTCAGCATGCGCTCGCCGCGCTCCTCGCCGGCAGTCAAGTTCTCGCACATGCCCAATACCACCAGCAGACTGTCCTCGGGCGTCCAAGGCTCCGGTTGATAAGCCAATACGGCAAACTCGAAAGGCCGTTTGCCGGGCTCCGTCAAATAGCGGTTGACGCCGTCGGCATAGCTTTGCAGATACTGTCGATGGACTGTCGGCAGTTTTGCCAGGATGGCTTTTGCCTCCCGGTGAAAACCGTAGGTTCGGGCCTTGATGTCGCTATCCAGCGCCATGTCGCCGAAGATTTCCGCCAAGCGCCCGGCGCTTTTGCGCCGCATCAGCTCCATCTGAAACAGGCGGTCGCGCGCGGTAACATAGCCCAATGTCCGAACCGCATCGGCACGGTTAGCGGCATTGATGACTGGCATGCCGTGTGCATCGGTATCTACGCGCACTTCTGCCGTAAGCCGGTCCAGCCGCACCGTGCCGTCAAGTTGCGGCATGGACCGATGCATCACCCAAAAACCGGCACCGAAGGCTATCGCTGCCACGCTCGCAAGCCCCAAGCCGCCATATAAAATAACTTTTCGAATATTCGCCATGGTCTTTCGATACTATTAAATCCGATTAAAAAACTTACAAGACTATCACCACGAAGTTCACGAAGAAAACTTCGTGTCTTCGTGATGAATATATCCTTTCCTAATTGCTGACTGCCGATCACTTGCCGAACCGGAAAATACAGCAGTTGCGAAATCGCCGCTCAGCACATCGTATTCCTCGCGCGCTTTGAGCATCGCTTGTTTCGGCCATTCCTTGAACAGACTGGAACTCAAGACGCCGAGTACAATCACCCCCGCCAAAACCAGGGCCAAGTGCCGGGATAACCCGCTCAGATACGCCAACAACCGTTAGCCAGGAAGAGCGGCACAAAAAAAACTATCATAAAATATTTTCCTTTCAGCTCGCCCTATACACCATTTAATACGTTAGACGCTTATCAGGCCTCAAAACCGAGCAAGTCTGATAATAGGACGCCTTAAAGCCTTTTTAACCTCATCCACCCAATTAAAAAACACCCCGCCCATCCGCGTCGGCACCGCATCGCTTTAATTAAACTATGTTACATAACCCATTACAGATACGTCATATACCTCGATTTAGCAAAATCGCCCGCTCATTTATCGCTAACTCATTGAAATTAATAGCACGAAAAAGTGGCATACTCATTGCTTTTTTGCAAACAGAACCCATGCAATGAATTCAGAACAACCAGACGATATGCTATGCCCACAATATTTATCGGCTTACTCGGCTCGTTACAATCGCCTTGCCTGCGTGCCGATAGCCGTGCAAAACCCGTGAACTTACCAACCCAGCAGACTATGGCGCTTTGGCAAACCGCATACCGGCCTTATTCGGCAGCGTCGGTTCTGCAACAAGGTAAACATTCTTAACAACAACGAAGAGGGATTTGAACGTGAACGTAGCAGCCATTTACTTGAATCACCAGTCCGAATTGCAGTTTCATTTGACCCGGATTGTCAACTGCCCGGACATAGCCGCCGACCTTGCCCAAGAAAGCTTCATTATTTTTTTCCGCGAAGCGCAAAAACAAACCATCGATCATCCGCGCGGTTTTCTGTTCAGGGTCGCCAAAAACCTTGCTTACGACCACATCAAGCATCGGAAAGTAACGGAAAACTACCAGCAAATCCAAGACCAGGCCCTACTCCCGCCCAGCGAGTTCCCCTCGGCCGAAAAACTGGTCTCCATCGACGAAAGGTTGACCGCGATCAAACTGATACTCGACGAATTGCCGCTGCGCACCCAGGAGATATTTATCCTGAATAGAGTTTACGGCATGACCTATGCCGAAACAGCCCTGGAAATCGGCATATCCGATAGCGCCGTTGAAAAACACATGGCCAAGGCCCTGCTGCACTGCCGCAGACAATTCAAAACCCATTTACTGGATCAGCATGACAGCTGAGGTATTTTAGCGTTTCTATCGTCTACACTACGGAAACCGCTCCCATCGTTCGAATGACGGGGGTATTACGGCAATTACCTACTCAACGGAGCATAACAATGGCTTGGGACGACGAAGAAGACACCACTATTTACCAAGTTGTGGTCAATCACGAACAGCAGTATTCAATCTGGCCCGACTACAAAGAAGTGCCGGGCGGTTGGCGGACGATCGGCAAAACCGGCAACAAACAGGAATGCCTCTATCACATCAAGGAAGTCTGGACCGATATGCGCCCGTTAAGCCTACAGATACATATGCAACAAACGGCGTCGCAATAGCCCGTGAAGACAGGGACGGGATTTGCATCCCGTCTTTATTTAAGTTCGAGCCGCCTAAGCTCAATCGGTCATTACTCTTGATAAAATCCGTTATCAAGAGTAAATAAGGCCACAGCTTACGCCCCTGTGGTTCAGTATGGCGAGTAAAGCTAATGGACAAGAGAACCCCATTCACGGTGATGACGATTGGTCGCCTCTCTCTCAAACATTCCTACGATAATCCATAATTTACAGATCCCAATAATCTGGCTATGACGTGTAAGTATTCTATTACGCTAGTTAACGTATTTACTATGCCGCCGAGTATGTCTAATATCGTTGATTAGTGGCTGATTCTTTTAGGTCGGTGTAGTCCTTGAGAACAACGTGCAGACGCTGGGATTTACACACGCTTGTTCCTGATCCGCCAATAAGAAACGGAACAATGAATGTTCGAAGTATAATTTTTCGACGATGTATTAAGCGATTATCGTCTTGCTTTACCTTTAAAGCCAACGTACCTATCGCTTCAAAAAGCAACAAAAAATTTTCACTAGCAAAAATTTTTTAAGATGGGGCGTTATGGACTCAAAGCACGGCGAGCGTTTGTGGACTTTCACTTCATTATATTCTTATCTCTTTTCTTGGTTTTCTTACTTGCTTCCCTCGACTTCTAGTCGACAGCAGGGCGAGCTCATAACAAGCCAAGCTCAGACGATTCTAATTTTCCAGAACCGTATAATTAAAAAAGAACCGCCTTCTTGCGCCTCCAGACATGTTAATCGCGTCAACCTTATCTGCGGTCTTATGGCCGCCGTAGCTTTCGCGGTATGCACACCGGCAAAAGCAACTTGCGATACGGTAAGCGGATATACCAGCAGCTTTAGCGGAACATACCAGATGGGTTATTATCCAGCGGGGACGAGTTTTCTTGTACTGTTAACTTACGGCAGCTTTAACACCAACACAAGCATCACGAGCATGACCACCTCTGGCGGAGGCGCCTTCTCAAAGTCTTGGGGATGCGTCGGCCTCAATGTTAGAGAGTATTATTACTATACAACGAGATTACCCAATGAAACCCGCACAAACTCATGGTCTAGCGCATGGAGCGCAAGCGGTATGTTTCTCCCATATCCTCTATTGTACTCGCCCAAAAGTTTTGGGGCGCAAGACCCGAGTTGCTCAGTAAATATATGCGCCGGCAATCCAATCCATACCTCAACCGGTAACAAATATCAGGTTGAAACGGATTTTGTCACTGCACCGGACGCGCAAATTGAGCTAAGACGAACTTATAACAGCCTGGACAGTCGAGCGGCTTCTCTGGGGGTCAGTTGGCGCCATACTTATGAACGTTCTGTTTTCAGTGGTGCCGGCGGCAGTCTGGCGCAACTTTACCGTCCCGATGGACGGGTAGAGGATTTTTGGCTGCAAAACGGTGTCTGGATTGCGGATCCTGACGTGACGAACACGCTGGCACCCGTCATCATAGGCGGTATGCAGACCGGATGGAAAGTGACTACATCGGATGACTCGACCGAGTACTACAACATGACAGGGCAATTAACTTCGATGTTCACGCGGTCCGGACTCACGACGACGCTCGCTTATAATGCACACAATCAGCTGATAACCGTCACGGGACCGTTCGGCCATGTTTTGAGTTTTGCGTATAATGCGAACGGGAACGTCTCCCAAATGACGACACCAGACGGCGGCGTCTACACCTATGCGTATAACGCGACAAACAGCCTGGCATCGGTAACCTATCCTGACATGAAAGTGCGCCAGTATGTCTATGAGAACACCAGCTATCCGAACGCGCTAACGGGCATTATCGACGAGAGTGGTAACCGTTACGCGACCTACGCCTATAACGCGCAGGGCCGCGCCGTGTCCTCGCAACATGCCGGTGGCGCGGATTTGACCACGATCACTTATAATGGTAGCGCTACGACGGTGACCGATGCACGAAACCATGCGTACACATACACATTCACCAAGCAGTTCGGGATAACCAAACCGACGGGGTTGTCTGGCGTGCCAACACCGGTGGTGGGTGGCAAGGCGTTCAGCTATGACGCGAACGGCTTCATCGCGAGCAAGACGGATTACAACAACAATCTCACCACCTACACGCATGACGCGAGGGGGCTTGAAACCTCGCGCACCGAGGCTGTCGGCAAGCCGGAAGCGCGGACGATTGCCAGGACATGGCACCCAACCTTTCACCTGCCGACGCAGATCGTGGAGTCGACACGCACGACGACATTGAATTACGACGCCAACGGCACTCTTTTGACCAAAACGCTGTCGGCCGTGGATGCACCAAGCAAAACGTGGAATTATACGTATAACGCTTCCGGGCAAGTACTGACGGTTGACGGTCCGCGCACGGATGTGAACGACATAACCGAGTATAGCTATGACGTGCAGGGCAATCTTTCGACCGTCACCAATCCGCTAGGGCGTGTCACCTACTTTACCGCTTACGACGCGAATGGACGGCTTCTTTCCATGCAAGACCCGAACGGGCTTGTGACGAGCTTTACCTATGATCCACGCGGACAGCTAACCTCCCGTAATGTGGGCGGCGAGACAACGACCTACGCTTATGATCCCGCCGGAAACTTGACCGGCGTGACGATGCCGGACAATGCGGCACTGACCTATACCTACGACGCGGCACACCGTCTGACGGATATTACCGATACCCTTGGCAATCAAATTCACTACACGCTGGACGCCGTCGGCAACCGGACGCAGGAGAGTGTCTATGATCCCGCCAATACGCTGAGGCGGACGCAGTCTTTTGCGTATGACCAAATCAACAACCTTGTGCAGATAATCGGGGCAGTGGGGCAAACGACCACGCTCGGACGCGACGCGAACGGCAATGTCACCAGCGTGACCGATCCCTTGGGCAACATTCGGAAATTTCAGTACGACAGCCTCGATCAGGCCATCCGCGAGTTGGAACCGCATCCGACAGTCACCGGCAGCACGCAGGGACAGATCGATACCGCCTATGACGGCCTGGGGCAGGTCACCCGCATCACAGATGCCCGCAGCCTAGCCACCGACTACCAGGTCGACAGCCTGGGCAATCTGTTAAGCCAAACCAGCCCCGATACCGGCACCACCAATTTTACCTATGACGAGGCCGGTAACGTCAAGACCCGTACCGATGCCCGCGGCAAGAGTGCCCAGTACAGCGATGACAGCCTCAACCGTATCAGTCAGATCGTTTATGAGGACCAGACTGTCGCCTACGGCTGGGACAACTGCACCAACGGCATCGGCCGGCTGTGTAGTCTGGCCAATAACGGCAGCAGCATAAGTTACGGCTACGACAGCCATGGCCGACTCACCGCGAAAAACCAGACGGCAGATGGCACCACGCTAATTACCAGCCACCGCTATAACACGCTGGGCCAACGGGAGCAGACGGTCACGCCGAGCGGTCAGACCATCGGCTATGTCTGGCTGAACGGCAAGATCAACGCAATCACGGTCAATAGCCAATCGCTGGTCAGCCAGATCGTTTACGAACCGGACAGCCAGATCGGCGGCTGGACCTGGGGCAATGGTACACTGAGCCAACGGCTCTACGACCTCTCAGGCCGCCCGGTTGTCATCGACCTAGGGTTCGATCCACAAGGCCAGCTGCCCGAAACGCGCACGATCAGTTACGATGCGGCAGGGCGCATCACCGACCTGAGCAGCGCTGTTGATACCAGCGCCGATCAGCACCATGGCTATGACGGTCTGGACCGTCTCATCGCCACTGACCAAGGCCAACCGGTCGATACACCTTCGACTATGCCTATGATCCCAGCGGTAACCGCACAGCCAAGATGCTCAACGGCAGCACTGAAACAGCCGGCATCGATCCGGGCAGCAACCGGCTGCAGCAGACATCCGGCGCCCAGATCCGCAACTACAGCTACGATGCAGCAGGTAACCTGATCGGCGACGGTACCTTCAGTTATGGCTATAACGCCGAAGGCCGGCGTATCAGCGCTACCGCCACGGGGCAAACCGTCAGCTACGGTTATAATGCGCTCGGCCAGCGTATCAGTAAAACCGTGAACGGCGTGGCCACGCGCTATGTTTATGCTGAACAGGGCCATCTGTCCGGCGAATATAATGCCTCAGGCCAACTGATCCAGAAGATCGTCTGGCTGGGCGACTTGCCGATAGCGGCGCTGAGGCCTGGCGCCACCACACCGGACATCTATTACATCCATGCCTACCATCTGGGCACACCAAGAAAGATTACCCGGCCTAACGACAATCGAGTAGTATGGCGCTGGGAACCCGAAGCCTTCGGTAACAGTTTGCCGGACCAAAATCCTTCCGGTCTTGGCAGCTTCGCTTTTAACTTGAGGTTTCCGGGGCAGTATTACGACCAGGAAACGGGGCTGTTTTATAATTACTTCAGGGATTATGATCCGGCCACGGGTCGATATGTTGAGAGTGATCCGATTGGGTTGCGAGGTGGTATTAATACTTACACCTATGTTTATAACAATCCGCTTAGGTATACCGACCCGCAGGGGTTATTCGCTTTACCTTTAGCGATACCTCTTGGTCAAGCGTTGGTTGATGCTGCGACTGTTGCGCTTGGCGGTGCGATGATTGCGAATTCTCTATCTGATGCCCAAAGTCAAGCAAATCCTTCTGATAAAGAGCTACAACAGGCAATAGAAAAAGAGGCCAATAGACGAGAATATAAAAATATTTGTAGTGAACCGCCACCGCCTGGGCTAAATCCGTGTGAACGAGCAAGATGGGAATTAAATAAAGCTCAATCCTGTAAGGCTGCAAGGAATGCTAACACTAATAAATGGTGGGGCGGAGTTGACGACGTTCATAGTTCACAACTTACTCAAGATTTGGACAGAGCTATTCAGAATGCCCAGCGTGCTGTTGACAGGTTATGCAAATGCTAGAAATGACAATAAATACCAGTGCTCTCTTAAAGGAGATTGAATCTGTTTTTCCTTTTGTAGATATGCCTGACAAAAATGAGCTTGTGTTTCACAAGAATGACTGCTTTGAATGCGATGGCCTGCTAAATGATCTTGATGATTATAGAAATAAAGAAATTACCGGCGAGGCAATTCGACTTGTACATCAAGAATTGTCAAGTTTATCGGCTAAAGGGTGGCGATGGATTTTGCCCCATTATTTAAGGTTCTGTTTGACGCCTGAGGCCGAATATAATCGCATGGAAACTGAATTTATTATTTATAGCCTACGTCCGTCGTTGGAATTTCAAAAAGACACTTTGCTTCGTCTTTCGCTTTTAAATAAAGATCAGATCAATTGTTTAATTCACTTTCTGATGTGGTGCGAAAACCAACAACATTGGAAAGACTATTGTCTGGAAGATATTAGTAAGGCAAAAAATTTTTTATCCTCGATAAAATAGTTGACTGAGCATGCTCTCTCATTTTGATCGCGACCAGCGGAACCTTTGACGGGTTCCACCTGAACTGTAAGGCCGGGGAATCGATGGGGGTCAGATTAAATTGATTTTTGATGAAAAATCGATCGAAACTGACCCCCATTGATTATTGGTCAAGCGCTTGTAGATGCTGCAACTGTTGTTCTTAGCGGCGCGATAATTGCTGATTCGATTAATCCAAGCAATCAAACATGGGTAGATGATCCCAACGCGGCAATGGAGCACGATGAATATAAGACAAGAGCTGCTCAGACGCCGCCTCCTGATCTTGATGAGTGTGAAAGACTTCAATGGTTGCTACAGCGAGAACAAGATGTAGTAAATTCGATGGAACAATGGGACTCAAAATGGCTTCCAGGTCGCCACAGTGCCGCAATACAGCAGAGAAAAAATGCAGTAAATAAACTACAGCAAAAAATCAAAGAAAAATGTGGGAAGTGTGAGAAATGAATGAAGCAAGCATTTTGAAAGAGCTTCAAGAGAAGTTTTCTGATCTTATTAATTATGAGGCGGATGACCCACTTGAGATGATAGATCCAATTACATACTGTACACCGGAGGGTGAATCTTGCTTACATATTGCCGCAATAAGAGGGGACATTAGAGCTGTTGAGTTGCTTATAAAAGCTGGACTGGACATTAATAAGCCTGGCGACATGGGAAATACACCTCTTCACTACGCAAATAAATTTGGCCACAGAGATGTTGCGGATTTTCTTATACGCCAAGGAGCTTCAACCAAATTGAAAAATGATTTTGGAGAGATTCCTTAAACGCGATAACGTGCGCTGTACAGTTATGACGCGCAGGGCAATCTTTCGACCGTCACCAATCCGCTAGGAGACTGTCGGATTTAGAATCTACGGAAACGTAACATACTGATATAAAAAGAAATTAATTTTTCATTACTCTCTGTTAGAAAAATAAAATTTTAATTATTTCAATAGGTTAAAGTTTTTAGTGGACTATAATCCGACAGCCTCCTTAAGGTTTGATCCACAGGCCAGCTGTTCGAAACGCGCACGATCAGTTACGATGCGGCAGGGCGCATCACCGACCTGAGCAGCGCTGTTGATACCAGCGCCGATCAGCACCATGGCTATGACGGTCTGGACCGTCTCATCGCCACTGACCAAGGCCAACCGGTCGATAACACCTTCGACTATGCCTATGATTCGAGTGGCAACCGCACAGCCAAGATGCACAACGGCAGCACTGAAACAGCCGGCATCGATCCGGGCAGCAACCGGCTGCAGCAGACATCCGGCGCCCAGATCCGCAACTACAGCTACGATGCGGCAGGTAACCTGATCGGCGACGGTACCTTCAGTTATGGCTATAACGCCAAAGGCCGGCGTATCAGCGCTACCGCCACGGGGCAAACCGTCAGCTACGGTTATAATGCGCTCGGCCAGCGTATCAGTAAAACCGTGAACGGCGTGACCACGCGCTATGTTTATGATGAACAGGGGCATCTGGTCGGCGAATATGATGGCTCAGGCCAACTGATCCAGGAGATCGTCTGGCTGGGCGACTTGCCGATAGCGGCGCTGAGGCCTGGCGCCACCACACCGGACATCTATTACATCCATGCTGATCACCTAGGCACGCCGCGGCAAATTACCCGGCCCAGCGATAACAAAGTCCTGTGGGCCTGGGAATCCGAACCGTTCGGCGTCAGCCTGCCCAATCAAAACCCGTCCGGCCTGGGCTCGTTCGTGTTCAACTTGAGGTTTCCGGGGCAGTATTACGATCAAGAAACGGGGCTGTTTTATAATTACTTCAGGGATTATGATCCGGCCACGGGTCGATATGTTGAGAGTGATCCGATTGGGTTGAAGGGTGGGATTAATACTTATGGGTATGTCGGTGGGAATCCGGTTAACCTTATTGATCCGTTGGGGCTTCTACCATGTTTAGGTTGTCATAGTAACGTTATAGATTGGTATAATCCTGATCCCAATCAATCCGTTCCAATGACACCCAGTAATAATCCCTATTATTCAAAACCACCCGAAAATGCTTATGACCCAAATGGACCTAAAGCACCAGGAAAGCCAGGTGAAGCGGAAGGATTTCGTGATCCGAAAGGTGGAGAAAATTGGGTTCCGAATCCGAATCCACGAAATGGCGGCTCTAGTCATGGCTGGGAAGATGATAAAGGTCGAGTTTGGTGCCCAACGGGCCAAGGCGGAAGAGCGCATGGCGGCCCTCATTGGGACGTACAGAAACCAGGTGGTGGGTATGACAATGTATTTCCTGCTCGACCTGGAAACTAATTGGAGAATATGGTGAAAAATATTCAAGTTATTGATGGAGCAGACAACTGCACATATGATCTCTATGCTGCGACAGAAGAAGAGTTTGAAGAGATTTTTCCAAATGGCACAAATGTCGAATTTATTGAAGACTATTTTGATAGAGTTGGAGAGAAACGCGCTATAGAAATTACAGGTAATTTGTGGAAACGCTTAGTAAACAAGGGCGAAGCACAAGGAATTCACGGCACCCTGTTTTATCAATTACTTCACAAAAAGCGCTACTATCCAACAAAAAAAGAATCAGAGATGGTGGCGTTGGGAGTC
>Ga0208756_100211_pt1 | contig 32767 bp, 31 predicted proteins | sample LakWasMe73_LOW10_2_FD_183901 | JGI IMG/M metagenome (GOLD analysis project Ga0208756, IMG submission 183901) | Freshwater sediment methanotrophic microbial communities from Lake Washington under simulated oxygen tension - Sediment Metagenome... | ecosystem: Environmental > Aquatic > Freshwater >... | reverse complement strand
ATCAACAGAAAGGCCTGTACATCGTCGAATTCGCCTTAGTGGCTGCGCTGTTTTTCGTGCTGCTGTTCGCTGTGATCGAATTCGCTCGGGCATTGTTCGTTTGGAACACCCTAACCGAGGCGACACGGCGAGGCGCGCGCTTGGCCGTTGTTTGTCCGGTAGGTCACGCTTCAATCGCCAACGTCACGGTTTTCAATGCCCCCGCCGCCGCAGGAGCCAGCGCTATACTGCCCGGCCTGGACAGCTCCGATGTCGTTACCGACTATCTGGATCAGACCGGCACGGTAACTGCCGTTTTTAACAATATCCGCTATGTTCGCGTGAGAATTGTCGGATTTACGCACACCCTGCTGATTCCGGCATTGCTCCCCGGACTTCCGGCTATGACGCTGACCGCCCCCGCCTTCGCAACAACGTTGCCGCGGGAAAGCCTGGGAGCCGTACCGGATGGCGTCGGCAGTACGCAATGTCCGTGATCGATAACCAAGAAGGCTCGTTAAACCCGTTTCGCTACCTTGACGACAGTCAATTTATAACCAAGGGATGAATGCTATGAACAGAACCAACCATATATTGCTAACCGGCCAGGGTGAAGGCAACATGGAAATCCTTCAGGGCTTGGTCAATCAGCTTCCCGGCGTCAAGGCGCAGTCCCGCGCCCTGAACGGTCATGCTCCCGATTTTTTGGGCGGCCCCGATCTCAAAGCCGATGTATTGATCCATTTTCTGGGTCTCAAGGCGGAACTGGAACTGGAAGCCTTGTCCAAGCAAAACAAGCAGGCCGGACCTGTCACGCTGATCGTCTACGACCGGGGCATGGCCGACGCTCCGCGGCTTATGCGCATGGCTATGCAAGCCGGGGCGCGCGACTTCATCATGGGGCCGCAGCTCGTTGACGACACGCTGGCCTCGGTGCGCAAGATCCTCAAGGAAGACCTCTACGCGCATTCCGCGCTCACGGCGATAGTTAACGCCAAAGGCGGAGCGGGGGCATCGACCATCGCCTGCGCTCTGGCCCACGCCTTCGCCACCCGAGAGGGCATGCAGACGCTATTGCTGGACCTGGATCTCCAGTTCGGCACCCAATGCCTGCGCTTGAATATCGCGTCGCCGCAAAATCTTGTCGATGCGCTGGCCGCGATCGAATCCCTGGATGAAATTGCCTTGATGGGTTATATGGCGAAACATGCCAGCGGTTTGCATGTTTTGAATAGGCCGGAGCGGGAGATCATCCTGCCGGGCGAAATCGATGAAAAGCGCCTTAAGCGCCTTATCGAGCTGGCGCATAATTGTTACGAACAGCTGGTGGTCGATCTGCCGCGCCTGATCGACCCGGTCTTCAACCTGGTTCTGGAACAGGCCAATCATATCCTGGTGGTGATGCAGCAGGAGCTTTTCAGCGTCCGCGATGCGCAGCGCATGATCCAGATCATGACCCAGGACTTGGGTCTGCCCTTGGATAGGATCATACCGGTCCTCAACCGCTACGAAGGTAATAATAACTTCGGGCTTGACGAGGTGGAGCGGGTTTTGGCGTTGGGCTCGCCGATCGTGGTGATACCTAATGATTTCAAGAACCTGCACATGGCCTCCAATCTGGGGGTGCCGATTGCCGAACACGCGCCCAATTCATCAGCCACCAAGAGAATCCAAAAGTTGGCCGAAACCTTGAACGGCAAGAGCCCTTCAGCCAACCCTGGGATATTCAGAAAATGCCTGTCAAAACTATTAGCGGGAGCGTAAGTCATGGGCCTGAAAAATCGGATTATCGGACATTTTAACAATGAGGAACTGCCGCCTTCTAACGCGATTGGCGCTGAGCCTGGTTCGGCGCTGCCTGTAGCGGAGCTTGTTCCGCCCTTGAAAGTGAGGGCGCTCAGCGAAACGGAACGGGAGTGGTTGCAAAAAATTCATCAAAGACTGATGGAAATGATCGACCTTTCCCAGATCGGGCGACTGGATAAAAGCCAGGCCCGGAACAAGATTCGCGAACTGGCCGAACGCATCATGGACGAACTGGCGGTGCCGCTCAATATCTCGACCCGGCAATTCCTCGCCAAATGCATAGAAGACGAGATCCTCGGACTCGGCCCTATAGAGCCGCTATTGTCCGAACCGAGCATCGCCGACATTCTGGTCAACGGCAGCGGTAAAATCTTTGTAGAACGTTTCGGCAAGCTGGAGCTTACACCGCTACGCTTTCAAAACGACGCTCATTTGCTGAATATCATCGATCGCATCGTGTCTTCGGTGGGAAGACGCATCGACGAGTCCTCGCCGATGGTCGATGCCCGCCTTAAGGACGGCTCGCGCGTCAATGCGATTATTCCGCCCTTGGCCATTGACGGGCCGACGTTGTCGATCCGCCGATTTACCCTGGACCGCTTACGCATGGAGGACCTCATCGATTTAAATACCTGTACCCAGTCGATGGCGGACATGCTGATCGGCATCGTCAAGGCCCAGTTGAATGTGCTGATTTCCGGCGGCACCGGCTCAGGCAAGACCACCATGCTGAACGTGTTGAGCGGTTATATTCCGGTAAACGAGCGCATCATTACCATTGAGGATTCGGCGGAACTCCAGTTGCAGCAGCCGCATGTGGTGCGGCTGGAGACCCGTCCGCCCAATATCGAGGGCAAGGGCGAGGTGTCGATGCGCGACCTGGTTCGCAACAGTCTACGGATGCGCCCGGATCGTATCATCGTCGGCGAAGTACGCAGCGACGAAGCTTTCGACATGCTTCAGGCCATGAATACCGGTCATGACGGCTCACTGGCCACGGTACATGCCAATACGCCGCGCGATGCCCTGGGCCGGTTGGAAAACATGGTGGCGATGACCGGCTTGGACTTGCCTACCAAAATGGTGCGAACCCAAATCGCCTCGGCAATCAATGTGGTGGTGCAATTGTCGCGCCTGGAGGACGGCAAGCGAAAGCTGATCAGCATCCAGGAAATCCAGGGCATGGAAGGCGACATCATCACGATGTCGGAAATTTTCAGGTTCCAGAGAACAGGTCTCGACGAACACGGCAATATCGTGGGCTCATTCAAGGCCACCGGCATCGTGCCCAAGTTCCATGAAAGCCTCCAGAAACGGGGCATCGATCTGCCTTTCGAGCTGTTCGATCCGGAGCGCGACGGCTAGCGTCGTTGGCATGCTGTATGACATAGGTCTTGGCGATGACCGGCTGGGTGCTATTTCATCGTTCCCACGCTCTGCGTGGGAATGTAGCCAGAACCGCTCTGCGGTTCGGGACGCTGGAGCGTCACTGTCATTAAGTTAAGCACATCGACACTCCGTAGGAGCGGGCCGCGCCCGCGATATTTGCACAGCGATTGCATAGTTATAGCGCCATCATCGCGGGCGCGGCCCGCTCCTACAAGGCTTAACTTAATGGCAGTGAGGCAAAGCATGGGAACCCTTAATTTTAATATTTTCGTGCTTTTCGCGGATCAAATGATTTTTCTAGGATAATTTGGAGAATACTCATGGATAAAGACACCTTATTAGTTTTCCTGGCGCTGGTATTCGGCGCAGTATTTTTTCTGACTCAATCCATTGTCGTGCCGACTTTCGGGACGGGGCGGCAAGAAAGCCGACGGCTCAAGCAGCGGTTGGGCATCCTTAGCGATGACTACCAGAGCGAACGCCAAATCTCGCTGGTCAGGGAGAAATATTTCAAGAAGCTATCGCCGCTCGAAACCTGGCTTGAGTCGCTTCCGGCCATGACTCGCCTGCAAGTCTTCATCGAACGCTCCGGACATGAGTTTCCCGCCTATCGGCTGGTTCTGCTCAGCCTCTTTCTGGCCTTATCGGGGGCGGCGTTGGCCTGGATTCTGAGCCACCAGTGGCTGTTTGTGCTGGCCGGCATGTCGATATTCGGCGTAATTCCTGTGATGAAGTTGAGGCGCGATCTTGTAAAGCGCTTCGCCAAATTCGAGGAGCAATTACCGGAAGCGCTGGATGTTATGACCCGCGCCTTGCGCGCCGGTTATCCATTCAATGAAACCCTGCATTTGGTCGCGACCGAAATGGATGAGCCTATCGCCAAAGAGTTTCGCATCGCCTTCGACGAAATCAATTTCGGCGTCGACACCCGCTGGGCGCTCCATAGCATGGTCGACCGCATCCCCAGCATGTCGCTGATGGCCATTGTGACCACGGTTATGGTGCAACGGGAAACCGGCGGCAATCTGGCCGAGACCTTCGAAAACATAAGCAAGCTGATCCGTAGCCGGTTCCGCTTCCAGCGCCGCGTTTTAACGCTGACGGCCGAAGCGCGGATGTCGGCCTGGATATTGGCGATGATTCCATTCGTTTTGTTTCTCGGCATATCGCTGATCAATCCCGATTATGTGGGCAACTTAACGCAAGACCCGATAGGCAGGAAAATAATCCTTTGGGGGATTGTGTTGCAGATTGCCGGTAATTTTTGGATACGTAAACTGATTGCCCTGGAGATTTGATTCGCTATGAAATCCTTTATAGAAACCTTGTTTGATTTAATGGACAACCCGGATGTCGCTCGGAGCGGCGCGGTTGTTCTGTTCGCAGCCGCCATTTTTTTGGTCGGCATGGTCGGCTTATGGTTACTGGCGAGGCGCTTGGACCCGGTGAAGAGGCGCTTGGACGCGCTGGTAATCGAAGACGCCTCCACGGTATCGGTCCTGGAACAATGGGCGGAACGACTGGATCGTTTCGCTCATATCATCCTACCTCACAACCAGGACCTTCAAAAAAGCACCATCGATCGCCTCACCCGCGCCGGTTACCGTTCCCCCAACAGTTTAGTTATTTATTATTTTATCCGCTTGCTGTTAATGGTCGCACTGCCTTTGTCGGTGTTGTTCATGTACCCGTTTTTCCCCCAGATCGAGCCGGACAAGTTTTTTTTCAGCGCCGCAATAGCCGGTGTGTTGGGCATGCTTGGCCCCAGCTATTATCTGGATAAAAAGACGATTAAGCATCAGCGCTCGCTCCGGAATGGACTACCCGACGCAATCGACCTGCTGGTGGTTTGCACCGAGGCAGGCTTGGGCTTAAACGCGGCCATACTTCGGGTCGCCCAAGTGATCTCCGATATTCACCCGCTTTTGGCCGAAGAATTACTGATGGTCACCGCTGAAATACGCGCGGGTGTCGATCGCACCCAAGCCATGTCCAATCTTGCCCGGCGCACCGGCCTGGAGGACATCAAGGGGTTGATCACGGTTCTAGCCCAGAGCATGCGATTCGGCACCAGTATTGCGCAAACGCTGCGCATTTATTCCGAGGAGTTTCGGGATAAACGGATGCAAAAAGCGGATGAAGAAGCGGCCAAGCTCGGCACCAAAATGATCTTTCCGCTGATCTTCTGCGTGATGCCCGGCTTTTTTATTATTGCGATGGGACCGGCCGTTATCAAAGCGATGGCGGTGTTCTCAAACATGGGTTAGGGATGAGCATGAAATAATTTCGCTCTCGCTGCACTCGTCTTTATACACAAGCTTCTGCGGGCTGTCGTTAGGCGAGAAACATGCGATATACAGACCTTCCAGGTTTTTAAAACCTGGAAGGTCTAACATGCAACGTTTTGGCACAGATGGAACGTTTCGAATGAAACAACGAGCGCGCGGCGTGGGAATGCTGCGCCGCAAGTCAACGCGATGAAAATACTTCTTGTCGGGCTTTTGGCTAAGGACAGGCAAGCGGCCGATCCACGATTGAAATGGGTTCTATAAAACAATTTACATCCCACAACCAGGAGATGCTCATGTTAAAAAAAATAGTCTATTCGCTGGGTAATTTAACCGGAATCGCGCTGTTTACGTTTCTGTGTACTGCCACTTTCCAAAACTATCAGAAAACCGGGTCCTTATTTGCCTTCACTATCGTCTTGATAAACGGGCTGATCCTGGCGATTTATTTTGTCCGCCGCGAACCTCTCACCTTGATTGAGTTTCCATTTGCATGGCTGATCAGCATGGTCACCACCGTACTGCCTTTTCTATATCGCCCTATTCAGCAGGCTTTTTTACCGGAATTCTTAAGCCTTGGTTACTATCTACAGATTGTTGGCGTAGTGACCATCGTTGGCTCGCTGCTGTCCATCAGAGGAAGCCTCGGCATCGTGCCGGCCAATAGAGGGATAAAAATAGGCGGATTTTATCGCATAGTCCGCCATCCCCTGTATGCCTCGGAGCTGCTGTTCTTCAGCGGCTATGTCTTGTCCAATCAAAGCCTCTTTAACTTCGCGTTACTGGTGCTGTCGTTCGCAATGCAATATTCCAGAAGCAGAATCGAGGAGAATTTTTTAAGCAATGATCCGGGCTACAAGCTTTATATGTCGTCTACCCGTTATCGATTTATTCCGGGTTTATTGTGATGACAGTCTTTAACGCAAGGCAAGTTCATCAGTTTCGCCAGTGCCATAGCCGGAAGCCATCCGGAAATTTTTAGTTAATTACAATGCGGAAGGGGAATTTTCATGTCTAAACCAATTAAATCCAATACCTTGGCAAAGCCGGCTTATGCCATGCGCCGCGCCGTTTGCTGTTTGGCGCTGATCAATACAGTCGCGCTATTAGCAGGCTGCGGGGCTGAATCAATGGCGACAAAGCCGAGAATAACCGGGCTGTACGACGATAAATCGGCCCTGGTTCACGATATACAGGACCTGACTATCGACGCTTCGTCGGCGCTGAGTCGCGCAGACCGGTTTTTGCAGCAGGGCAACAAGGACGAGGCTCTCTATTATTACGTTAGGGCGCTTGAGTTTGATGACCGGAACCCGGAAACGTTCGAAAAGATAGGCCAAATTCATGCCGAAAAAGGCAATTACGAACCGGCGGAAGTCGCCTACCAAATGGCATTGAAGCTGGACCCTAAAAATGCCCATGCGCTGGAAGGGTTGGGCCTCATTCAACTGAATACCGGCAAACAAGCCGAAGCCAAGCAATCGCTGACCGCCGCCGTAGCCGCCGATCCAAGTCTGTGGCGGGCCTGTAACGGCTTGGGATTGATCGCGGATAAGAATGGCGATTACGGGCAAGCCGCGCAACATTATGAAAGCGCATTGAGAATCAAGCCGGATCTGCCGATGCTTATGAATAACCTGGGCTATTCCAAGTATCTTTCCGGCGATTTACAGCGGGCCATGCAGTTGTTTGACGCCGCATCGAAACTCGATGGCAAATATGCCTCGGCCTGGCTAAACCAGGGCTTAGTACAGGCCCGTCTCGGCAACGATGCCGCCGCCCTTAAAGCGTTCATGCATGTCCTGAACGAAGCCGACGCTTACAATAATCTTGGCTATATTTACATGATGAACGACCGGACGCCCGCGGCTTACGAGTATTTTCAAAAGGCGATTTCATCATCGCCGACCTATCACAAACTGGCCAACGAAAACCTGAATCGACTGCGTACCGTGGAGAACTAAACCGGTCATGCGCGGTAGGGATTGCCGGACCCGTTAGAGCGCGTAGCGAATCCAGTGCCATGGATGGATTACAGCTTACCATCCATGGCGCTGGATACCCGTTTCCCGGCGGGTATGACGAGCTTACGTATAATCTTTAAAACAGGCCTCCGCATCGCCGCGAATTGCCGTAATTCAGCGCTTCAGCCGGTTAAATTTCCTGCAATTTATAATATAGTGAGGTATAATATCCTGATAAACAAACACATTTCTCCGCGCTTACGCGCCTTTCTAGCTTCCAACAGGTAAATCCATGTCCAATGATGTTTCTACATTACCCTCTTTCCGTGATTTAGCTCTGATTGAACCGGTGCTAAGAGCACTGAATGATGTCGGTTATGAAACACCTTCGCCCATACAAGCACAAACCATCCCGCTCCTACTGCAAGGCAAAGACGTTCTGGGGCAAGCGCAAACAGGCACCGGCAAAACCGCCGCCTTTGCATTACCCATTTTGTCGCGTATCGACCTTAAACAAAAAGACCCGCAAGTGCTGGTTCTGGCGCCAACTCGCGAGCTGGCCATTCAGGTGGCAGAAGCGTTTCAACGTTATGCAGCGCACTTAAAAGGTTTCCATGTTCTGCCTATCTACGGCGGACAAGACTACACTACCCAGCTACGCCAATTAAAACGCGGCGCTCATGTGGTGGTCGGCACGCCGGGCCGGGTTATGGATCACATGCGTAAAGGCACGCTGAACCTGAAAGGACTCAGTTTTCTGGTTCTTGATGAAGCCGACGAAATGCTGCGCATGGGCTTTATTGACGATGTGGAATGGATTCTCGATCAAATCCCGGAAAAAAGACAAATTGCTTTATTTTCCGCAACCATGCCTTCGGTTATTCGTAAAATCGCTCAGCAATATCTTGACGAGCCTGAACATATCACCATCAAAGTCACCACCGCATCCGCTGAAAACATACGCCAACGCTATTGGCTGGTCAGCGGCGTGCATAAGTTGGACGCGCTAACCCGTATTCTGGAAGCGGAAACCTTCGACGGTATGATTATCTTTGTCAGAACTAAAACCTCAACCGTTGAGCTGGCGGAAAAACTGGAAGCGCGCGGTTATTCCGCCGCCGCCATTAACGGCGACATGTCTCAAGCGTTACGCGAGCGCGCCATTGCCAACCTGAAAAACGGCAAACTGGACATTTTAATAGCGACTGACGTTGCCGCGCGCGGACTGGACGTAGACCGCATCACCCACGTCGTTAACTACGACATTCCTTACGATACCGAATCTTATGTTCACCGTATCGGCAGAACCGGACGCGCAGGACGCACCGGCGACGCCATTTTGTTTATTGCGCCCAGAGAAAGAAATCTGCTGGCTAATATTGAAAAAGCGACCAAGCAAAAAGTTGAAGAAATGGGCTTGCCTTCAACCGAGGTCATTAACAATAAACGTATCGCACGCTTCAAACAAAACATTACCGACACGCTGGCCGCCGAGGAACTGAGCTTTTTCAGCCAACTGCTGGAACAATACCAACAAGAGCATAACGTATCAGCCTTGGAAATAGCCTCCGCACTGGCAAAGCTGGTTCAGGGCGAAACGCCGTTGTTGCTGCAAAATCTGCCTAAACGGCCTAAAGACAGCCGGGACGACAGACCGTCCAGAGATGACAGATCGGCAAGATCCGACAGGCCGCAAAAAGACCGCAAGCCAAAACGCGCGTTCGGCGGCGGAGCGGATATTGAAATGGAAACCTACCGGATTGAAGTCGGCCATAACCATGGCGTAAAACCCGGCAACATCGTTGGCGCCATAGCCAATGAAACCGGTATTGACGGCGACCATATCGCGCGTATCAGAATCCAGGACGACTACAGCACCGTCGAATTACCGGCGGGCATACCGAAAGAGTTGTTTGAGGAATTGAAAAAAGTGCGGGTGGCCGGTCAGCAACTGAACATATCCAAAATGGGTGAAGGCGCCAAGAGAGCGGCGAAAGACGACGACGGCGCTAAAAAAGTGGATAAAAGCAAAAAAAGAGTAGGTTCTACATCCAGACGGGCAAAACCTAAATCCGATGATTGATTAATGCACCACGAAGACACGAAGAGCACGAAGGTTTTACCTACTTTTCTTCGTGAACTTCATGTCTTCGTGGTTTTATGCTTTTAGTCAATACAACTTTACTGATTCCAAAGACAACCGCCGCCGGCGTTCTCAATAGCCTCCAAGCGCTGTTGATGAGCGTCTAATTCCTCTTCCGTGCAGCGTATAATTTTTAACGCGGGACGATCCGCCGACAAGTATTTAACTTCGCTGTTCACCGCCGATTCCTCCGCCCTTCCCTGCCCTTCATCCAGCAACGAAGACTGCCCGCCGGTCATCAGCAAAAACACATCGGCCAGAATCTCGGCATCCAGCAGCGCGCCGTGCAACTCCCGGTGACTGTTATCGATACTATAGCGTTTACATAGCGCATCCAAACTATTGCGCTGCCCCGGATGTTTTTTCCTGGCGTAAGTCAGCGTGTCGAATACCTTGCTGTAATCCGTAACAGCACCCGTTCCATTATTCAGCCGCGAAAATTCATAATTGATAAAGCCGACATCGAACGGCGCATTATGAATGACTAACTCGGCACCCTGAATAAACGCAATAAAGTCCTTAACGACATCCGTAAAACAAGGCTTATCTTGTAAAAACTCGTTGGTGATACCGTGGACCTCAATAGCACCGTCATCGATGACCCGCTCGGGATTAATATAGGCATGGAAGCGCTTGCCGGTTAAGCGGCGATTAACCAGCTCCACGCAGCCGATCTCAATAATTCTATGCCCTTCCTGCGGATTCAAACCGGTCGTTTCGGTATCGAGAACCACCAATCGGTTTGTAAATGTTCGTTTATCCACGCGTCACCTTAAGACTTTTATTAATTTGGTTTTAAGTATAATTTTTTTAAACAGACATTACTTACATTTTTCAAAGCCATCGATCGCCTTCTCGCTAACAAAGTCGATCTCTATCCCTCACTGTTTTTCTGTTAAAATCTGCCGATACCGATTTAGCGCGACCTTTCCGCACATTACAGAAGACCTTCATATGACCATCAAAAAAGTCCAACCCGACAAAAACAAGCTGGATAAAATCGTGACCGACGCACGGCGCAATCAGGAACTCAGGGAACAATCTTACCGAGGCCAGGCGCTTAAACTATACCCTTGGGTATGCGGCCGTTGCGCCCGTGAATTCGATCATAAGAGTCTGACCGAATTGACTGTTCATCATAAAAACCATAATCACGACGACAACCCGTCCGACGGCAGCAACTGGGAATTATTGTGCCTTTATTGCCATGATAATGAGCATTCAAGATACGAAGAAACCCGCTTTGACAGCTCGACAACCGGTAAATCCAGCGCGCCTGTCGCCACTCACAACCCGTTTGCAGACTTAAAATCCCTGCTGAACAATAAAAAGTAACTGATGTTACGCATTGTCCACGAAAAAGCACGAAAGGCACGAAAAAAACATCCTCTGTAGGTTTTTCGCTGACGGCGGCATACCCGGCATTCCTTCACAGACTCCCAAGACAAGCTCCTTACGTCATACACCCAGGTCTGTGGGATGCCGTCGTTCTGGCAGGGACAGATATTTGCTCCTGCAATATCTGCATTCCCCACATCCCTGTGGGTTATGCCGGAACCCAGGCACAGGGAGGTGAAACTTCGTGCTACACACGTATTTACGGGATTCCGATAGCCCCTGGCCTGTCGTTGGGCAAGAAGCAGGTCTGCCTGGCAACGTTCTGATGTGTTTTAACTATTTTCGTGTTTTTCGTGGACTACGCTTTTTATTATGAGCATGCGTAACAGCAGTTAATAAGACGGCGGAAAAATCGGTTCGATGCCTTCAAACTCCGCTTCAGGATGATGTTTTATGACCAATTTTCTGATGACCTCTATGCGCTCCCGAGGAATATCCACCAGTACCAGCAGTTCGCCCTGCTCGATGGCTTGTTCAAACTGTTTTAACCTTGAATTGCCGGAATTCATTCCCGCCAACCCGCCCATCAGGGAACCGATGGTTGCGCCCGCCATAATAATCCCCAAAAGCGGCCCGCCCGCAATGGCAAACCCGGCAAAGCGTAAACCGATTAAGCCCGCCAACAATCCCGTGGTTCCGCCTAATGCAACGCCTCGCTCAACGGCCGGAAGGAAGTCGGTTTTTATCGACATCCCGGCCTCGGGGAGTCCTTCAAGCGGCGTATCTCTTTTCGCCAAAATATGAATATGGCGATCTTCTATACCCTCAGCCTGAAGCTCTTTGACGATTTTATGGGTGATGGCGATGTTGGGAACTAAAAAATAGATTCTTCTCATGGGGCGCTCTCCTCTTTTGATGATATTCACATTGACGATGAAGTCCAATGAGAGGTTATGTCAATTTTCCGGCTATCGATTTTCGGCTGAAGCGATATTCATAATAAATTTATTTCATTATGTTTCAATAAGTTAAACTACGTATTCGCTTCGACTCATTGATCGTATATCCTCAGTATGCCGCTACCCCCTGGCCTGAACATTTTTGCCGGCTTGCTATTGCTTACCTGATTATAAAGATGCTTCAGCTAACGCAAAAAACTCCGTCATTCCGGCATGGATGCCGGAATCTAGAGCCAGGGAGGGTGACTATCCAGAGCGCCCGTATCCGATTTAGGCATCCATGCCAGTATGACGGCGCTAGCTGAAGTAACTTACTAATCAGGATAGGCTTAATAGCGAATTCAAAATGCTTGAGGAGAGTAGCCTTGACATCGATAACCGGCTTGTTTACGACCCGATGATTTTTTGTTTTCGTCTGGCTCTCAACCTTTGGCTTGAGCCATTGGTATCATCGCGCTGAGTCAACAACGGCTTCAGGAACAGGAAGGCTGACGGCTCAAATTAATCAGCGGGCTGGTAATGGCCTGTATTTACTATTAAAACCAGTCTGACCTATTGTCATGTAGCGAGGCCGACCCTTGAACAGTAACTCGATAATCCCCCGCTGGGAACATTTTGAACACGATGCCGACATCGGCATACGCGGCATTGCGCCCACGCTTGAGCAGGCCTTCGAACAAGCCGCGGTCGCCATGACGGCGGCGGTCACTCCGCTGAACCTGGTTTCGGCATCGAAAGTCGTCAGCATCTATTGCGAAGCGCCCGACAGTGAACTGCTCTTAGTCAGCTGGCTCAATGAACTGATTTATGAAATGTCTGCACACAGCTTGCTGTTTAATCGCTATGAGGTCGTTATCGATGACGGCACATTATCGGCAACCGCCTTTGGCGAAGCCGTTGACCGGCAAAAACACCAACCCGCCGTGGAAATCAAGGGCGCTACGTTTACCGAGCTGCGCGTCTATCAACAAGCCGATGACGCGTGGGTTGCCCAATGCGTTGTCGACGTTTAAATACAGGAAACGTTTCGACCTTAATACAGAGATTTGTCCACGAAAAACACGAAAAGCACGAAAAAAAGCAACACTTAATCGGTCCGGGCATGTTGCCTCGTCCGAAAATGAAATAATTTGAACAACCGTTTGTAACGGGAGTGCAAGCTTTGCTTGCGTTTGCAGGCGAAGCCTGCACTCCGGCTATTGGCAAGTTGCTCACGTTATTTCGTGCGCCTCTTAGGCATCGCAGAAACGATAGGAGCGAGGTTGCAAACCTCGCTCCGCTTGAATTTACATGCTTTTCGTGTTTTTTCGTGGACCCATTGCTGTTTTTAAATTACAGGAGAGAATCAATGGATACCCGTCAATTCATACAACGCGACGCAACCTGCTGGGAAATAAAGCCTTACGGAGCCATGCGCGTTCCGGCAATTATTTATGCCGACGCGCAATTGCTGGAGGATATGGACCAAAAAGTTTACGAGCAGCTTGCCAATGTCGCGACCTTGCCGGGCATTGTCGAAGCGGCTTACGCGATGCCCGACGCGCACTGGGGTTACGGTTTCCCGATCGGCGGCGTCGCCGCCTTCGATCCCGATCAAGGCGGCGTAGTGTCGGCAGGCGGCGTCGGTTTCGATATTTCCTGCGGCGTGCGCACCTTGCATACCGGCCTGACTATAGACCAGTTGCAGCCGCGCCAACAGGCGCTGGCCGATGCCTTATACCGCACCGTTCCAGCCGGTGTCGGCAGCCGGGGCAAGATACACCTGAATCATGATCGCATGCACGATATGCTGACCGGCGGCGCAAAATGGGCGCTCGAACAGGGTTATGGCGAGGCGCAGGATTTGGAACGCATCGAAGAACACGGCTGCATGGCCGGTGCCGAACCGCACTATGTTTCTCCCCGAGCCAGGGAGCGGCAAAAAGATGAAATGGGCACGCTGGGTTCCGGCAATCATTATCTGGAAGTGCAGCGGGTCGCGGAAATTTTCGACCAAGCTGTCGCCAAGACTTTCGGTTTACGGGTTGATGACGTTGTGGTCACTATTCATTGCGGCTCCCGAGGCCTGGGTCACCAGATCGGCACCGAATTCCTGAAAGAAATGGCGATGTCGGCAGCCCAATACCGGATCGTATTGCCGGACCGTGAGCTGGCCTGCGCGCCGTTAAATTCGCCTTTAGGACAACGCTATCTGGGCGCGATGCGGGCGGGCATCAACTGCGCACTGGCCAATCGCCAAATCATCACCCATCTGACCCGGCAGGCTGCGGCCAAGATATTTCCCGGCATCCATCTCGGCCTGCTCTACGACGTCTCGCACAACACCTGCAAGCTGGAGCATCACATGATTGACGGCCAAAAGAAAGCCCTGTTCGTCCACCGCAAGGGCGCAACCCGAGCTTTCGGCCCCGGCCATCCCGATTTGCCGGACGTATTCAAAAAGACCGGCCAACCGGTGCTGATCGGCGGATCAATGGGCACCAGTTCTTATGTGCTGTGCGGTACCCAAGAGAGCGAACAACGCGCGTTCAGCTCGGCCTGTCATGGCGCGGGGCGGGCGATGAGCCGCACCCAGGCCGGCAAACAATGGCAGGGCCGGACGTTGATCGAAGAGCTGGCCGCGCGAGGCATTATTATTCGCAGCCCGTCGATGCGCGGCGTGGCCGAAGAAGCGCCCTTGGCTTATAAAGACGTCAGTGCGGTGGTGGATGTCGCCGACCGGGCCGGGCTAGCACGAAAAGTCGCCAAATTGGAGCCGGTGATTTGTGTCAAAGGCTAAAGGTACAAGACGAAAGCTTAAAGCAGTACCCAGCTTTAAGCGCATAAGCGCCTATGCAGCTCGTCATCACGGGATTGCCGGGATAGCAGCCATGAATGGCAAACTTCGAGCTATCCATGAGCATAGACAGCGGCATCCCCTGTCTGAAGCCGGGCTGAGTATAAGCCAGTGATGTCCATCGGCACCAGCGGCTGGAGCTATCCACACTGGCAAGACCGTTTTTACACCGGCGTCGCGCGAAAAGACTGGCTAAAATTCTATGCAGAACGCTTTTCTGCGGTGGAAGTTAACGGCACTTTTTATCGTCTGCAAAGCCCTGCCACGTTTAAAAAATGGTTTGACGAAACCCCGCCAACCTTCAGGTTCGCAATCAAAGCCAATCGCTACTTAACGCATAACAAAAAACTGCTTGATCCGAAGGCATCAATACTGATCGAGAAAAGCCACGCCGAAGCGCTAGGGGAAAAACTGGCCGTGGTGTTGTGGCAACTGCCCGGCCTGTTAAAAAAGGATTCGGCCCGGCTGCAAGGCTTTATCGACGCCCTGCAACAATGGCCTGAAGTGCGCCACAGCATAGAATTCCGGCACGCATCCTGGTTCGATGATGAAACCGCGGATAGGCTGGCTCAAGCCAATGTCGCCGTCTGCCTGTCGGATGCCGAAACTTGGCCGATGTGGAATCGCGTCACCACCAACCTGGTTTATATCCGCTTGCATGGACATGCACGAACTTACGCCTCGTCCTATAGCAACCCCGAACTGGCCTATTGGGCCGAGCGCATTGCCCTGTGGTCGAAGCAGGGTAAGGACGTGCATGTTTATTTCGATAATGACGCCGAATGCGCCGCGCCTTTTAATGCCTTGGCCTTGCGGGCGATATTGAAAATTCCATAGGATAGTAGCGCTATAGTTATCCAAATAAACTTTGTAGGGTACGCTGCGCGTACCTTTATTTAAATTTCGTGGCGATTAAAATAGTACGCATAGCGTACCCTACATGGCTTTACTCTAACCCAGGGTATTTTCTATTTTCGCCCCGGGTATTTTCTGCTGGGGTCGCCTTCAAGCCCAACCTCTGTGCCTTGGATGGGGTTGCCCGTTATGCCGGGGAGTTTGCCAGCCCCGTCCTTGGGGGGCGGGGCGGTGGAGTAAGAGATGAGGCCGCCGACAGTGCCTTGATCCGAGATGCCGGGCTTTTTATCCCCACCATCCGAACCTGGGGCGGTGCCTCGGGTGGTTGACACCTGCATCAAAACATCGTTGGCTTCGCTACCAATGGCGAGGGTGCCGGGCACTTCTACTTTAGGCGGGATCCCGCCCTTTGCAATTCCCGCTTTTTTGTTGGAACGAGTGGTGCTGACGGGTGCGCCAGGTGGGCCGATCACCACTGGGACGATCCGCCCGTTGAAGGTGATGGACGCCTTGCCGTCGGGTTCTCTGCTCAATACGCCGCTGATGGTTCCCTTGTTGAGGCTAATCGTTTGTACGAGCCGGCCGCCGATAGACAATTCATAGCTTCCCGGCGCCAGCCCTGTGAATTGATACGCCCCATCCGCTCCCGTCGGGGCGGGGATGCCATGGTATGGGGGGCTGCATCCAAGGCACTTAACGACGATGTCGATGCCGGGAATGGGCTCACCGATCGCCATTGCCATCGGGCTTGAGAACGCCCAAGCCAGCCCCCCAATGAGCGAGAGTGCTGCGAATGAAGTTCTTTGTTTTTTTCCTGCTGCGTTGACCGTACGGCCATGTGAATTGTTCATTTTGCTGCTCCTCGTTTATTTTGTTGATGGATCATTGAAGCCGGATGTCGGCAAGTAGCACTTACGGCCCCATCGCCGCGCCGCCCAACGTTACGATAGGGGCGCGCCGGTTGGCTTGGTTTAGCGAAGCTGACGAGCCCAAATAAAGTACCAACCTTTAAAAGCACCTGCGTCCGGCGCGTCCCTTTGACTGGCATGTTAGGCTGAATAAATACTCGCATTACAGCAGCTTTCCCACCATAGATTTGATAAGCCATATTACTGCGCTTATAAATACCAAAATCATAGGCAACAATAACATTACATTTGCCCAATTAATTATTTTTTTTCGAGAAACTCCCTTAAAAATAACTCCAATGATGAAAAGGGTGATTCCAGCAGGAATTGTTAATAGCCCTCTGCGTCAGAATAGTTGTCGCCTCAAATTTTCATAACCCGTAAAATTTGAGAGAAGACATGAAAGCAAAAAACCAGTATACCGAAGACTACAAAGAACAAGCGCTGGTCAAAGTGTATAACCGAGGCGACCGGACAATTCAGTCGATTGCCGAGGAATTGAATATCAACCTATTTACCTTAAAGAACTGGATGAAACAGACCCTATCCAACGATAAAAATCTAGCAGCGCGCCTGGGAAAACTGCCGCAAGATTGGCCGCCGGAGCAGCGCCTAGCCGCGTTACAGGAGAGCTATGGCCTCGTCGGCGAGGCTTTGAATGCCTGGTGCCGCGAACGCGGTGTATTTCCGCATCACTTGGAACAGTGGAAAGCGGAGTTCTGCGCGTCTGGCGGTAAAAGTGAAGGCCGTGAAGACGCCTCGGCATTACGAGCCCTCAAAGTGGAAAATCAACGCCTTGAGCGCGAATTAAACTGTAAGGAAAAAGCCCTGGCCGAGGCCGCGGCGCTGTTGGTACTCCAAAAAAAGTACCGGGCGCTCTTGGGGGGCGAGGTCGAATGACTGTTCTCGAAGAGCGCCAGCAGGTGATCGAATTAGTTAACGAAGCGACGAGCGCCGGTGCCAGGCAGACTAAGGCCTGCGAGGTCTTGGGCCTGAGCGAACGCAGCTTACAACGCTGGCAAAATGGCGAAACGGTCGGTCATGATCGCAGACCGTTACGCCACTATCAACCGCCGCACGCCCTGACCGACGCCGAGCGTGCCGAAGTGCTGGCCGTGGCTAATTCCGAGGAATTCGGGCATTTGCCGCCGAGCCAGATTGTGCCGCGGCTGGCCGATCAAGGCCGCTATCTGGCATCCGAATCGACCTTTTATCGGATATTGCGGGCCGCCAATCAACTGGCGCACCGTCGTAGCGAACGCCCGGCGCAAACCCGCACCAAGCCGCGCGCACTCAGCGCCACCGCGCCGAACCAACTCTATAGCTGGGACATTACCTACCTACCGGCGGCCGTTCGCGGGCAGTTCTACTATCTGTACCTGTTTCTCGATATTTTCAGCCGCAAGATCGTCGGTTGGCAGGTCTATGAAACGGAAAGCAGCGAATTAGCGAGTGAAGTCTTGCGCGACTTGTGCCGTCGCGAGCAAATAGCGCCAAAACAGCTGGTTCTGCATTCCGACAACGGCAGCCCGATGAAAGGGGCGACGATGCTGGCGACCTTGCAGGGCTTGGGCGTGATGCCGTCTTTTAGCCGGCCGGCCGTGAGCAACGACAATCCTTATTCGGAATCGTTGTTCAAGACCTTGAAATACCGGCCAAAGTACCCGCTCGCACCGTTTGCCGATGTGGCGGAAGCCCGGCAATGGGTCACGGACTTGGTGGAATGGTACAACCACGAGCATCGCCACAGTGCCATCGGCTTCGTCACCCCGGCACAACGGCATGCCGGTTTGGACGAAACCTTGCTGAAACAACGCGGGACGCTCTATGATGCCGCCCGCGCTAAAAATCCGCGGCGCTGGAGCAAAGCTACCCGCAATTGGAACAGAATCCATACGGTTTATTTGAATCCGGAATGCCACGAAACAAAGTCCTCCAAGGAGGCTGCCACCTAAGACAAATCCGCCGCATAAATTTAACCAATGAGGCGACAACTAGATTGACAATTTCCGTTTCATGAATGGATTGCAACAAGTCGGCGTGAAAATCGCGTCCATCTTCGAAAATTTCCAGCTCTTCATCGGTCATTGGTTTAGTTATCGAGGGCATGTTTAATCTCCAGTAATTGTTTAGCGGTCATCGAGTCATGCTCGGCTTTGGCTAATTTCATCAATCAGGCATTTACCACGGAGGTGTGAATTTCCACCTTGAGCGCGTGTTTAATGGCGACAAAAATCGCCGAGATATTGCTCATCGTCGGATTGCCTGACTTGGACAGCATCCTGTGCAAACTCTTGGCCGGTTTGTGAATGTCTTTTGCCAACGATTCAAAACCCATAGTCGCATTCACCAGATCACGCAGGATCAGTTTTGCTGTATCGGGCTCGCCGTTGAAAAACAGCGTTACCGCCTCATCCAACAGCGCCTGAGCAAAAGCCGGATCAGTCTGCACACGTGCGGCAACAGTTTCTTTGAAATCACGAGTCAGTGCCATCGTTCACCTACCTTTTTGGCGTTTGTAACTTGCGTTGTTTGTAGTCTTCCCACAGTGCTACAGCCTGATCAATGTCTTGCTGTTGCCTCTTTTTGCTTCCGCCACCCAACAATATGATGATCTTCAAACCATCCTTCGCCAGATAGATGCGATAACCTGGGCCCCAGTCGATTTTGTATTCGCCAATACCCCGAAACCATTCCACGTTAGACAGATTGCCCTGCTCCATACGAGCGGCAGCAACCCGAACCTTGGCAGCGGCCAATGCATCCAGCGAAGCAAACCATTCCGCATAGGGGCTTTTCCCATCGGACAGCAACAGCTCCCTGACTTGGTAGTTCGTTGCACTCATAGTAACATATACGTTTCCATTGATTCAAAACAAACCTGCTGAAGACCAGCCAACTCTATTGAAATTACATTAATTAACATCAGCAAAAATAAACATAGCCAGTCTTAAATACGGGCTATTCTTCCCGCCGCTTGGTCAAACCTGAAACCACAGCCACCAGCAGCAAACTGGCCATCCAGCCAAACAGAATTTCAAGCCACATCAAAAATCGCGTCCAATGCTTAAGATTCTTTAGATTAGACCATTCATTAGCCCATGTGTTTTGGGGAGTTGGAATCATCGGTGCCCAATCGTGTTCTTGCTGTAAATCGACCAGCGGCAAAATCAAATCCAGCGAATAAAGGAAAGGGCTGAAACCGGTGTATTCCTCACGTAAATCCTTGCACAGATACCAGTTACCCGCACCTTGAACTGAAGGCAACCCGCAGGCTGCTTTGATCATTTCTGCCTGAGCTTTTTCATTATCTGCCTTGCAAACGTCATACTCTGAATTTTGAAACACCAGTGGATTGCTGGGCGCAAATACGCCATTGCCATTATTTGCATAAAGTGCAACATTCCAATAAATTACTCCGCAAACCAGCCAGCCAGACAGTCAGCATAATAATCAACAGCCGAAACGGCCGATAACCATAACCAATAAGCAAACCAAACAGTCCATGAAGTATCCAGTGTTTAATTAATTTGGCTTTGCGTAATCGGTCTTCAAAGGCAATTGCCACCTGTCGCGCATCCTCCGTATGCCCCATGTCATGTAGCACTTTTTGTAATTGCCGCCAGGGTTGTGGCTTAAAGTCTTTTCCATCACCAGCCAGTCCAGAGTATGAAGCAGTTTGCTTATCCAGCCATGCCAGTCGATTCTTTGCATTCGTGGAAGCATTGCCCGTTAGTCTGTCGTAAATAAATCCATCTAAAATCAGTTCCACATTCCGCCAAGACTGGTCATCATCAACAAGGCTACTTATTTGAGCAGAGGCTAAAGAGACAATTCCATTAGCCGAAATCAGATCCCGAAAAAAGAAGCCACCAGCCACCACTAGACCTTCCGCCAACAATGCGTAGCCATCCGTGCCGTTGAACGTTGCTTTACTACAATCCAGATTGCCGCCAATTTGCATACCGATCAAGCTGACTGTGCCACTGGCGGTGAAGCCGTTCGTCAAAAAGACTCCTCCTTTGATCACCGCCCGGTCACAAATTAAAGCACCAACATGCTGATCACCGGAGCGAGGATCATTAAACTTGGCACTAGTGCATTCCAGAGAGCCGTCAATTTGTGCGCCCACCAAGCGCACCGTGCCAGTGGCGGTAAACTTGTTCTTCAAAAAAACGTTGCCCTTGATTACCGCACTATCAAATAACAAGGCATCACCATTTTTTTGGTCAACAAACTTAGCGTCAGAACAATCCAGATTACCGTCAGTTTGCACCCCCATCAATCTAACTTCCCCAGTGGCGGTAAAATTACCATTTAGAAATATATTGCCCTTAATCATTGCACGGTCACAAACTAAAGCACCAACATGCTTATCACCGGAACGATGATCGCTAAATCTGGCATTAGTGCATTCCAAAGAACCGCCAATGTGTGTACTCACTAAGCGGACGGTGCCAGTGGCAGTGGTCCCATTTAAGAAAACATCGCCTTTGATAACCGTACTACTACATAACAGAGCGTCACTATCATCCATTCCATTGAATTTGCCGCCAGTACAATTCAGGTCGCCGCCAATCTGGGCACCTGATAGATAAACAGCAGTGACGAACTCGCCTTCCAGAAACAAACTGCCACTGCTTTTCAAACCGTCGGCCACCAAGCTCTCAACGTAGCAACCATCAATACACACAAATCCGCTAACATCACTATTGCGCAGGATAATAGTGTTTAAATAGCAATTAATCAGCATCAAGCTATGCGGCAAGATAGCACCTTCAAGATCCAGCTCACCTTCCACCATGCCCCCACAAAGCCGAACGCCCTTTTCATGTACCGGAGCATGTTCGTCACCGCCCAACGCGAGAAAGCGCAGAAAGGATGCACTGACAATATTCTCTTCTGTTGGTTTTGTAGGTCTCTGCTCTTGCTCTGGAATGTATGCGACCTCTCCTTTTCGGCAGGCATCCAGTAGCTTTTGTTCGGCGGGTTTAAGCGGGACAAACTCGGCTAGTTTGCGTCCGGCGGCTTTTGAAGTTGAACTAACCATGCTTGCACTCCTGCGTGCTTATTCGGGTGTCGTGGGATTTGTATTCAATCTATTCTAACGCACTAAATTGGTTTCTTTTTAGCCGATAAACATTTAAACATCCGATGAAGAAATGCCGGCAGGTAAACTTGAAATCCGCAGTCCTGTTGAAACATGGGAATGTCGGGGTGTACAGCATGCTCAAGACACATCAACGATTAAACAACACAGGCTAAGTTTCCACACTCCCCTTTTGAATTTCCGCCATCGCCGCACGCGCCAAAAAACCGGAGCGGGTCAAGTGATGCGACTTGGCGTAGCGATCAATGTCTTGCACTAAATTTTCCGGCAAGGAAATATTGATGCGTACCGGCTTGGTTGATAACCGTGAAACATCGACATCCACCAGCAGCCATGTTCCGCCTTCCCCCTTCTCCCTGAGGGAGAAGGCTGGGATGAGGGGATAAATTAAAATTTTTCCTTATTTTGCTTTCCCCTCACCCAACCCTCTCGGCAACTGCTCCTTGCGTCACCTAAAGCGCCTACTGTTGGTGCTCTACCTTCCCGCTGGAGAGGGCTTTATACCGTTTGAGTCAATAGTATTGCGGGGTTATTCACTCCAGCTTCGGGCATCAATAATCTGTATTTTAAAAGCAGCTTGCGCGACAAAAGCGCAAAAAGCTTTATCGACTATGTCTTGTTCGGCGAGTTGTTGCAGGCTCAGGTTGGCGTCAATAACAGCTGACTTTATCAGGATCAATTCGGCTGCCGAAACTGTTGTGGCCAGCCATGCCGCGAGGCTGTCCGAAGTTATATCCCAGCTTGCCTCAATACCTGCGTTATCAAGTTCGATAATATCCGGCGACCAAATGACGGTTTTTCGCCTATCCAGTTGATCGTGAATCGCCGCGACAGTATCGGCGATAGCAAAATCCGGTTTAAGCCCTTTAAACATCAAGGCCGTTTGCTGCATGGCTAAGAGAGCCATGCGGTGTGCGGTGTTATCGTCAAATTGCCACTGTTGCTGAGCTAATCTAACCTGATCGGCAAACGCGCCGCCGCCGGGAACGATAACCACTGCCCTGCCCTGATAGTTTTTTTCCACCGCATTCAGGCAGTTAACAAGGGTATCCGAGCGGGACAGGCTGCCGCCCAGTTTGATAATAATTATGCCCTCCGTGGCGTTTAGGTGACGCATTACCTGACCGTAAATTGCCGCAATAAATCGAGCATAGCCGCCGCCTTGTCAAAACTTTCCTGATATTCTTCTTCGGCTACGGAGTCATTGACGATACCGCCGCCGGCCCAGAAACGAATGGTGTTTTCGGAATGCACCAACGTTCTGATGGCAATATTGGTGTCCATATTGCCGTTGAAACCGATGTAGCCGATAGCCCCGCAATAAACGCCGCGCCGGTTGGGTTCGAGTTCTTCGATGATTTCCATGGATCGGATCTTCGGCGCGCCGGTAATCGATCCGCCTGGGAAGCAGCTTTTCAACAAATCCAGGGCGTGCTGATCATCCGCCAATGTGCCGGTTACGGTGCTGACCAGATGATGCACGGTGGCATAACTTTCCACGTCGAATAACACCGGCACTTTGACTGAACCGCTTTTGCAGGTTTTACTGATGTCGTTGCGCAGTAAATCGACGATCATCAGGTTTTCCGCCCGGTCTTTGTTGCTGGCGGCCAGGTTTTTTATTTGCTGTTGGTCTTCCGCGTAATCGGGTTTTCTCGGCCGCGTTCCTTTAATCGGCTTGGTCTCGACCACGCTATCGGTCAGTTTTAAAAACCGCTCCGGAGACGAGCTTAATATCTGCACTTCGGGCAAATTAAGATAACAACTGAACGGGGCGGCATTTAATTTGCGCAAGGTTTGATAGGCCGTCCACGAATCGCCTTCGCAATCGGCCGCAAACCGCTGCGCCAGATTTACCTGATAACAATCGCCTTCCTTGAGGTAATGCTTGATCCGGTTAAAGGCATGAACGTAGGAATCCTTATCCATGTTGGACTTAATCTCTCCGACAACCTTAAACGCAGGATAATCCTGCCTTGCCGGTAATTGGCTGAACTGAGCGATCAAATCCTGCCATTTTTGCTGATCGCAATTTCCTACCAGATAACTCTTTTGCCGGTGATGATCGACGATGACAGCCCACTCGTAAATCCCTACCGCCATTTCGGCAATATGTTCGGCATCTTCAGCCATCGTCGGCAGCGTTTCCAATCGACGGGCTAAATCATAGGCAAAATAGCCGATGGCTCCGCCGTTGAACGGTAAGTCGTCAAGCCCCGTATCCGGAAACGCACGAAGCTGCTGTTTAACTAAATCGAACGGGTTTTCAGTGGATTTGAGTGTCGCGCCGTTACCGCTAATCTCGGTGATCTCTCCATGCGTGACCAAGGTACACACCGGCTCGGCGGCAATAATATCGTATCGCCCCTGCTTGCTGTGAGGAAAGCCGCTATCCAGAAAAACCGCCCATGCTTTATCCACGCAGGTGGAAAACAGTTCTGCACTGTCGGTAAAATAAGGGAGGGGAGCGATAAGTTGATTCGGTGACGGCATTTATATGGGGGACTTGTGATGCGTTTTGCATTAACAATACGGGATAAATCGTGATTGTTCAAATAGTAGAGCGGGCAAAAAGATATTTATGACTATTTGCCCATAAACTGCCCAAATGCCCGGCTGCCTTCACCGGTTTGAATGGTATCGATCACTTTCAGGGTTCTGGCGTCGATCACCGAAACATTGCCGTCAAACCAGTTAGCCACGTAGACATGCCGGTCATCAGGATGGGTGCTGATACCTTCGGGTTTGGTACCCACGGTAATCAGGGCGATTTCTTTTAGGGTTTCGGTGTCGATAACAGAAACCGAACCGTCGTCCTGATTAGTCACCAACAGGCGGCTGTCGTTAAGCGCCAGTGCGGTTGCGTAAGGCAGCATATTGACCTTTACCGTAGCAATCGGTTTCATTCGTGCCGTTTCGACAACCGTGACATCATCGCTTTGTACGTTGGCGACATAGATGCGTTCGCCTCTGGCATCAATGGTAAGTCCGAACGGGTGCGTTCCAACCTGTGCGGTTTTCTTAACGGTCAGCGTCTTCAAATCGATCCGGGAAACTGAATTGCTGATCCGGTTGGCGACATACAGCCAGCGATTATCGGGACTGACTACCAGGCCGGACGGCGATTCGCCGACACTGATGGTACGAATGATCTTTAGACTGTCCGCATCGATAACCGAAACATTATTCTTGTACCAATCGGCCACATAAATCCGCTTGCCGTCCGGGCTCACCGCGATACCCAGCGTGCCGTCATTGACAGCGACGCGGGCGATGACTTCGCGTTTTTTGCTATCGACAACCGCAAAGCCTTTGGCCTCGGGGGTACTGACATAAACTTTACTGCCGTCAGGCGCAACCGCAACACCGGCGGGTTTGCCGGTAACGGCAATGGTATCGACTACGCCGCCCGTTGCCGTATCGATAACAGACACGCTATCGTCCAATTGATTGCTGATGTAAGCGAAGCTTGCCGCTCCCAGCTTTACATCCCTGTAAGCAAAAGACTGGGCCGCAAGCGGCGTAGATAAGAAGGCTGTTGCGATACAAATCGCTACAGCCTTCTTGCCGAGGATGGTGCGGTGGCAGTTCAATGAGAACACTCGCTAAACCTTATTTTTCAGCCAATTTTTTCAGGTTAATCAATCCTGTTTCCAAAACGGCTTTCACTGCGGTATTTGCGGCTTCTTCGTTCATTTCTTCCGGCGGATTGTTGTTCATGTAAGCGCGGTAGTAACCGGCTTTCCAGATAACGTCAGTTTTGCCGCCTTTATCAGCCAGTTCAATGCTTGCTGCGTAATCGTTTACCGGCAATGCGGGGACTTTTTCTTCAGCACCGGCATGAGTAATGGTTTTAGATGAACTCATGTCGGTGATTTTGTAAGCGTAAGACATTTTAGCTTCGTCGTACTTTTTCAATTCTTCGGTAATTGTGCCGCCGTCTTTTAAAGTTAAAACGCGCACCGCACCTTTGCTGTTATCGCCGTTAACAGTGGTACTCATAATGCCGGGATGCCAAGACATATCGCCGTAGTTCTTAATAATCTCCCAGACTTTTGCAGCCGGTGCATTAATGGTGATTTTCTCTTCGGCTTTTTGACGCACAGGACCGTGAGCATTGGCTATTGAAGTAAAAAAGAACAGCACAACCGAAACGAACAAAATGATTTTCTTCATATTAACTTTCCTTATGGGAACATAAAAACTAAAACGCGCATTATATGACAACCCAGCGCCGCTGGCATCAGCTTAGCCAACTTAAAATACAATATTAGACAAACAAACCCGACCACCGCAATTGCCCTTTTTTATTGCCGCGCGGTTTCTTTTGCTCTTACCGACGGCGGCAGCGAGTAATGGGATTTTTCATTAACCGGTGTTAGGCGCTGTCCATTGCAGCCGCGACACGCAAATATCTTGTTCCTCGTATAGGCCTATCGGCCGTAGGGCATGCCGTGCGTGTCCTTAACCTTATCTGTTAAATTACCGGTAATGTCACAAAAACGGCCTGGCGCTTGAATTACGCCAAGGATTACTTTTCAATAATAGCCAGCTTGTCGGCTTCAATCCCGAGTAATAACTCCCCTTTTAACAAACCGACCAGTTCCCTGCCGGCCATCTGAAAACGCCAGCCATGCAGTAGCGGACACTCATCATCGTCATTGAACAACAGCACTTCCAAATCCTTGCGTGTCGCAAGAATAATGGGATTCAACGCGTTTTCTTCAGCGCGTATTCTGACCAGCGCCGTCAGAATATCCAGTATCGCTTCCTGTTGCTGGGTTTTTTTAGCGGGCCGGCCTTTTTCATTCAAAGGTATCGGTGCGCGGTTTTTCGCCGCCGTAATGAGTTGACACAATTCTGCGCCATATCGGTTAACCGTACGCTCGTTAATACCGCGAACATTGGCTAATTCACTTACCGCTTCCGGTTGCAGCTTGGCTAAATCAAACAGCATCTCATCGCGCAGCAGCCAACTCTTGGGTCGGTCTTCAGACTGCGCGGCTCTTTCCCGCCATTCGGCCAAGGCCTGAACAATTGATAATTGCCTGCCGGTCAGTTTGTTTTTACCCTTGATTTTCAACCAGGCTTTTTCAGGCTTCACCTCATAAAGGTCCGGATTTGCCAGTTCGGCAAAATCCCGCTCCAACCATTCGGTTCGTCCTAGTTCGGCTAATTGCTGCAACATCATTTGATAAATCTTGCACAGATAAATCACATCGTCGGCAGCATATTGAATTTCCGCATCGATCAGCGGTCGCTTACTCCAGTCCGCACGGGTATGCGCCTTGTTTAAATTGATGTTTAACAGACTGGAAACCAGCATCGCATAACCCGGATTCTCCTGAAAGCCCAGCAACGGCGCGGCGATTTGGGTATCAAAAAGCGGCTCAGGCAATTTACCGGTTAACTGATAAAAGATTTCCAAATCCTGTCGGCAGGAATGGAATACTTTTACAATCGATGGGCTGTATATGGCGTCAAAAAGGATGTCCAAGGAGGGTAATGCAATGGGATCGATACAGGCCACCCATTCCGGTGTTGCTATTTGCAACAGGCAAAACTTCGGATAATAGGTTTTTTCCCGTAAAAACTCGGTATCGAGAGCTAACCAAGGTTCTTTCTTGATTTGTTCACACAATGCAGCCAGCTGATCGGGGGAATTTATATATTGGATATTTGTCATATAGTTAAACGGGCAGTCATTAACGCACCGTAAAATCCATGCATTTTACGGTTAATGGTGGTTTTTTATTTTAATGATAGAATTTATTTTTTGTCTTCACTTACCTATGCGATTTTGTATTATTCCCGTTACCGCTTATCAGCAGAACTGTTCCTTACTCATTTGCGAGCAGACCAACAAAGCCGCCATCGTCGATCCCGGCGGCGATATTGACACGATTCTTAAAGCCATCGCCAGTGAAAGCGCAATCCCCGAATCCATCCTGATTACTCACGGCCATCTCGATCATATCGGCGCTACCGCTGAACTGGCGGCGCTGCTTTCCATTCCTGTGCTAGGGCCTCATCATGACGACCAATTCTGGATTGACGCCCTTGCCGAACAATGCCGGACTTTGCATTTCCCGGCCTGCGATTCATTTACGCCGTCACGCTGGTTAAGTCAGGGCGATATTGTTAAGGTTGGCGAAGCAGTACTGGATGTTTTTCATTGCCCCGGACATACGCCGGGACATGTGGTTTTTGTTCACCGCAACAGCAAACTGGCCATAGTCGGCGATGTGTTATTTAAAGGTACGATCGGCCGAACCGATTTGCCGAAAGGAGATTTCAATACCTTGATTCGTTCAATCAAAAACAATCTATGGCCTTTGGGGGGACAGTTTAGGTTTATTCCCGGACACGGCCCAATGTCCACCTTTGGAAAGGAAATGCGCAACAACCCCTTCGTCAGTATTTAAGACGTCTACCCCTTCGACCGGGTTAACCGCCGCCGACTTGATCGGGCCCGCCATTGTTAGCCGGCGGAGTGCGCTGTCTGCCGCGTCGTCCATAGTGGTTGCTACGTTTTTTATTACGCGCTTTTACCCGTTTTATATCCAGTTTATGTTGCTTGATTTCTACCGACTTTAAATGCAGGAATATGTCCTGGGGCATTTCATCGGGCAATTCAACCAGTGTGTAATCGCCCTGAATATTAATATTGTTGATATTGTTTTTGTCGACGCCGGACTCTTCGATCAATAGTTTTTTAAGCTGTTCCGACGTAACCTGATGCTTGCTGCCCACGTCCAAACGATACCTAACCATTTTAATGCGCACTTCGGCGGCAACCGCCCCTGCCTCGCCTAAAGCGCCTACCTTCGGCGCTCGCGGCAACGGCTCCCTGCGTTGTTCTGCCTCCACCATCCTTGGCGTCGAACCTCCTCCATTCATGCCGTCGCGTTTATTATTGCCGATCATTTTGATCTCGACGGACTAACCGCGCCGCACTGTTTCAAAGTCTATCCTGATAAATTTCTACAAAAGCCTCGTCGCGCAATCTGCGCACCCAAAGCTCCGTTTCTTCTTCAATTTTCCGTTTACGAATAGCCTCTTTCACCAAGTTCTTTTTAAACTCACTGCTATCGTCCTTATTTTCCCGGCCCAAGACCTGAATGATGTGCCAGCCGAACTGCGTCTGTACCGGATCGCTCACTTCGTTAACGCCGAGTTTTGCCATGGCTTCTTCAAACGGCTTAACCAGATCGCCGGGACCTACCCAATCAAGCGAACCGCCTTTTAATGCCGAACCTTTATCATCGGAATGCGCCCGCGCCAACGCGGCAAAGTCATCGCCGTCAGCAATACGGGCTTTCAATGCCAGCAAGCGTTTATTTGCCTCGGCATCATCAACCAACTCATTCGTTTTTATCAAAATATGCCGAACTTTGGTTTTGATAATCATGTGATTATCCGCGCCTTTCCGCTCTAACATTTTCACGATATGAAAACCGCTCGGGCTGCGTATCGGTTCGGACACATCGCCCTGCTTCATTTGCCTGATTTCATTAACAAACAAGGTGGGTATTTCACTGAGGGTGCGCCAGCCCAAATCGCCGCCTTTCAGGGCATTGGCATCATCCGAATCGCTGATCGCCGTTTGACTGAAATCTTGTCCGCCGCGCAGATTCCTGACAATAGCCTCGGCTTTAGCCATCGCTTTTTGTATTTCCGTCGATGATGCGCCTTCTTTAACCGCGACTAATATATGACCCAGATGATACTGGGTAGACTCCTCGCCGATTTTATCCTGGGTTTCCATGTAGTGCTCAACCTCCCGGTCGGTCACCTTAATGCGTCCGCCTATTTCTCTACCGCGCAATTGATTAATAATGATTTCATTACGCATATTATCCAAAAAGCTTTGATAGCTAATACCCTGCCCTTCCAACTCCGCACGGAATTGTTCGACATCCATGTTGTTTCTCCGGGCTATATCGGCGGCAGAGCTGTTGAGCATTTCTTCGCTGACCGTAATCCCGGCTTTTTCCGCCAACTGCCGCTGGAGTTTGTCGACAATCATTTTTTCGAGTACTTGTTTACGCAGCACATACGCAGGCGGAATCGCGGCGTTGCTTTGCTGTATTCTTTGCTCAATAGCCGCCACTTCTTTTTGCAATTCACGCTCAAGAATAACGTCCTCTTCAACCACAGCGATAATGGTGTCAAGAACTTCCGCGTGTACTAAAAAACTGCCCAACAATAAATTACACAGCAGCATTGCAACAATAGTTCTTTTCATGTGTTCCTGTTTGATCATTCTTGAGGTTTCCGATAACCATAAATTTGCTGTTCAAAGAACTTATCCAGTTTTTCGCCAATACCGGTCAATCCTTTAAGTTCTACCTGAAAAAACACGCCCGTCTGACTGATACCTGTCGCATCAATGGCGAGGGAGTTTTGAATATTTGGATTGGTATTAAGGTTTATACTGTTAATCCAGCGCCGTCCGATAACACGAAAACGCCAGCAACAATTCTCTTTTTCCACGCCAAAAAAACTTTCCTGAGTCGAGTTATTCAGCAATGAATAAGTCCAGCGCCCAACCGCGGACCAATCGTTATAAACCGGCCAGTGAAAGCTGACATCGCTTTGAATAATGTCATAAGTTCTCACCCTTGATAAATCCGGATAAATTGTATTTTTTCTATAACGGTAGCCCAGATTAACAATCTCGCCAGGCTCATTAATATAATGCAGCGTGGCGTTGTGCCTGACGAATTCGTTCAGATGCGGATTCCATTGCGTCCCGGAGCTTACCGAAACATGATCGGTCAGCCCGGCATTGAGTTCCGCTACCAGATTTGAGAAGCTATCGGTATCCGGAAAATAGCCCGGCAACGTTTCCGTGTAGCCCGGATAAATAACCTTTCTATCCTGAAAATAAGAAATCTGACCCACACTGAGTTTTAGCCTTTCCCGGCCGGTTTTCGCATCGACCAGGCGCGTTGTTAAGGCTGCCGTTAGCTGATTGGCATCCCCTACCCTGTCCGGGCCGCTAAAACGGTTTTCCAAGAACATGGTATTAAAAGAAAAATCGTTCGGCGCGGTATCGAATATAGGGATATTATCTTGCGCCGCATTAGGGACATACAAATAAAACAATCTGGGCTCAAGGGTATGCAGATAAGATCTATTGAAAATATTCATGTCCTTTTCCAGATACAGGCCGGTATCAGTAGAAAAGATAGGCAGGGTTCTTGACGTGCTATCCAAGGCTAATCCGGTGCCTCCTTTTGGATCGTTCAGCAAATACTGGGTATGCTGTAAAGAGATTTTAGGCGTTATAAAAGCGCTGGCGGTTTGCATTGGAAAACTGACTGACGGCCTAACGTTGGTTCGCTGCCCATTCACGACTGTATCGTGCTGAAAATACACATATTCAGCATCCATCACTGTATTCAACGGCATGAAATTGAACGAATGGTTCAAATTCAAATTCACTTGCGGCAACCTTCGATAAGGCAAGCCGGCGCTTGTTATGGCTTTATCGATTGATTGATAATTATCAACATGCCCTGTTAAGGAAACCCCTGTGTTCACGTAAGCAAGATTAGCCTGACTGACAAGATAACTACTGTAGGTCGAGGTGCTCAGCGCATTACCCAAGTCAGAGAAATAATCTTTATCCGACACATAATTCAAGTCCATATTTGAAGTAATATGGGGCGTAAACCGGGTGCTGTTTTTTATCACCCCCAAATACCGGGCCTTATCGCGAAGACTGTCATGAGGCATAAATTCCAGCTCTGTAGTCCCCCCCGTCATCTCTGTCAAATAACGGAAGTCCCCCCCCAATAATGCTCCTCTTTTTGAAAGATAGCGCGGACGCAAAGTCGCATCGTAATTGGGTGCTATATTCCAGTAATAAGGCGTTTCCAGCCGAATACCGCCGCGTTGGGTATTGCCGAACGAAGGCGCAAGAAACCCTGAAAGCCGTCTGTCGTCTATCGGAAAAGAAAGATAAGGCGAATAAAACACCGGCGTTCCCTTAAACTCAAGCCACGCGTTTTTAGCGGCGCCTTGACCGCTGATTTTATTCATCTTCAACTCGCTCGCATGCACAACCCAGTCCTGATTGCCGGGACGGCAGCTGGTATAAGCAACGCCTTTATAGCGAGACAGCGTACTGCTCTCCCGGTAAATTGCTTTCGCCCTGCCTCTGAGCGGCGTAGCCGGGGAAATAAACAGCGCTTCGCGCAGACGCGCCTGATCGGAAGCCAGGTTAAGGGATGCCGATTCACTGTGCAATGCCAACTCATCTTCGCTGTAATAGACGCTGCCCTGCAAATCCAATGATTCAGAAACCGTGTCGTAAGTCGCTTTATTAGAGACCGAACGCTGATCTGCATGGGTCATTTCAACATTGCCGGTATAACTGTAAATTTCATTCTCGAATATTTCGGCATAATCGGAATTAATATCCAAAGGGGACACGTCTCTCAAATCCTTTTCAGGCACAAAACGGGGCTTTCCGCCGCCAGGCGCTACGCAGCTTTGCCAAGGATCATATTTCAATTGCGATTTAAGATTGCTGAAGGTTAGCTCTTCATTGTGGTCGAACGCCGGAGTAAGAAAACTCATGCCGGACCCGGATGTTTCGATAACCCGCGGCTGCCCCTTAGGATCGGCGCCGACCAACTTGCAATCCCAGTTGTTATCCGCCGTTTTGGCATCGCAAGCCCAGCCTGGACGATTGGCTTCAGTTTGCAGTGTTTTTTTCACATCGGCATCGGCAGAAGGCTGAGCGATTGGCTTAGCCTCCACGCTAACTTGCCGGGCGTCTTCATCCTTCTTAGTATTAACAGGAAGTTTAGGTGCGGCAAGCTCCGCCTTTTCGGCAGGATCGGACTGGGGCCGGGCATTCCCGGCAGGGCCGACATCAGGTTCAGCTACCACCGGCAGAGCAGGTTCAACGGCTTTTATAGGGGCCTGCTGCGTCTCATGAACAGGACTCTCCTGAGTATTGCCTGAGGGTTCGGTATCGGCAGAAATCTTTGCCGCGCCGGTTTTTTCCGCAGGTTCTTTTTCACCTACGCAAACCCACTCTTTGCTATCCTTGCTTTGTACGCAATTCCAGAGAGCTTCGTTGGCAATGCTGACAGGGGCATAAACAGAAGGTAAAAAAAACAGTAATAAACGGCGGCGCATAGGTAATATCAAGTTTAGTAGCGTAGTGAATCATA
>Ga0208756_100204_pt1 | contig 34013 bp, 33 predicted proteins | sample LakWasMe73_LOW10_2_FD_183901 | JGI IMG/M metagenome (GOLD analysis project Ga0208756, IMG submission 183901) | Freshwater sediment methanotrophic microbial communities from Lake Washington under simulated oxygen tension - Sediment Metagenome... | ecosystem: Environmental > Aquatic > Freshwater >... | reverse complement strand
CTGCCCCACGCGGCAACAAATGCTTTATCATTAGCGCATTAAAAATTAAAGCCCCAAGGCTACCTATAAAAATAATGAGCCACCATCCAAAAGCAACAACCGACCGCAATTTATCCCTGATCTTCCTGTTTGCCGCGACCTTGTTTACCAGTGCGTCGCTGATGTTTGTGCTGCAACCCCTGTTCGGGAAGATATTATTACCCTTACTCGGCGGCTCGCCGGCAGTCTGGAACACCTGCATGGTGTTTTACCAGAGTATCCTGTTTCTCGGCTATCTTTACGCCCACTACCTGTCTACGCGCTACAGTCAGCAACGCCAAATCCAGATTCATACGGCGCTGATACTGGTCAGCTTTCTGGCGCTGCCGTTGGCCTTGCCGGAAAACACTGTTCCGCCGACAGACAGCAACCCGACCTTCTGGCTGCTTTGGACCTTATTTCTTGCTATCGGCCTGCCTTTCTTCGTAGTGTCCACCACTGCACCGCTGATTCAAAAATGGTTCGCCAATGTCGGCCACCATACCAGCCATGATCCTTATTATCTCTATGCGGCCAGCAACACCGGCAGCCTGATTGCGTTGCTGAGTTATCCGTTCCTGCTCGAACCCAATATCGGACTGGCTAACCAAAAAAGTTACTGGAGCGTCGGCTACCTGATACTTTGTCTGCTGATTGCAGCTTGCGCTTTTGCGCTATGGAAAAACCGGCAAGCAATTGAGCAGCATGAGGACGCAGATGCCGTTACCGACGAAAACAGTCTCAGTCTAACCACCAAACTACACTGGCTGGCGCTGGCCTTCGTACCCTCCAGCCTGCTGCTGGGCCTGACCAACTTCATCAGCACCGACATTGCCTCGGTGCCGCTGCTGTGGATTATCCCGCTAACGCTGTATTTACTGTCTTTTGTGATCGTTTTTTCCAAATGGAACGACAAAATACATCCGCTGATGGTGAAACTGCAACCGCTATTCCTGTTGCCGTTTATCGCCTACGCATTCATTAATCCGGCGGATTTGCCTTATTGGGCCTACCTGATTTTGCACCTGATCGCGTTTTTCTTTGCGGTGATGGTGTGCCACGGCGAGCTGGCGAAACTCAGGCCGCATACCCGGCATTTAACCACCTTTTACCTGATCATGTCGTTTGCGGGCATGCTGGGCGGCATGTTCAATACCTTTGTTGCGCCGTTCGTATTCAACGCCGTGTATGAATACCCGATCATGATTATTGCCGCCTTAATGCTGCGCCCTGGGCGAATGAATTCGCCCCTACCGCAAATAATAGCCCCTGCCCTGCTGGTTATTGCAGGGATTATTGTTCATGCAAGCGTTGATAATTTACTCCGGTATTTCGACATCATCGTCATCAGCCTGATCGGCTTAACCTTGTTGACCTACCTGCTGAGAACGCGTCCCGTCGGCTTCGCATTAATGACCGGCGCCATTATTTTCCTTGCGCTCGGCTTGCATGGCTTGTCATCGCATACGCTGTATCAGGAGCGCAGCTTTTTTGGCGTGCTCGCCGTGCGTGAAGCCGTGCTGACCGATGATCAAGGCAAACTCGAAAGCTATCATGAACTGTTCCACGGTACGACCAAGCACGGAGCGCAGCGCCTGGCTGCAAACCTGAGCCAAATACCGTTGACCTATTACAGCCGTCCGGGACCGATGGGACAACTGTTCAAGGAATACGACAACAGCGCCCAAAGCTGGAATATCGGCGTAGTCGGCCTGGGCGCAGGCGCCTTAACCTGTTATGCCAAAGACCAACAGAACTGGACGCTATACGAAATCGATCCACTGGTGGTAGACATTGCCAGTAACCCCGCCTATTTCAGCTACCTGAGCCAATGCGCCCGCAACGCCGCAATGAGGGTCGGCGACGCCCGTTTATCGCTGGAACAAGAACCGGATCAACACTTTGATTTATTAATCATGGATGCGTTCAGCTCCGACTCGGTGCCGACCCACCTGCTGACCAAGGAAGCGCTGGAACTTTATTTCAAAAAACTCAAACCGGGCGGCATACTCGCGTTCCATATGACCAACCGTCATTTGTCGCTGAAAAAAGTATTATCGATTAATGCGGAAGCCCTGCACCTGGCCGCGCTGATTCAGGAATTCAAACCGCAACAGGACATCCCGCTGGTCGTTGCGACCGACTGGGTGGTCATGGCGAAACAGGCCGAAACGCTGGAACCGCTGCGCCTGAGCCGTCTCGGCAACTGGCAAAAAATGCCCTTGTATTTCGATATGAAGCCCTGGACTGACGACTTCACCAATATTGTCAGTATTTGGAAATAGGGATGCTTCAAACCTCGCGAGTCTTTACAGGGCATGCTGCCTCATCCGAAACGTTTTGCGTTAGGTAACGTACCCAGTCAATCTTATTCTGTCTGCTGATAATTTAACTGTGGGAGCGGCTTTAGCCGCGATTGTCGCGGCTAAAGCCGCTCCCACATAACCATCCATTATAAACTTGACTGAGTAACTAGCTCAGACACCGCAAAAACGTCATGGACGGGGCTGCCCCGTCCAACTTGAAGAAATACACCATCAATCCGCTAGCGGCAATGTAATCGCTCACGCCTTGATCAAACTACCCGGTAAAAATCCTTATACCATTCAACAAACCTCCTAACACCCTCCTCCAGCAACGTAGAAGGCTTATACCCAAAATCCTGCACCAAATCCGAAATATCGGCATAGGTATCCGGTACATCTCCGGGCTGCATCGGCAGCAAATTCTTGATCGCCTGTTTGCCCAAACATTTTTCCAGCGTTTCAATGAACGTTAGCAAATGCACGGGATTATTGCTGCCTATGTTATATAAACGATAAGGAGCGAAGCTGGTTCCAGGATCGGGGCGATCCCCCACCCAGTCTGCATTAGCGTGTGCCGGTTTATCAATAACCCGGATGACGCCTTCCACTATGTCATCTATATACGTGAAATCGCGACAGTGATTACCGTAATTAAACACATCGATCGGCTTTCCTTCAATGATATTACCGGTAAACTTGATCGGCGACATGTCCGGACGCCCCCAGGGGCCGTAAACGGTAAAAAACCGCAAGCCGGTGGTCGGCAGATTGTAAAGATGGCTATAGGTGTGCGCCATTAATTCATTGGCTTTTTTACTGGCCGCATAAAGGGAAACAGGATGATCGACATTATCATGGATAGAAAACGGCATTTTGGTATTCGCTCCATAAACCGAGCTGGATGAAGCGTAGGCTAAATGCTCGACGGCACACTGCCTGCACCCTTCGAGGATATTGACGAATCCGACGATATTCGAATCGATATAGGCATGCGGATTGGTTATCGAATAGCGTACGCCGGCTTGAGCCGCCAAATGCATCACTCGTTGAAATTGCTCACGGGCAAAAAGCGCTTCTACTGCGGTTCTATCGGCAATTTCAAGTTTGATAAACCTAAAACGATCATAGCCACGCAGTCGTTCCAACCGCGCCAGCTTCAAACCAACATCGTAATAATCGTTAAGGTTGTCTATGCCGACAACCTCGTCGCCCCTTTCCAACAGCTTCAGGCTAAGGCTTGAGCCTATAAAGCCGGCCGCTCCTGTTACTAATATCTTCAATGTCCTTTCTCCATTTTCGGAAATATTGCCTACTCTCGCTATATAGCCGATTAGGTTGATGTCCTTAGTTCATACACCTTTCCTAAAAAAGCCGTTTGGCATTATACAAAAATAGAGAACTCAACTTCTTGCGCCGTAAGTTTGTAACGGGAGCGTAAGCTTTGCAGGCGAAGCTTACGCTCCCGCTATCGGCAACTGACTCAAGTTACTTCATGCGCGTTCCTTAATAAACGGCACACTACCCCATATGGGTATCGGTTCGAGACTGTCCTTGAATAGTGGCGACAATCCGCCTACTACCCCCCTGATTGCGGTGCTCGCACAGATAAATGCCTTGCCAGATGCCCAGGTTAAGCTTGCCTTTAGTAATAGGAATGGTGCAACTCGAACCCAGCAGCGCATTTTTTATATGAGCGGGCATGTCGTCTTCGCCTTCATAGCCATGCTTATAATAAGGCGCGCCTTCCGGCACGAATCGATTAAAGTGGCTTTCCATATCCTGGCGCACCGTCGGATCGGCGTTCTCATTCACCGTCAACGATGCCGATGTATGCTTGATAAAGAGATGCAGCAACCCGCATTGCACGATGGCCAATTCCGGAATAACGTTCAGGATTTCACCGGTGATCAGGTGAAATCCCCTGTTTTTTGCCGATAATGAAAACTCTTTTTGTACCCACATTCACAAAACCTGCTGTATGGCTTGAGATGCCGCATCAAACGGCACATTGAAAAAGAAAAAATTTTGGCTTGTTCAACTTAATGACTCAATGATTTTACCAGACGATGCAAAGCTTCACTGCCGTGATTGAACAGCGGCCAACCGTCGCCAGTCAAAACGGCCTTAATATCCGGTAACTCGGCAATACGCTTGACCGATTGAACGGCCTTGTTTTTATCGCTCAGCTTTGCATCCGGTAACAGGCATAATTCACCGCCGATATGGCAACGGATTAAATCGCCGGTTATCAGCGTGTTGTGTTCCAAAAGCAGCGCCAATTCTCCCGGCGTTTTGGAGCCGTTAAGCTGGTAGGCAATCAAGCCGGGAACGATTTCTTGGTGATCGTGAAGCCAGCGAGCGCATGCCAGCGGAAACGTTTCTTCCTCGGCGGCGGGGCCGTAAATCGCCGCGCCGGTAACATCGGCTATATGTTCGGCATCGCGGCAGTGGTCGCTATTGGTAATGACGATAAAACTCACCCCGCCCAGACTTTGCAAGTGACTGTGGTCATGTTCGGACATCGGCAAAGGATCGATCAAGACGTTGCCCCCGTCACGGACCCACAGCACACTATGAAAATCCAGATTGCGCTCCCGATTAAATTCCGACCAGCCGAACAGGTCCTTTCTGTGTAATTGTTTCATTGCTAACTCCCCGAATTTATAATTTCACACCCGGTCTGCTATGTGCCGAGCCGCTTTATTGATCGACACCATCAATCCATAGCTTGTGTCCATTATTCAAAAATATCAAGCTAAATGACAAGGGCTAACTGCGCGGCAGGCAAAATTGTCGACGAAACTGTAATACTCGTAGTCTTGGCCGGGTTTTTTTGTATAATCGAATTCATTTCCCGATTGTTATCCCATTAATGCAGACACCTTTTAAGACCATCGGCATCATAGGCAAACCCAGCGACCCTAGCATCGCCGAGACGTTAACCGCCCTGCATGCTTTCTTAAAGCGACATCAATACACCGTCATTGTCGCGAAAGACAGTGCTCATTTTATTGACAATCCGTCCGTTAAATCCTGCACGATAGATACGCTGGCTCAGCATTGCGACCTGGTTATCGCCGTCGGCGGCGACGGCACTTTTCTTGCCGCCGCCCGCGCCATCGTCGAATACGATATTCCGTTGATCGGCATCAACCTGGGCCGACTGGGTTTTCTGGTGGACATATCGCCCAACGAGCTGTCCGGTAAACTACAACGCATCCTTGAAGGTCATTACACAGAGGAAAAGCGCTATTTATTGCGCACCAAAATCATCCGTAACGGGCAAATTATCCACGAAGAAACCGCCGTCAATGAAGTGGTCGTGCATCGCTGGGTAACGCCCAGCATGATAGAGATCATCACCAAAATCGATAATGTGTTTTTAAACTCGCAACGCTCCGACGGCCTGATTATTTCCACCCCGACCGGATCGACCGCCTATTCATTGTCCGCCGGCGGGCCGATTTTGCATCCTGCGTTAAACGCGCTGGTTTTAGTGCCGCTTAATCCCCATACCTTGTCGAACCGGCCTATCGTGATCAACGATTCGGCCGAAATTGAAATAAGTTTTTGCCAGACCAAACAAATCAACGCCTTGGTAACTTGCGATCACATTGAAATTCCAAAGGTGTTAATCAGCGACAAAATTTTAATTAACAAAGAACCGAAACCGATTAGAATTTTGCACCCGGAAGGCCATGATTTCTTCTATATACTCAGGAATAAATTAAACTGGAGCAGTGGTTACCACACCGACAATCATGCTATTAAACCTTAATATCATCGACCTCGCCGTCGTTAAATCGTTAGACCTCGACCTGGAAAAAGGCATGTCGGTGCTAACCGGCGAAACCGGAGCCGGCAAGTCTATTTTATTAACCGCCTTGGGGCTGGCGCTGGGCGACCGGGCCGATTCCGGCTACGTGCGCCCGAATAGCAAACGCGCCGAAATCAACCTGGAGTTCGATTTGGCCGATGCCCCGTTAGCTAAGCAATGGCTCAAGGACAATGAGCTGGATAGCGAACAGCAATGCCTGATCCGCCGCGTTGTTAATAGCGACGGCCGTTCAAAGGCGTATATCAACAACCGTCCGGTCACCTTGCAGGCCTTGCAGGAACTCAGCGAGAAGCTGGTCGAAATTCACGGTCAACATGCGCATTTAACGTTGCTGAATCCTGACGAGCAACGCCGCCTGCTGGATGCCTACGCAAAAAACCAACCGCTGCTGGACAGCGTCAACGCCTGTTACCGGCAATGGCATCAAACCAGCAAGGAATTGGCAAGCCTGATTAAAGCCGGCGTCGATCAAACCGAACGCGAGGAATTGCTGCGTTATCAGCTTGAAGAATTGCAACAGCTGGATTTGGCAAACCTCAACTATGCCGAGCTTTCCGAAGAGCACGGCAAACTGGCCAATCTGGGGCAAATTTTAAGCACCGGTCAAGCCCAGGTCGATATGCTGTATGAGAACGACCGGCAGTCGGTCAATCAAATGCTGAACCACTGTTTCAGCGAGTTAAACCACATTGCCCAATTCGCGCCCGAATTAAACGAAATCTGCATCATGCTCTCCGAAGCGCAGATTCAGGTTGAAGAAGCATCCCTGCAATTGCGCCGCTTTCTCGAATCGCAAGAAGCCGATCCGCACCGCCTGGAAGCGCTGGAAAACCAGATCGGCATCATTCAAAGCCTGAGCCGCAAGCATCACGTTACGCCGGATGAACTGCCGGAGCTGGTCGGCAAGCTTGAAAACGAACTCGACGGACTAACCCACAGCAGCGAGCGCATCGAAGCCTTAACGGCAACTGTCGAGCAATTACTGGCCCAATACCACCAGTTGGCCGCGCACCTGTCCGGACAACGCAAATTGAGCGGCAAGAAACTGCAACAAAAAATTTCCGCAATGATCAAGGAACTGGGCATGCCGCAAGGCGAGTTTTTGGTCGACATAGGCGCACTGGATAGCGCTACGCCCAAATTGAACGGCAAAGATAAAATCGAATTCCTGGTCAGCGCCAATCCCGGCCTGCCAGCAAAACCACTGGCTAAAGTGGCTTCCGGCGGCGAACTGTCGCGCATCAGCCTGGCTATTCAAGTCACCACGTCCAGTGATAAAACCACCCCGACCATGATTTTTGATGAGGTAGACTCAGGCATAGGAGGAGGCATTGCCGAAATCGTCGGACAAAAACTGCGCAGCTTAAGCCATAACAGGCAAGTCATGTGCGTCACCCACCTTCCACAAGTCGCTGCACAAGCGCATCACCATCTCTACGTTGAAAAAAACAACCAAACCGATATTACTTCTTCCAACGTCCGCTTATTGGAAACGGAAGAGCGCATTGAAGAGATTGCCAGAATGCTCGGCGGCGTCAATATCACCGCCAACACGCTGGCACATGCCAAAGAAATGTTGTTTCAATCAGCTCCCGGCGCACAGCCGGAACATACAACTACAGGAAACTAAAACCTATGAACAGATTTCCAGCAGAATGGGAAAAACAATCCGCCGTATTAATCGCATGGCCGCATAAAACCGGCGACTTTCGCAACCTTGATGCCGTAGAACAATCCTACAGCGTTATTAGCGACACCATCAGCCAATACCAAAAACTGCTTATCGTTTGCAGGGATGACAGTCATCAGCAACATATCCAAACCTTAATAAGCAAGACCGACAACATCGACTTCATTCATGCTCCTGTGAATGACATCTGGGTCAGGGATACCGTTTTTCTTACTGTCGAAAAAGACGGCGCTCCTATGCACATGAACTTTCACTTTAACGGCTGGGGCGAAAAATATTCGCACCAAAGCGACAACGCGCTTAATCACAAACTGCTAAACGTCAAACCTTTTAAAGGCGCCAGCCACACCGATGTAGATTTTATTCTGGAAGGCGGCAGCGTCGAAAGCGACGGCATAGACACCATACTGACCACCAAACAATGCCTGTTAAATCCGAACCGGAACAAAGGCCTGAGCCAACAGGAAATAGAACAACAATTGCTCCAGCATCTGGGCGCAAAACGGGTGTTCTGGCTGGACCAGGAAAACCTGAGCGGCGACGATACCGATGCCCATATCGACACCCTGGCCCGTTTTTGCTCGGCGGACACCATCGCTTACACCAGCTGCGACGATCCCGAAGACCCGCACTACAACAGCCTGAAATTCATGGAAACGCAACTCCAGGCGCTTAGAACCCAGGATGGAGACGTCTATCATCTGGTACCGTTGCCGCTGCCGAAACCGATTCATGATGAAGACGGACAACAACTCCCAGCCAATTATTCCAACTTCCTGATCATCAATCGCGCGGTCATGGCGCCGGTTTACGGCGACCCGATGGACGCCGTTGCGCTGGAACGTTTGGCTGCTTGTTTTCCCGATCGCAAGATTATCGGCGTTCCCTGCCAACCCTTGGTGCATCAGTACGGCAGCCTGCATTGCATGACCATGCAGTTTCCTGAGGGGGCGGTGAGGGCTGTCAGTTAATATTCGACACTTTTGCAACCTTGAGCAGGACGCGGTTTCAAGCTGCGTCCCGCATATAGAAACCGAAGTAAGAAGTTTATACACATAAAAACCTGTTTTGGATAACCCAATTTATCTCGATTACGCGGCAACAACGCCCATAGCTAACGAAGTGGCGGCAGTTACGGTGCAATGTTTAACAATGGATGGGGAATTCGCTAACTCCGCTTCTTTGCAGCATGGTTTTGATGAACGAGCTGATTTTTACATCAAGCGCAACTGAATAGAGCAACTTCGCTATCAAGGGTATTACTCTTAGCCGTCAGAAAAAAGGCACCACCCAATTCTAATTTTTCTAAGATGAATAGAAAAATTTTATGTAGGAATTTCACAAATCGGCGTCAAGTTAAGACGTTGAGCCCGACGCGAAAATTTACGGTCATCAAACGTCAAAAACGCACTGCAAGCGGCAGAAGCCGCCAAATGCAAGGCATCTGGAAACTCAAGACCAGCATGGCACCATGCGACGGCTGTTCGGAACGAAAGTTCATTCTCGATGACAATATTCGGCAAGCCTTGCAGATGTTCGAAAACGGACATGACTTGTTCAGGCGGAAAGCGGAATTTGTCGGCTTGAGTCAAAACCCAGAAAAACTCAAGTAAAACTGTTTTTGTTACAAACAATTCGGGCTCATCCTTGAAGAGACGAAAAGCAATGGATGATTGCAGCGGATCGTCTTGCGCATAGTAGCGCACCAGGATATTGGTATCGATCGACTTCACAGCGATTGCGCCGCACCTTTGGCAATAGCGTCGTCCATTTCTTCCAATGTGACTGTCGGCCCGGTATAGCCCAGTATTTGGGGGCCATCTTCAACCCGTGAGATTTTGTTTGGCTTTTTTACCGGGCGCATGATAATCGTGTCACCTTGGCGTTCAAAAGCCAGTTCGGTGCCGGGTTTTAAGCCCAATGCCTGAATGAGATTGTCAGGTATATGGACATCGCCGTGAATGGATAAAGTAGCCATATAGGTTTTCCCGCAAAAAAAATTGTAGTATACGAGTAACTACTCAACGTACATATTACTAACATCTAATGAGTTATCGAACCTATCCATATTAGAGTCTCTTTTATAAATTACGCTTTTACAATTTATCTTTAGATTTCCGTCGTGATGATGGGCTTGGCTTTGTAGGAGAGTCTCCTTCGAATAGGGATAGTTGTCGGTGACCACGAGGTAACCCATGTGGTAAAAGGAGCTTCTGTACATCAGCCAAAAGATCTACTGCTTGTAAAAGCACGCTCTCAGTGATAACTGGCACTTCTATTTTCCCTTTTATCTCAGTAGCTTGATGATCATCAATAGTCTTTGCGTTGGAACCTTGCCCCGCAAAACGAAACTGACAACTTACTCCAGGTAGTAACTCTATCGCCAGACTTCTTGGTGCACTCTTTGGAATGGAATTCAGAACTTCCATCGAATTGTACGTTTTACTCAACCACTCATACTCTGACCAACATATGTCCGCAGCAACAGGCTCATCTGGTCGAAAAAACTGTCTTAAAGAACGCTCTACACTTTTGGTTTGTTGTCTCCAAGCCTTATCCCAGCCGCGTGGACCAAGTACACCAGCCAGCAAACCGTACCAGACGAGCGTTTCGGGGAAACGTTTCGCGACTGTTGCCAACAGCTGAATGTGGCTGGTGCCTCGTCCTGCCAATATAGCAGCAGCAGCTAGAGTAACCGTACACACATCACGTTTAATAGCATTCGAATTAAGTTTTTCGAATAACGTATCAGCTACACTATCAAATCCTTCCACACGATCTTCAGCAGAATCACTCAATAGCGAATTGTTTGCAACCAAAAGGTCTGCTGCTTGTTTATCTATTGCGGGCACTATTTGTAGCACTATATCTACAATATTCAGTGACTCATCCAACACATCTTGTAAGGGCAATGCTACTGAACATACTTTTTTTAACGATTCCACGGTGATAAGTCTTTGCCCAAACCGAGAATCACGTTCGACCATAGCCATCCTCTCTGTACACCTATTTAGAGCAATTTCATTACTTGGGTACAAAAGTATGGTTCTAGCAATTGCGAACGAAAAACAAGCAGCTGCCCGCGCAAGAGGAATTCCTGCAACATTGGTGTCTGCATCTGCTTGTCCAAGCATCTCGCCAAGTACAACTGAAGGCCAAATTGACGAAACTGCACCAATCATTGATTCATTGTGCGTCTGGAGCTGCAATTGTTTCCAATCTTCAATGGAACACACTCTACAGAACTGGGTCAAAGGAAATATTTCCTCGGCATACGTTGAAATCCAAGAAAATAATTCTTTCCCTGTAGCCCCTACCAACGCGACTGCGACAATCGGCTCACTACCGCGTTCAGCATTGCTTATACCCAAAACAACATCAGAGTCAGTCGAATGTGGATCACCCATAGGACGACTTGAGAGCTTTAATTCCCCCAAAAGAATATCAGGCAATTCCTGCCGGTTTAATGCATACCAAGAAAGATTCATAAAAGACTCACCTTAAAATAGATCAGCTAGAGAGGGCGGTGTCTGTGCCTTGGCAAATGCCGTTTCGACGCTTTTGAGAATTTTACCCGAGTAATAGCCAGTCAGTGCGGTTTTAGCGCGAGTGATAGCCATAAATAGGAGTTCGCGACGAGTCTGAGGAAACTTTAACTCTTCCAGTCCATACAGGTGTACAGCTCGAAATTCTGTTCCTTTAGCCGATTTTAAGACAATGACATGAATCCGCTTTCCTGATTGAAATGACTGTTCTACAGAGTTGTCATTGTGATAGGCGACCGACTTTGCCAATGGAGTTTTGTCAAACATTCCTTGTAGCTCAGTAACCATAGTAGTGAGCGGCACCAAGATACCTACATCTTCATCAGGGTATGATCTCAGTTGTAACTCAATGGTCTTTTTCATCGCATCAAATTGTTCTTGCCTGTTTGCAAAACCCAATAAATCGGCACGTGATTGCGATTCACCTTCATTATAGTTGGAATTAGTTCGCAGACGGTCTGCATCGTTCTCGGGTTGCAAAGCCTTGTCTGCCACATCTGAAATAGCCGTGCCAATTCTATAATGATAACGCAACGTCGTCTTAACGAAGCCCTGTTTCTCCAGCAGGGGAATAGTCTGACCGGATTCATAAATCATTTGCTTCGAGTCGCCAGCCACCGTAATGCGTTCAGATATTTGCATAAGCGCATTGACTTCTTCAATGTGTAAATCCTGCACCTCGTCAACCAACACTGCGTCATAAAGGTTTCTTCCATTAAGACGTTGATTAGCCACCTTCAACATTTTAATTATTTCTTGTCGATCTTTTTCAAAGTCTTTGCTCTTAGTGTACGTTGCTAGTTGCTCTGGTGCGTATGATTGGATATGTGACAAAGCCCAACGCTTAAAAGTTTGAATCTGTTCCTGTTCCAAATATTTTTTTTCTCCAAGACCAGTACGGATGAAGTCTTGTAATGCTCGTGTAAATGTCAGAATCAAAACGTTTTTGAGTCCACATCCATGAATATAACGCGCCCTCATTACGATAAGATTAGTTTTACCGGAGCCTGGAGGCCCCACTATCAAATGTCTGCCATCAGCATCCAGACTAACAAAACGCTTTTGGTCTTCATCCATTTGCTCCGGCTTCGTCCACCAATTACCTTGCATTTTAATCACCCACAATGTCGGCCAAAATCGGCCAAGTAAGCATAACTAAATCAGCCCCGTCTACGATAGAGCCAGTATCATTCAATTCCGAATGTTTAATAAGTATGTTGCTCACAGCCTCAATAAGTGTTTCTAATAATTCTCGCTGTGATATACCATCGATATTTATCTCACCAATAGCCCGTCGTTCACCACTGAACCCAATCTTCTCTTGCTCCAAGGCTGTATTAGCAGCTAATCGCACAGTAGCAAATTTATCTCTTACACCGCTGTCCCACGAATATTCTATAGCTAATTTCACTCCAAGCTCTATGGCTGCTAGCTTCAGGAAGAGGCTTGCTCTACTCTCGTTACGGCCTAAATCGGAAATCCGCAAGTTAGGCGAGAATTCTGTAATAAGCTGAGTACGTAATTCGTCTACCAGTTCGTCGAGCCTTTTCTTACGGGACATCCGCAGCTTCTGTGCCTGTGTTTCATTGAGTTCAGTACGATTTGCACTCGAAGCACATTTGGTTAGGGTTCGCTTCAATTTTTCTTTTGCTGACTCAACACGCTCGTCGAAATCAGACCAGTCAACAAGCTTAAGCCGCAATCCACTGTCTTTAGTAAGGCAGCGAGCTGCGAGCGCAGCCCAAGTTGAAACACTAAAAGATATTTCAGTAAAATCAGGAACCTCTCGCATAACCGCCATCGCCAATGCGTATTTATTGTCCGCTGCAACCGCTTGCTCGAAAAGTGGTTTCTTGCAGACCAGATCGTGGAGTACGCCGCCTACTTGGTAAATGGTTAACCCACGCCACAGAGCAATCGATGGTGGTTCGAGGCGAAACAAATATTCTGGCGAACTGTACTGGGCGGTAGCGATAAAAGGGCGTTTCACACCATGGTCAGTACCATCGACGCGGTCTTCATCACCAGACATTTCTCTTACAACTCCTAGATCGAGCAGCTTCAACTGAGTGAAATCCGATGAAACGAGAATATTTTCTGGTTTGATGTCGCGGTGAACCAAATTATTATTTTCAAGAAAACGCACTGCCTCAACAAGTTGCCGGATTAACGGTGCGACGGCATCGTCAGGAACTTCTCCAATCACTTTCTTAAGCTCAATACCTGGAAAGAATTCCATCGTTACAAAGCAAGTGTTGAATTCCTCATCAACTCCGATCGTATCAATTATTGATGAGCAATGCTGACCAATCAATCGCCTCTGAAGCTCCAGTCGATGGCATTCGGCGCTCTCCACCTCTGGATTGAAAAACTTGGGGTCATAAACCTTGAGGGCGCGAACCATGCCTAACTGATCCCAGGAAAAAACAACAGCAGAACCACCGTCCCCAAGCTGGTTACCAACATTTCCTCCACCACGCGCAACAACAAACTGCTCCGCAAGTTGGCGGCAAATTAATATGTCATCAGATTTCACGAAAACTCCAAAGGTATGTATTCAGGGTGTAGATCAAGAGCCTTTTCTCATTTACCTATCCTATAAAGCTAAAATGCAATAAATTTAAAAGCATAAACCACACACCCGCTATAAAAAACTCAATATTAAAAGCCATATCTTTTCCTATGATTATCCAAGTTCTCTTGAGCTGGAAAAAACTTTTGCATATCAGGCAACCTAATATATTGCCCTTCAAATTGAAGAATACTATGAGAAGATAGCTCAGGCTCCGAAAATACAGGACTGATCATTACTCGATAATTTTCATCAATTGAAATTAATCCTCTATCAAACGCCCTATGCAGATTTGGACACAAAGCTATACCGTTTGAAATAGTATCATCGTAACTTTCCGAAAAAGGCACTATATGACAAGCGTCAATTATTGATACTGAAATCACTGCATCGATACGAAGTCCGGTTATGCTGCAAGTATTATTGTAGATTTTTGGAATTTCTCGCTTAAACAAATTTCCTCGAATAAAGACTTCCTCCTCAAAAGAATTATTATCCAATTGGACTTTTAATTTACTAAGCTGTTGTTTATATTCCGTAGACGATTCTTCTCTAATATTTTTTGAAATGTTGTCAAGATTGTTAAGAAGCGAATTATTCCTATAATGACATTTTGTTTTTGGGAAATATTCTTCCAACAAAAATAGTTTCAAAATTTCTCTGCAAGCAGCATCTTTAAGTAATTGGAAAAGTTCAAAATCGATTTCGGCACATTGGACAGCCGTATTCAGATTAGAAAAACTTCTCATGGCTGTTTTAGCTTCAACCCATTTTTCACATCCTGGATTAGCTTTAAGCTTCCAAAACTCATCGCTTTTCATATGGAAAAAAGGTAACGCAAATACCATATGATGGTCTGAGTCCACCAAGTTAGCCCAGTTCGATTTAAAAAAAGTTATGAGTTCAGGTGTTATGTAAATTTGGCTGGTTTGTAGTGGATTGACTTCAAATAAATTGATAACACTTAACAAGAGTACCGGCTTATGCGGCGCACCACCGTTTTTTCTGTCCCGCCTTAGTTTTTTAAATTTCAGCAGGTAATAATTTAAGTCTTTCGTTTTGAATTTGCTCATACATATATTCTACGCTGCCATGCCCGATGTAACCTCATCAATCTCTTTTCTAACCGGCCTGATTTTTAGCTTGGTCGTACGCCAGCGAAACCAGCGGTTTGGCGGTGGATAGCCTTTGCCGATAATCAAAGACCAAAAACTGTCTTCGATTTCCGGTTTGACCAGATGCACTGTTAAATCCAGACTGGAGGTTTGAGCGTGCTGCTCAAGTTGCATCAAGCTGTTTTGTAGATATTCTTCTATGTTCGGAGCTTCAACTCGAGTATCCGAAGAAATGATATGAACGGGTTTTTGCTGTTCCGGCGTTAATGAAAGCAGCATTTCATAAACAAGCTGCAAAACCAATGTAGAATCTTTTCCTCCCGAATAAGCGACAACCCAAGGACGGTTATCCGCAAGAAAGTTCTCACGTAGAATAGTTCTTGTCTCACTTAAATTAAGCGTCAGCAAGTATTTCTTGAGCTTTCACAGTTGTTTCAGTCATGGGAGTGTAATGTTCAGTTAAATGCTTTTAAGCTTGAAGCTGCATTTTACCAATTATCACTATAGCCTTCTTAGTTTTGTTTATAGTAGGAGCTGATTTACTTTTATCTTACATTCCACTCACTTAAAGAATCAGCCTAAAAAATCAATTAATTGAAAATTTATTGCTGTTTAGCAAAAGACAATATTTGTATTATTATGATTTTTAATCGCTTAAAAAAAAATCATATTAACTCAATTTTTGTCATAGCTCCTGCCAAACATATAAAATCGGATTTTCCTGGCTTTTAGGTTGTCCATCATGCGAAGCAATTGAAGTTTTTTTATGAATCTCGAAAATCAATCCAGCGTCTTCATGCCGACCATTAATCGTATTATCGTGCTTGTCTTGGTCCTGCTCAGCATCGGTTGCGCGAGAACTTATCAGGCCAGATATGTTGAAACATCACACTTCCTGAACGATTATTCGCTGCTTAAAGACGGCGATGCTTTATTAAGTTTCTGGAAAGACGGCACTAACTGAGCCGGTTATAAAAAAATCATTTTAGAACCCGTCATTACCAGCAAACTGCCCGATTCCGATCTCAACGACATGACCCACTCCGAGAACCACAGGCTTAAAGAACTGTTTGAATACCGGATGCGGGAAGCCTTGAAGAAGAATTTTAAACCGGTCGTTTATCCCGGACCGGAGACATTACGCGTACAATTTACCATCACCGATGCCGAATCCTCGATACTGCTACTGGATTTATATACGGCCGTCTATCCTTCGGCTCGCGCCTTATCACTGCTTAAAATATTGGCGGTCGGCACCGAATCTTATGTTGGCCAAGCCACTGTCGAGGAAAAAATCACCGATTCGCAAACCGGCGAATTACTGATGGCTTCTGCGGACTGCCGACAGGCGGGAAAACCTTACCGGGTTCTTTCGTCAGCTGAGACGATGTCGAACAAGCTTACCAATACCGGGCAAGTCAATTAAACTACCCGCTTTGTAGCAAGCAGGGACATACTGATTGCCCAGAGCCTGAATACCCCTATCCAACCAACTCCCGGAACCAATACACGATGACCATTAATCACCCGCTTATTCTACTGTTCGCACTGACGTTCGCATTACCCGCCCAGGCCGACATCTACAAATGGACCGATGCCGGCGGGAAACCGCATTTCTCCGGGTCGAAACCCACTGACCCTACATCCATAGAAAACCGTACCGATCTTAAAGCCAAACCGCAACAACCGGCTCCGGCCGATAACAAGGTCCAAGCCGCTACGCCGCAAGTCGATCTTTACATCACCAACTGGTGCCCTTATTGCAAAAAAGCCATGAGCTTCCTGCGCGAGAACAACATTGCCTTTACGGCTTACGATATTGAACAAGACTTTGATGCCGCAGAGCGCAAAAAGACGCTTGATCCGGATTACGGCGGCATCCCGCTGGCGGTCATTAACGGCACCACTATCCGCGGCTTTAGCGCCGGCAAATATAAAGCAGCGTTAGCGAAATAGCTCCAGCTATGAATAAAACGTGGTTCGGGATATTTTTTTCGGCGCTGATTTGGTCAGGTACATATCCTAAGGATTACCTGACCTGGGCGCTTGAAACAGCGCCTGCAATGATTGGCGTTGTCGTGCTTATAGCGACGCGCCGGACATTCCGCTTAACGGATTTAGCGTATAGTTTGATCTTGATCCACAGCCTTATTTTAATGGTCGGCGGGCATTACACTTACGCGGAAGTCCCGCTGTTCGACTGGCTAAAGGACGCATTTAATTTAGACCGCAATAATTACGATAAAGTCGGCCATTTCGCTCAAGGCTTTATCCCCGCCATCATCGCCAGGGAAATCATCATCAGGAATCATGTGGTGGAAAGCAGCAAATGGCTTAACTTTTTCGTCATCTGCATCTGTCTTGCGATTAGCGCCGTTTATGAGCTGATTGAATGGTGGGTTGCGCTTTTGAGCCGGGAAGCCGCCGAAGCGTTTTTGGGCACTCAGGGCTATATCTGGGATACCCAGTCGGACATGGCTTATGCGCTGCTTGGCGCGATAATGGCGCTGCTTCTGTTAAGCCGGATGCATGACCGGCAACTTGGCAGGTTGATGCTGGAACCGATTCAGCCGACGTCTTAGCCGCTCGTTTTCACGGAAGCGGGTACAGTTTTGTTATTTCCTCTCGCTAAATCGTTATAAAATAACGCCCATCAGAAACCATCACATACGACACTCATGAAATCGACATTAACCGTTAGCGCTGTCCAACAGCCCTGCGATGAAGACAGACAAACCAACCTTGATTTTTCCATCGCGAAAATCCATGAAGCCGCAGCCGCAAATGCTGACTTGGTGGTATTGCCCGAGCTGCATCTGGGGCCGTATTTTTGCCAGAGCGAGGATTATAATAATTATGATCTTGCCCAGCCTATTCCCGGCCCGACCACTGAAATCCTGTCCGACGTGGCGAAAGAGCTCGGCATTGTCATCGTCTCGACCATCTTCGAAAAACGAGCGCCGGGGCTTTATCACAATACCGCGGTGGTTTTCGACAAGGACGGCAGCATAGCCGGTAAGTACCGGAAAATGCACATCCCCGACGATCCGGGGTTTTATGAAAAATATTATTTCACTCCCGGCGATTTGGGCTTCAAACCCATCGAAACTTCTATCGGCAAATTGGGCGTATTGGTTTGTTGGGATCAATGGTACCCGGAAGCCGCCAGATTGATGGCTTTAGCCGGTGCTGAACTGTTGATTTACCCGACCGCGATTGGCTGGGACCCGGAAGATTCGCCCGAAGAGCAGCAACGCCAACTGGATGCCTGGATTACCATTCAACGCTCGCACGCGGTCGCCAACGGCATTCCGGTCATTTCCTGCAACCGTATCGGCTTTGAGCTGGCGCCGAACTCGACTACCGGCATTAATTTCTGGGGCAATAGTTTTATAGCCGGGCCGCAAGGCGACATCATCACCAGCGCCAATGATTCGGAAACCAAACTCCTAAGCTGCTCGATCGATAAGGCAAAAGCCGAACGCGTCAGGCAAATATGGCCGTTCCTGCGCGACCGTCGAATTGATGAATACGGCGATTTGACCCGGCGTTTTATTGATTAAAACTCACTGCCGTAAGCTGTTATGGAAACCGGAGTTTCCAGTCGTAATTTGATCAAACCTGGAATTCTATCGTTGAGGCGTTATGCATACATCAGACAGTTCGGATGTTTTTAATCAGATACACATTGATGTTGCGCGTAATGCAACGGATGATTTCAACTTGTTTCACGATAGAAACAGGTGGCTGCGCATCAATCACAATCCGTTCAACGGTCCTATTGCCCTCGGATTTCAACTGGAATCATTGCTTGAGCACAAAGTTTTTCTTTATCGCCGCGTGCATAATGAACACGCGCTGATTAGCGACAAAAACCTGCGTTTTAGTAACTACCAGTTTTCTTTTGTTAATGCCGTCAAACCGGGACAGGTGGTATCGGTCGATATAAAAAAATCGCAATTTACAGAAGACCCGGAGACCATTCTCAGCAACAGGATTACGGTTAAATCGGGCGGCGCATTGGCCTTGCTGGGCTACAAAAAAGAATCCAAGTTTGCTTTATTTCTGACCAACCCGGATGTTCCGCAGTTTGGCGCGCTCAATCAACATCCCGACCGGTCTTTTATCTCCGGCAGCAGTTTTTTCCTGAAACGCAAATATATTACCACCAGCAACGCAAAAAACTTTTTGTGCGGTTCTCTGGTAGATCAGGATGCCTTTTTCGACCCCTTTAAAAATAAAGCGGTGTTTCCTGAAATATTTCCGTGCAGCCTTATATCCAGCGCCTTGCTGGAAAAGGCGGTTATAGAGAAGCATGATTTCGAGCGCAATCCGCTGGTGTATATGTCGCATAAAATCAGCATTGATCGCAGCTACCTTGGGCAACTGAAATCCGGCGATGCGCTGTATATAATAATCAGGCAAATCCCCCCTCCGGAATCGAAGAAAGAAGGCATAGGCCACGCCATAGTTTCGCCCTATCATTATGAATGTTACGGTCTGATGGAAGATAAAACCATTCTTTACCGGGCGCTGATCTCTCTCGCTCCGCTGGAGCAAATACTGAACTCGCTGAAGTAATATGCCATGCATGAATTAAAATATTTAGTCGGCTATTCTGAACACGTGACCAGCCAGGTACGGCGGCTGATCAGTAAAGACAAACTGGGCGAAACGCTGTTGAAAAAATACCCGGCTCCTCACGCGATCAGGACGGATAAGGCGCTTTATGCCTATACCGTTGACATGAAGAATGCCTTGCTCAAACAGTCCCAGCCGCTTAGCAAGGTGATTTACGATGACAAGATTAAGGATCTTCATCATGCCTTGGGCTTGCATACCTTTATTTCCAGGGTACAGGGCGGCAAACACAAGGCCAAAAATGAAATCCGGGTAGCCTCGCTGTTCAAAAATGTGCCGCTGGAATTTTTAAGGATGATCGTCGTGCATGAACTGGCTCATTTAAAGGAGAAGGATCATAACAAGGCGTTTTACCAGCTATGCGAGCACATGGAACCGTCTTATCACCAGTTCGAGCTGGATACACGGCTGTATCTGACCCATATGGATTTATCCGGCAAGCTGTACTGATGGATTGGCAGGCCATTGTTCAACCTATCGAATCGGCAACCGGGCAGCCTTTTAAGTTGCTCAAAGCCCAACCGTTGTCGGGCGGCGATATTAATGCGGCTTATCGGTTACAGGCTGAAAATATAAGTTTTTTCGTCAAGCTGAACTCGCCTGAACGGCTTGCCATGTTTGAGGCCGAAGCCGCAGGCTTACAAGCCTTGGCGCAAACTCAAACCATCCGTGTGCCGAAGTTTATTGTTTGCGACCAAACCAGCGACCATGCCTTTTTGGTGCTTGAATATGTCGACTTACATAACCTGAATAGCCGCTCCGAACAGTTGCTGGGACAACGACTTGCGCAGCTGCATCGACAAAAACAGGCCTATTTCGGCTGGCACTGCGACAACACCATCGGCAGCACTACACAAGTCAACGGCCGCTACCACGACTGGATTGTATTCTGGCAAGAGCAACGCTTGGGTCATCAATTAACGCTGGCTGCGGCCAAGGGCTATGGCGGCCGCTTACAAACCCTGGGAGAAAAGCTCCGCACAAATTTAAAACCGTTGTTTTCCGGCTACCGGCCGCAACCGGCTTTGGTGCATGGCGATTTATGGGGCGGCAATGTCGCGGCGGATGAACAGGGCAATCCGGTCATTTACGACCCGGCCTGCTACTTTGGCGACAGGGAAACGGATCTGGCGATGACCGAATTATTCGGCGGTTTCAGCCCGACATTTTATCAGGCTTATCAAGCCGTTTATCCGCTGGATCCGGGTTATTCGCGCAGAAAAACGCTGTACAACGTATACCATGTACTCAATCACCTGAACCTGTTCGGAGCAAGCTATCTGCATCAGGCGGAAAATATGCTCGATAAGCTAGCGGCCGACCTATAACGCCTCATTATACGGACTAGAGCAGGCCTTTAACTTTTAGCGTTTTTATCGGCATAAAATCTCGAAAAAGATCCCATTTTCCGTGCAAAAGCGGCATAATCAAGCCCTTTATATTGCGGCTGAGTTTCGATGTCCATCAATCTAACAGTACAGCACGTTTTTTCCTGGGCAACACAATTATCCGCCCAACAGGATTACCAGGCATTAACGCATAAGTTTCTAGACCTCCTTGCCGAGATTCCGTGGATTGATAGCGCCGCCGCTTATGAAATTTATACTCACGAAAGGAAAAATCCGGGAGAAACGGGTACTGTTCATGAACTGTTGGTCAGGCGATTTCCTTTGGATTTCACCAGAAATGACGAAGAAGACTATGGCGGTTTACTTAACGGACTTGATCATACGACTGATTTTCTTATCAGCGCTCCGGATCAAGCCGGTTTTTATAATTGGGCGGTTTTTTCTATCAGAGGAGGCAGCGGTCCTGAACGCGCCATTCATCTGCAAGGCGTATTTGATCGGGAGATGCTTGAATTACTGGACAATCTGCGCGGAGTCTATCGAAATCTGGTGATATTACATGATACCAAGGAACGGGACGTGTTAACCAAACTGCCCAATCGGCAGTCTTTAGATGCGCGCTTATTACAAGTTTGCGAGCATTACAGCGACTATCAAGTTATTGATACCGTCCAGGAAAAAAGCTCGTGGATTGCCATACTGGATATCGACCATTTCAAACGGGTTAATGATAATTTCGGGCATTTGTATGGGGACGAAGTATTGCTGATATTTAGTCAACTGATGGAAAAGTGCTTTCGTTACAATGACTTTTTGTTCCGCTTTGGCGGCGAAGAATTTGTTGTTATCCTGAGCTTGGCCACTCAAGAAACGGCTTTAACTACCTTCAATCGTTTCCGGGAAGTAGTCGCCAATTACAATTTCCCTACTGTCGGTCGAGTCACTGTCAGTATCGGCTTAACCCATATCGACGGCATATCCATGCCCACTACGCAATTGGATCATGCCGATAAAGCGCTTTATCATGCTAAAGACACCGGCAGAAACAGGGTCATTTTGTATGAAGACATGACCGTTCCGGTTCAGGATAACGACCACAGTGAAACTGAGTTGTTTTAAAAAACCGCGCCGGCACTCAGCCGCATCAGGCTATAATCCGCTAAATTCCTCCTACACCTGAAGAACAGGCAACGGCGGTCAACTCTCTCCACTCCTTCATGGGAAACAGCTAATGGCCGATATAAAATCTCCAACCGTTTCAAATCCCGGCGTATTAATCCCGGTCAATCCCGCCATTGAAAATTATATACACGGTTTACTGCGACGCACCGATCATCCGGTGCTGACCGAGATGGAAGCGCTGGCGCAAAAAAACAACTTTCCCATCATTGGCCGTCTGGTGGGCGTTTTTATTGAAGCGCAGGCCAAAATGATCAATGCTGAACGGGTATTCGAATTCGGCAGCGGCTATGGCTATTCAGCCTATTGGTTTGCCAGGGCGGTAGGCCCCAAAGGCCGAGTCATTTGTACCGATGCAGATTTTCTCAACCAGGAAAAAGCCCGGCAATATCTCAGTAGTGCCGGTTTGTGGGATCGAATCGATTTTCGGGCAGGCATGGCCCAAGATGTATTTGCCCAGACTGAAGGACTATTCGACATCTGTTATAACGATGTCGATAAGGGCGATTACCCGGCAATTTGGCTGATGGCTAAAGACAGGATTCGCCCCGGCGGACTTTATATTGCCGATAATGTGCTTTGGCGCGGCCGGGTGGCGGTAGAAAACCCTACCGACATTTTTCCCGGCTGGACCGAGGCGATTATTGAGCACAATGAACTCATCTTTAATGATCCTGAGTTTGACACCTTCATCAATCCGACTCGTGATGGCGTGATCGTCGCAAGAAAAAAGACCGCATAAAAAAAGATACTCCTTCTTTATAAATAGCATTATGCTACTGCTTTACATCAATGAGTCATGAGGATTCACTATGCCCTATACCAAAGATATTGTAGAAGAACTGAACATTCTTGTTCGCTACAACCTGGCCACCACTCAAGAAGGCATCAAGGTACATAAAACAGCTTCACCGGAAACCATTGCCGCCACCCACCGGCTATTCGAAAAAGGCTTGGTATCGCAGGATGACGGCGGTTATTTGACCAATCTCGGCCTTGAAACGGCAAAACAGGCTCAGGCGGTTTTGGATATACTCAGACCGATTTAACATCATTGTCACGGTTACATCACCAATCTGTCTGGAACAGATTTGCATTTATCTGGAGGGCGTCAGGCAGGACAGCCTGACGTGAAACCGCAAGACAATAAAAAAGGCTTAGCGATCACATCGCTAAGCCTTTTTTGTTATGACCCCATGATCAATCAAGCGGCAAGTTCAACCGCAGCTCTCAATTTTTTCATCGCGTTTTGTTCCAATTGCCTGATCCGCTCGGCGGACACATTGTAACGTTCGGCAAGCTCATGCAATGTCGCTTTTTTGTCCATCAACCAGCGGCTTGACAGAATATCCAGGCTGCGCTCATCCAACTCCGCCATTGCATCTGCCAATACATCCTGCTCATGACCTTCCCAATCCGAGTTCTCCAGCAATACCGCAGGGTCCGCGCCGTGCTGGTGAAGATAACTGGCCGGAGCAACATAACTTTCTTCCGTTGCTTCATCGACCGGCATGTCAAACGACATATCCTTGCTGCCCAAACGTTTTTCCATTTCGTAAACGGCACTCACATCGACATCAAGATCTTTGGCAATCGCCACCGCTTCGTCATTGGACAACCAGCCTAAATCCTGTTTCGATTTACGCAAGTTAAAAAACAGTTTGCGTTGCGCCTTGGTGGTGGCAACTTTTACGATGCCCCAATTCTTAATCACGTATTCGTGAATTTCCGCCTTAATCCAGTGGATGGCGAAAGAAACCAAACGCACGCCGACATCAGGATCAAACCGTTTAACGGCTTTCATCAAACCGATATTACCTTCCTGAATAATATCCGGCATAGATAAGCCATAACCACTGTAGCCTCTGGCAACGTGAACCACAAAGCGCAAATTGGTCATAACCAATTCGCGCGCGGCTTCCAAATCGCCGTCATCTCTAAACCTCAAGGCTAACTCACGTTCCTGTTCCACTGTCAATTTAGGCATTTGCCTGACGACATTTAGATAGGCGTCAAATGTTCCGACCGATAAATTAATAGGTAAAGCTAATGCGTTACTCATTGCGACTCCCAGGTAAAAAACTTTTTTTGGAATTCTAGCACTCTGCAAGAAAGAGTGCTAATAATTTTCTACTCCGGTTTTAATTGCCGCAACTGGAAATGAAGCACTATCCATGAACCCACCACACCCAGTACGGACGAGATGAACAACAATGCCAAGGTTTCGGTAAAGCCGAAAAACAGTACATGGAAAGCATCATCGTAGAGCCTGGAAAGCTTTTCGACAGGTTGCTTTAAAATCAGCATGATCGTTGTAACAATAAACCATGCGGCTACTCCGGAAAAAAAGCCGATCCAAAAACCGCTGTACAAAAACGGCCTATGTATGAAACCGTTGGTCGCGCCGACCAGTTTTGCGATCACAACTTCATCGCGGCGGGTATGCAATTCCAATCGTATGGTATTGGCCGTAATGAACAGCACTCCCGCACCCAGCAACAAACTCAATAAAATAACGCCACACCTTGCCACTTCCATAATAGACTGTAGGCGTTTGACCCATTGCATATCCATCTGGGCAAAATCCACTTCCGCCGAGCGCTTAAAATCATCAAGCAAAACCTCAAGCGCCTGTTCGTTTTCAAATGAATTTTTGGGTAACACCTGAATGACAATCGGGAGCGGATTTTTTTCCAGGGCTTTTACCGCTTCACCGAATCCGCTGTACGACTGAAACTCTGCAAGCGCCTGTTCCTTGGTAATTAATTTAACGTCCTGAATATCCGGATTTTGCCTGATGATACCCGCAAATTTGGTTGCCCTCGCCTCTGAAATGTCGTCTTTAAGAAATAACGAGATTTGATTGCTGGCTTCCAAATTGCCCGCCAACTGCTGAAGGTTCGCTACCAAAATATAAAAGCCGCCGGCGAGTGAAATGGCAATCGCCAAAACAATGATTGTCATTGCAGAAGAAAAGCGCGATGCGACTAATCGTCCAAGACTTGAAAACAACGCATGCGCATGAAGATTCCGATAAGCATGAAACTTATCGACAAAATTACCGCCGGAAGTTTTGGTTTGCCAACGCGGTTCCTGTTTAACCGGTTTTTTATTAACGTGTTTCATCATTTAACTTGCAACCAGTTGGCCGTGATCCAGCTTTAAGATCCGATGATTCATTTGGGCAATCAATGAAATATCATGCGAGGCAATCAAGATGGTGACGCCAACCTGTTGGAACTGTTCGAACAAATGCATTATTTCGGCGGACAGTTCAGGATCAAGATTCCCGGTCGGCTCATCGGCCAAAATCATCGGCGGCTTATTGACCACCGCCCGTGCAATCCCGACCCGCTGCTGCTCGCCTCCGGACAAGACAGCGGGATATTTTCTTTCTTTGCCCAATAGGCCGACTTTATCCAATGATGCTCTTACCCTTCGGGACACTTCGTGGTGTCCGTAGCCCGCTATCACTAACGGCAACGCGACATTATCGAAAACCGTTCTATCCTGTAGCAGTTTGTAGTCCTGAAAGATCAATCCCACTTTCCGGCGTATGAAAGGCACCTGTCTGTCCTTAGCCTGATTGAGATCTTGGCCGTCCAATAAAACCCGCCCCCGGCTGCAACGCTCAATAACCGCAATCAATTTCAATAATGTGCTTTTTCCTGCCCCTGAATGCCCTGTCAGAAAAGCCATTTCACCGCGTTCCAGATGAAAACTGACATTACGTAACACGTCGCCTGCGCCAGGGTACCTCATACTGACATTATCGAACTTTAACATAGGCCTCTTTAGTCTTTAACAAACAATGCATTTACAAAAGTATCTGCATCGAAATCCTGCAGATCATCAATACCTTCGCCTATTCCTATAAAACGAATCGGGATTCCGAACTGTTTGGCCAGCGCGAAAATTACACCGCCTTTTGCCGTACCATCCAGTTTGGTCAGAACCAAACCTGTCAATGCCACAGTTTCGTTAAACAGTTTTGCCTGCGACAGGGCATTTTGCCCGGTGCCGGCATCCAGTACCAGCAGCACTTCATGAGGCGCTGTTTCATCCAGCTTACTCATAATCCGTTTTACCTTTTTCAATTCATCCATCAGGTTGGATTTGGTATGCAACCGTCCGGCGGTATCGGCAATCAATACATCGATACCTTTGGCCTGCGCGGATTGAACGCCGTCATAAATCACCGATGCCGAATCGGCCCCGGTATGCTGAGCGACCACATGAATGTTATTACGCTCCCCCCAGGTTTGCAATTGTTCGACAGCCGCCGCTCTAAACGTATCCCCGGCGGCTAACATGACGCTATGGCCTTGTGCCTGCAAGCGTTTGGCCAGTTTACCGATAGTTGTGGTTTTGCCCGCGCCATTGACGCCGACAACCAGGATAACAAAAGGTTTATCCTGCTTTGGAATGTGCAAATTCAGGCTACAGGGCTGAAGCATGCTCAACAATTCCTGCTTTAAAGCGGCCGATAACGCCTCACCGTCATTGAGCTGCCGCCGCTCAACACTTTCAGTCAAACGCTTGATGATTTCCGTAGTCGCTTCAACGCCTATATCTGCCATTAACAAACTGGCTTCAATTTCTTCCAGTAAATCCTCGTCAATTTCTTGCCGACCCAGCGGAATATGCGCCAAAACCCCGCTAAGTCCGGAACGGGTGCGTTTTAACTGGGACTTAAGGCGTAAATATAACGACTCGGGTTCCGCTGCCGCATAAGCTTCTTCCGCTGACGGAATAACGGGGTGTTCAATTTCTTCGACAGGCTTTAGCTGCTCAACATAAGCATGCCGACTGTAAAAACTGATGGCAATCAACGGCAACATTAACAATGCAGCAAAAGTATTATGAAGCATCGCCGCCCATAAAGGCTCGCCGAGTTTAATGCCGATAATGCCTGAGCCGACCTGCATCAACAGCAACACACTCAGTCCTAAACCGGCTCTTCTTACCGGTTTAGAGTGATGCGCCGATGTCGCGCTCAACATCAACAACGTCAGCACGATAAAACTAACCAGCGCACCGATCCTATGCAGCCAATTTGCGGCAACTTGCGCATCGAATGCTACGACGCCGGTATATCCTGTGCTTAAGCCGTTAAATAAATTCAGCGCCGTTTGATAATCGGCTGTAGGCCACCATGAGCCGTTGCATTGAGGAAACCCGGAACAGGCTAAAGCGGCATAGTTAGCGCTAACCCAGCCGCCCAAAACAATCTCTAAAAACAACACCGCCATTGCAAACCGGGCAAATACGACCAGACCATTGCTACGTGCAGCTAATCTCAAAATTCTCGGATTAACCCGAAGATATAACCAGTACAACAACCAAAACGTCATCATGGCCAACAACAAATGTCCGGTTACAATAATCGGCATAACGTGCAATTTTACGGCCCACATGCCTAAAGCCGCCTGCAATCCCACTAAAACTACCAAGCCCAATGCGGCCGTAACGACGGCCAGGCGGCTTTGTTGTTCGCGCCACGAAAGCAACGCTAATAACAAGACAGTCAGGCCCAAGGTTCCCGCCAGATAACGGTGGCTCATTTCCTTCGAAGCTTTTTCAATATCGGGCGTCTGGCCTGGAAATGCCTCCGCAGCCAATGCTTTAAAATCGGATTGTTCGTTAACAATGGCCTGCCCATAGCATCCAGGCCAATCAGGACAGCCCAGCCCTGCTCCCGATAAACGAACGTATGAACCTGCTACGATAACTATTAAAGCTAAAACAACGCTAAAGAGAGTTATTTTTCTAAACATTTTATTTTCCACTATCCGATTTGTGAGATTCGCAAAAGATGCATAAGATCACTTTTTACATTGTAAGGATCGAAACCCGGTTCGTACTGCATCATTAAATTACCCAGCGGGTCCATTAACAAAAGCATCCCGTCAGGAATATTGCCTTGCCTGATTGCGGCAATTTTCTTGATAACCGCATCATTGGGCTTAACTCTTAATAAGGTCTTGTCATCTTCCCACCATTTGCCTGCGGTTTCCGGCGCGATGTCTTTCAAGACCATGACGATTCGACGGGTACGGGTCAACTCTTTATTCAACATGAGCCGTAACTGCTTGGTTTTATGAATAGCTTCGATACACGACTCATTACAATCGCCATTTGGAATGACATTTACCAGCAACCAGTGCCCGGTAAGCTCGGACATATTATCGGTTGAAAACCGGTCAAAACCGCTCAGGTCGCCACGCTCGGTTGTCAATGGCGGCGTTATTAACTGTCCATGATTAGTTTGTCCCTTTAACAGCTGCGGGTGTTCTTTTAAACCCCAAGCAATTAAAAAGGGGATAACCGACATCCCAAAGATAACCAAAATTAATATATGATTTTTATTTTTTTGATTTTGCATCGTTGTTTTTAAAGCTGTACCAAATAAATAGTATCGTTAGTGTCAATGCCAATGCAAACCATTGAATTGCATAGGCCGTATGTTGTTCGGGCTGCATAATGGTTGACCTATGCCATTCCCGCTTAAAGCCATCAGGTAACTCTTTAGCCAACTCAACCTGGAATTGAAATAATGGATAGCCTAATTTTTTAGCTAAAACTTCACTATTAACCACCTGCACTACCGCCGGCCAAGCCGCTGTTGGAATTTCCGCCCCGGCTAATTTTATACCAACGCTTGGGAAATTATTAATCCGTCCGGCAATGGTCGCTTCCGCCTTATTAATCTGCAAATCAGGAAGAATCGACCGATCCTTATTTAAAGGGATCCATCCCCTGTTCACCAAAACAGCCTTGGTTTCCCCCGTCAATATGAATGGCGTCAACACAAAATAGCCGGCCTTCCCGTCGCTGATTTGATTATCTATCAAAAACTGATGCGCCACATCGTAACGCCCAGTCACTTCGACATTTCTGTATCTCAGTGCCTGCGTATCATTTTCAACTGCTGTCGACAAATGCAGCATTTCAGCTGCGACCGCTTGTTCCTGTACCTTAAGAAATACCCGCTTCTGTTCTGACCGGTCCAATTGCCACATTCCGAGCGCAATCAACATCGGTAACAGGCATAAATAAACTAACGTTGGGATGATTTTAAACTTCATTGATAGTATCCGAGGGATCATGCTTTTTTTCTTTATTCTATTGGCACAGGCTGCTAAATAACCGAGAATACAAAAACCTTAGCCAATCAACATCACCCTATCCATGATTATAAAAAGCATCGTTATTATCGCCTTTATCCTGATAATTATCAGTCTGGGTTCTGCGCTATTCCATCTGGTTACACACAAGACTCAGGAACAATCCGAAAAAACAGTCAAAGCCCTGACTTTTCGCATCACACTTTCAATCGTATTGTTCATTTTCATATTCATAGCTTTTGCAACCGGCCTATTCACGCCGCACGGCCTGGGCGCTCGAATGCACCAAACGCCAGTCGTCCCTGTCAAATAAAAACGACTCAACCATCCCGACAAAAAAAAAGCGCTGTCTGTTAGGCAGCGCTTTTTTTGATGCGGCTGTTTAGACTAAATTACATAAACAAATACAAATAATCCTAACCATACCACGTCAACAAAATGCCAATACCAAGCTGCGGCTTCAAAAGCGAAATGATTTTCCGGTTTAAAATGCCCCTTCCAGCTACGGAATAAAACAACGCTCAGAATGATAGCGCCTACGCAAACATGGAAACCGTGAAAGCCGGTCAGCATGAAGAAAGTCGATCCATAAATACCTGAACCCAACGTCAAACCCATCTCGGTATAAGCTTCATGATATTCGAACGCCTGGAATGACACGAACAAGAGTCCCAAACCGACAGTAGCCGCCAAGCCTTTAATTAACTGATCGCGGTTTTTTGCAAGCAAGCCGTGATGCGCCCAAGTGCAAGAAACGCCGCTAGTCAGCAGAATTAAAGTATTCAGGAAAGGCAATCCCCACGCCCCCATAGGCTCGAATTCGCCGCCGACTTTACCGGGGCCATTGGTAGGCCAGACAGCCTCAAAAGAAGGCCACAATAGCTCTTTGGTTGCCGCATTAGCGCCTTCACCGCCCAGCCAGGGTACCGATAAATTACGCGTATACCAAAGTGTACCGAAGAAAACGGCAAAAAACATGATTTCCGAAAAGATAAACCACATCATGCCCATACGATAGGAAATACCCACCTGTGAACTATACATACCCGATTCACTTTCCCCGGACTGCAATGTGAACCACCCGGCAAGCATAACGATAAATACCGTTAGTCCCAACAACATCCAGACCGAACCGGCCGCCGAACCGTTTAAATAATTTGCAAATCCAGCCAGCATCATCACCAAACCGGCAGTTCCAATGACCGGCCAGGTAGCTTTATGCGGAATGTAATACTCGTTACTTGTAGACATGACCTTCCTCTCTCATTTCACTGATGTTTCAGTATTATCAAAAAATGTATATGCAAGTGTAATTGTTTTATATTTATCGGGTAATTCAGGATTAACAACAAAACGCACCGGCATAGTCCTGCCTTCTCGGGCTTTGAATGTCTGCTCTGAAAAACAAAAACACTCTGTTTTTTTAAAAAATTCAGCAGCCGCTCCGGGCGAAATACTTGGAATTGCCCGAGCAACCATTACTTTATCGGTCTTATTTTCCGCATAAAAATTCACCGTATAATATTCGCCCGGATGAACTTTTAATTTTTTTATTTCTGAGCGGAACACCATCGGTGTTGACTCATTCAGCGCAGTCATAAATTCTACGGTGATCTCTCTGTTTTTATCAACCTCGTAGCTAACTTCCTTAATAGCTGACGATTCGACCTTGCCGTTGAGTCCTGTTATGTCACACAAAACATCATAAAGCGGAACCAGAGCATAACCAAAACCAAACATTCCCAATACAACAAACACCAATATCCGAACTAACTTAGCGTTTTTTTGAGTAACGCGCTCCTTCATTGAGAAACGGCTCTTATCACTGCAAAAACATAAATAGTGACGGCAACAGTAACTAAAACCAATGCTGTCAAAATATTTTTTTGTTTGGTATTCATTATTTCACCTGATACGTTATCTAAGCAGGTTGCTTTATAAAAGCAACCTGACATGCAACACCCTAGATATGCTCAGTAGGTATAACTGTTGGCGGCGTAGTAAAAGTATGATACGGCGGTGGCGAGGGCAAAGTCCATTCCAAGCTATGCTTGGCGGCATCTTCCCATACTTCGGACGTCACCTTTTCGCCGGTACCGCCTTTGATGGTATCGATAACAATATATAGGAACAACAGCTGGCTGGCACCGAATATAAAACCGCCAATACTGGAAATCATATTCCAATCCGCAAATTGAACGGCGTAATCAGGAATTCTTCGCGGCATCCCGGCAAGCCCTAAGAAATGTTGAGGGAAAAACAAGACATTTACCGAGATTACCGACAACCAGAAGTGCAAACGGCCGATTCGTTCATCATACATATGGCCGGTCCATTTAGGCAGCCAAAAATAACCGGCAGCCATCAATATAAACACGGAAGCCGGAACCAGCGTGTAATGAAAATGCGCGACAATAAAATAAGTATCATGATACTGAAAATCGACCGGCGCGACAGACATCATCAAACCGGTGAAGCCACCCATCGTAAACAAAACCACGAAAGCAATCGAAAACAACATAGGTGTTTCAAAAGTCATAGAACCTTTCCACATGGTCGCAGTCCAGTTAAACACTTTAACCCCGGTAGGAATTGCGATCAGCATGGTTGCATACATGAAATACAACTCGCCTGCTATCGGCATGCCCACTGTAAACATATGGTGAGCCCAAACGATAAATGACAAAAACGCAATTGAAGCCGTCGCATAAACCATTGAGCTATAGCCGAACAAAGGCTTACGAGCAAATACCGGGATGATGGTAGATGCCACGCCGAAGGTAGGCAGAATCATTACATAAACTTCAGGGTGTCCAAAGAACCAGAAAATATGTTGATACAGAACCGGATCACCACCGCCGGCAGCATCAAAAAAGCTGGTATTGAAGAACTTGTCGGTCAGCAACATGGTTACCGCGCCGGCAAAAACCGGCATGATAGCGATTAACAGGAAAGCGGTAATCAGCCAAGTCCAGACAAACATCGGCATTTTCATCAAGGTCATGCCGGGGGCGCGCATATTGAAAATAGTTGCAATGATGTTAATCGCACCCATGATTGACGAAATACCCAGCAAATGCACCGAGAAAATCGCGAAAGGCAATGCCTTACCGGTTTGCAATACTAGCGGCGGATACAAAGTCCAACCACCGGCCGGCGCACCGCCCTCCATGAATAAGGTGCTGGCCAGCAATAAAACGCCGGCAACCAGTAACCAGAAACTCATGTTATTCATGCGCGGCAATGCCATATCCGGCGCACCGATCATCATTGGAATCATCCAGTTGGCCAAGCCGACGAAGGCCGGCATAACTGCACCGAATACCATAACCAAGGCATGCATAGTGGTCATTGAATTAAAGAACTGGGGATTAACAAACTGCATGCCCGGTTCGAATAATTCGGCGCGAATAATCATTGCCATGGTGCCGCCGACAAAAAACATCGCCAGCGCAAACAGCAAATATAACGTGCCGATATCTTTATGATTGGTGGTAATAACCCATCTTAATAGCCCCTTGGCAGGACCATGTTCGTGATGATCGTGATGGTCATCATGTTCAGCGACTACAGCAGACATATTTTATACCTCTTGAAACTATAAAAAAGATTAGATCGATAACAACGCAATGACTTATTCATTTTTAATCTGCCGCCGGTGTAGCCGATTGCAGAGTCTGGATAGCGGAAGGTTGAATAGAATCCCCCACCGAATTACCCAAACCATTACGGGTATATGTTACGACTGCCGCGAAATCTACTGGGCTTAATATTTTTCCGAACGCAGGCATCATGCCTTTTCCATCTAACATCAGCTTAACTTGAGCATTGATATCGCCGGTTACCACTTTACTTGCCGTTATAGAGGGGAAAGTGCCCGCCAAACCTGCGCCATCGGCCATATGGCAAGATGAACAGTTGGTGTCGTAAACTGATTTACCTTTAGCGATCAATTCTTCCTTGGTCCACTGCTTGCTTGCCGATCCGGCTTCAGCCGCTATCGCCGCTTTTTGCTGTTCCACCCAGGCATTGTAGTCGGGTTCGTTCATTGCGATGACCACAATCGGCATAAAGCCATGATCCTTACCGCAAAGTTCGGTACATTGGCCGCGATAAGTACCCGGCTCATCGACAGAAGTCCATGACTCGTTGATAAAGCCGGGATTGGTGTCTTTTTTCCAACCCAAATCCGGCACCCACCATGAATGGATTACGTCTGCCGAGGTAAATACAAAACGAATTTTCTTTTTAGTTGGAATAACTAAGGGCTTATCAACATTCAACAAGTAATGAGGAACGGATCTAGGATCGATACCTGAGCCTACTTGACGTACTTTATTACTGGCCTCGTCCAGGCTGCTGAAAAAATGAATGCCATTATCAAGATATTCATATTCCCACTTCCATTGATGCCCGGTTACCTTAATAGACATTTCGGATTCTTGCACGTCGTCCAACTCTATCATGGCCTTAGTGGCTGGAATAGCCATACCGATCAAAATCAAGGTCGGGATAATCGTCCAAATAATTTCAACCGTGGTATTTTCATGAAACTGCTCCGCTTTATGTCCTCTTGATTTACGATGATGGTAAATCGAGTAGAACATAGTTCCGAACACGCCAATACCTATGA
>Ga0208756_100198_pt1 | contig 34540 bp, 34 predicted proteins | sample LakWasMe73_LOW10_2_FD_183901 | JGI IMG/M metagenome (GOLD analysis project Ga0208756, IMG submission 183901) | Freshwater sediment methanotrophic microbial communities from Lake Washington under simulated oxygen tension - Sediment Metagenome... | ecosystem: Environmental > Aquatic > Freshwater >... | reverse complement strand
TCAATAATTAAACGAACGCATTCCTGCCTAAATTCCGTGGTAAATACATTTCTAGTTTGCTTCATTTGAGACTCCATTAAGTGATGATTATCTCTTAATTGGTGTCCCATTTCACTAGACCATTACAAGCACGTTGCAGTTCCGCATCAAGAAAGGACAGATCGAATGGTGCGTTGTGAATAACTAGTACAGCGCCAGTAATAAACTGCACGATTTCATCGGCAACATCTTCAAACTTAGGCTTATCACTCAAGAAATCAAGCGTCAGGCCGTGTACACTCTGCGCTGCAGGATCAATATCACGCTGGGGATTCAGATAGTGATGCAATACTCGTCCGCTGGGATTTGAGCCAGCATATTCAATCATCGCTATTTCTACTATTCGATGACCATCTTTTGACATAAGCCCCGTGGTCTCTGTATCTAAAAACAGCAGTCTTGGTGACTCCAATATTGATTTATCTAAGGTGCTACAGCAGAAATTTTCCATATATGCGTTCTGAAAGATGAATGCCATCATCTTAATTCTTCAAAGCGACACAATAAGTCGCATTGATAATATGCATAATAACTAATGTCGCAGACGATCATTGAACAGCACCTAAACACTTAAAAGGCCAGCTGCGACTTATTCTGTCACTAAAGTATGCAAAATTAGCGTTGCTTAATTTTATTGATCAACCACATCATGCGTATCCAATTCATAGAAACTGACACAAATCACTCTGACGCAACCCATCTAGAATCACTAAAAGAAATCTTCGATGCCTGTGTTAGTGAGTATGGATCAGAGAAATTAGATTGGCTGCATGCGCAAACCATAGACTACAGCTGCGAAGTATTTATTAGTCCTGTCAGATCATCTGAGGTGAGGATTGGTTTCATGTGTGATGCAAACGACACTGTAAATACCAGCAACACGATCCATTGGGTCAATATTACGGTACTTGATACTGCGATGCTTGATGCATTAACCCAAGCGCTACTCATCACTATCGGCATGGGCTCCATACAATCAGTCACAGGGAGTTTTAGCGTTGATTGGGCTGATGTTAGAGCTGTGCTAAGTCATGGCACAATCGCATATTGCATCCCAGTTGATTGGCATGCGGCCCAGCAACCTATTGAGCAGCTTCATGGATTGATGCATGAGTTGAGGCAGCCAGTGGAAATCACTGCTTGCGCTATGCTGCTTAACCAAGGATTAAGAATTAATGATACCTATCAAAAGGTACAGAGTTTAACTGCTGCCAACATCATTCCAGAAGGTTGTTTAACCATCACCAATATAACGAATACAAGGCTTATACCTCAGACAAATCTATTGATGCTTGTCTGCAAGTGTCTATAAAACACATATTTCCAGTTCGATTAATACTACTTGTTGCGGAAATTAATAGCACCAAATCTCAGAACAATATCTTCTCGGTAAGCATCAAGCGCCGATTTTGATTTGTTGATTAACGTGTCGTAATCATTCATCAAAGCATTAAGTATTTTGAGGTTACTTGTTGCCTTACTTAGTGTTGAGCTAACGATCTCTTTTTTGAGAAAGACTTGTGATTCAACCAGTAGACGATGGCTTGTCAGATGCGACATCACCGCCGTATGAAAATCATTGAGTTCATACGTGTCTTTAATATCGTTGGTTTTTAGCGTGAATGCCAAAGAATGCTCACCAAGCAGATTCTCATGGTCAGTTTTGGGTGCGTAGTTAGTGATCAGGGTTAGTTTGTCATACCCGTCAAATAAGCTATTTACCAGCTCGCTCATTAACTTGTGGTTTTTATGAGTCGCTTTATTCAGCACTTCTGCATGGATATCTATCATATGCACATCATCAGCCTTGAATAGCTTTTTCACGTTGATATGAAAGTCATGTGAATATAACAGCAGACTGCTACTCATTAGCTACTCCATGAGGTACATGACCTGTCGCAACATGCTCTCTCGCGGAGTCACAATGTGTCTTTTGATCGTCAAAGAAGATATCTGCACCGAATGCTTTTAAGAATGCACCTTTATCCATTCCGCCCAAAAACAGCGCCTCATCAATACGAATATTCCACGCACGTAGAGTACGAATTACGCGCTCATGCGCAGGCGCAGCACGTGCAGTGATGAGCGCAGTACGTATTGGAGATTGCTCGGATGGATACTCGGCCTGGATTGCATGCAATGCTGCAAGAAACCCCTTGAAGGGACCGCCCATCAAAGGAGTGTTGGCAGCGGCTGTTTCATTAGCGCTAAAGGCTTTCAAACCCTGCTGTTTGTATATACGTTCTGATTCATCAGAAAATAGCACTGCATCACCATCAAAAGCAATACGCAATTGCTCTGACGTATTTAACTCAGCATTCGATGGCAAAATAGTTGCTGCGGCATGCCCTGCTGCAAGTGCTTGCTGCACATCTTCCGGATTAGATGACAAAAACAAATCAGCACCAAAGGCTGGAATATATTTGTGCGTACTTTCACCGCGAGTGAAGCTGGCGCGCGTGATGTTCAGCTTGTGATGCTTGATGGAGTTAAATACTCGTAAGCCTGTATCAGCACTGTTACGCGATAATAGAATGACTTCAACTCTTGGGTTTTCTAGGTTACCGCCATTCAGTGCCAGTAGCTTTTTCACTAAAGGGAAGGCTGCGCCTGGTTGCAACGGCGTATTTTCATTTTCAATTTGATACGCACAATAAGCATCAACACCATCGCGCTCAAATACTGCATGACTCTCATTGAGATCGAACAACGCGCGCGATGAAATCGCCACTACTAATTTTTCATCAAAATTAACGGCCATTTAATTTAAACATTTTTAAATTTATTAGATTGGTGTAACTACACCCCCACCTACTAATGCCCCAGGACATGTCCTCGACTAGGGCTTTTGCTACAAGAACCGCCTGCGCTAGCTGTTAATCCGCAGTAAATACATTTTTTAGCTCCAGCATCTACCTGATGATACTTGTGGGGGCTCTTAGAGCAAGAACCGCCCGCACCAGCTGTTAAACCACAATAAATACATTTACCTGGAATTTCTACCACATGCGTTTTAATTGGACTCTTAGAGCAAGCTCCACCTGCGCTTGTAGTTAAGCCACAATATTTACATTTTGCCATGTTGATATCCCTTTATTGTTAATTACATTGCATTAAGTACTTTAATCCCGTGATGCGACAGAGTGCGGCGCACCTTAACTAGCCTGAAAATTTCATGACGCAATTGAATCGCTAGTGGTACGAACTTCAGTTTCTATCCAAGCATCAAAACCAAGTTCGGTGTAATAGCGTTCATAGAGAGCAAAGGCTCTATACTCAACGGCTCGCTGAAATGCTTGAACTCGAGGTAAATCCCAAACTTTTCCTTTGCCTTTATCACCTGAACATTTTTGCCAATAAGCTATTTGTTCTGACTCTATGTCTATCGCACTTTGCACAAGAACATCTCTGCTATCTATTCTGTTCAATATTTTTTCGGCAGGAGAGTCGTCACCATCGCTACGGTTGTCACTACTATCCCAAACTCGTACATTCCCAATGCTATTTCCTACGCGCCAATGTCCATCACCTTCTGCAAGGTGATCAATTATTCTATCTTGATTTTTGTCAGACTTACCGTTGTTGAACCAATAGCTACTTGGACAAATATGGTCATAATCGTATGGCGTTTCTTCATCACGCCCAGCCATTGGGTCGCCGCTAAAGGTGCTAACAAGATTGCGTTGCAACCAAAGCAAAATTGGATGTACGTAACGACCATGCCCCCACCAACAGTTATATAGCTTAATTTTACGTTTTTCTTCAGAGCTGGTTTCTTTTGGAATTTCAAAACGTCGCCCGCCACGTAGCTTTGCATCTTCCGCTGAAAAAGCAATGTGCTTGATTGCATCTGGCGTATTGATGCAAATAGCTCGCTCTTCTTTTTCTACTAATTTTTCATAGATAATTTTGTCAGGGAAAACCTTTGGACTTTCATTTTTGGCCAGCAGATCGAAAGCTAACCTGCTCGCATCTTTAGCATCTAAAACAAATACGCGCCAATACAGCACAAAGCGAATGACTCTCGCTCTGTTGTCTTTGCAAATATTTTCAATATCATCGGGATGATGCAACTGAACTTGTCTTATCCAGCGCAATAGCACTTGCACTAACGGTCTATGTAATAGTGGAAACGCATATTTTGGCAAACCAATGTCATTATCTTTTCGGTATTCAAGCAAGTCAGAAAGTGCTTTGAATGCATCAATTAGTGGGCCACACTCATTAGTGTCAACTGTAATTAAGGGCTTTAATCGTCCTTCCAAGAAGTCCTCGCCTCTTTTTAAGAGTGAGTGAAAATCTCTTTTACTTGGACTTTCCCAGTCGGTAATTCTTCTCTTATCACTATAAGGCAGTGAATCATTAAACTCTGCTGCGGCTATTCTTACCGCACTCATCACTAAATTTGTTGCACTAAGTAAACTTGCTGTATTGTGTTTTTCATGAAGTTTTTCTACCAGGGTATAAGCCTCTGGCAAGCGATACTTAATTAGTGAGTAAACGTAATCAGCATCCGTTAATGCAGTACCTCCAGTGCCAATGCGCTTGAATAACACTGCGAGTGGAGGTGCAATATCACCTTGAGATTGGCCGTCTTCAATAACCCCATCACTCTCAAACATTTCACTACCAACTTTGATAATCGGGATTTGCAGGCTAAACAAACGCTCAATGCTTTGATAAAAGCTGCGAACCCGCGCTTCAATTTCACTGTTTATATCATTTTTAATCTTCTCTAAAACAGTCGTTGTGCAAATATCTTTATCTTTATATTTTTTCCATAAAGTAATCAACTCAGCCAAATCTATAGGAAAGACGCTACCCCAAGGCTTTGAATTTCTAAAAACTTCTTTATTTTCCTTACCCTTGTCATTTTGGTATACATTATCGTGAGTTCTGCGAGCCTTATTTCTGTCTCCTAAAGACAGTCTGCTAGATGGTGATGATCTCTGAAATCCAAAAGGATGATTCTCTGTTGTTACTCGCAGACGATATAAATGCTCGTCTTGCGGTTTGTCACCAAAATCAACCCAAACTTTTTTATCTATTGAAACTCCCCACGGAATTAACATAGATAAAGTGCGTTGCTGACCATCGAGTAAACTTAAACCACCACCTTTGGGAACATCAACCAATTCATGCCCGCCAACCTTTCTAACTTTTTCATCTTTGCGTAAGGTCTGCGCCATTAAGCTACCCACAGGCATACCACGTAACAACGTGTCCCATAAATCAATAATTTGATGCGGTTTCCAGACTGAGCCACGTTGAATCATGGGCAGAGCAATAAACACTTCATCATTAACCCCACCAGCCCAATCTAGCCATTCAAATAAATTTACAACACGAATACTGTTGCCTTCTTTGAAAAAGCCATCATTACTATCTGACATTCCGATATTTCCTCTGTGAAAACTATGAATACAGTTTGTTCGCATCTGCTAATGCTGTTGCAATGCTTTGCCGCAGTTCAAATGGCGCAATAACCTCCAATCCAGCTCCTTGTCCCATCAACCACCAATGCAGTTGCCAGGTGTCATTAACGGTTGCTGTGATCCGCACCCAACCATCAGTTTCTGGTTCTGCTTTTTGGTCTGCAGAAAGTGGCGTTTCAACAAGATAATTGGCTATCCATTGCTTGCAGCGCAATTCAAGCCGTATAGGAACACCCTGATTCGCAAACTCGGCTAGGCCGCCTTCAATAGACTTATCAAGGTTAAAGCCTTCTGGCACTTTAACGGATTCATGCAAAATCTCTACTTTGCTGAAACGATGCAATGCGTACAACTGCACTTCAGTGTAATCCCACGCACTGGCAACAAGGTAAGACACTGCTCCGCGCATAATGAGACCAAGTGGATGCATGACATACTCTTTTGGCTCACTATTGCCGATGGGCTGGTAGTATGACTTAATCTGCTTGCTTACCAGCAATGCCTGATAAATGTCAGCTTGTACTTCCTGGTTAATTGAAGGTGGAAGCATCGGTTGTGCTGGAGGGACAACACGCACTTTCTTAAGCCAATCTTTTGTATGGTTACGGTTAATTGTTTCTACTTTATCCAGCTTTGCTTGTGCCAGGCTAAACACGCCTTGTAAGCCACCAAGCATTGTGGCGGGTAATAGCTGTTTTATGTGGGTTTCTACCAGGCGCATTGCAAGCGCTTCAGACACACTCATGCCTGGAATGTTGAGATTGGCACCTTTTCTCCAGCGCCAGCCGTAATCGCGCGGATTTTTATCATTAACTTCAATATCAAAAATCTCACTTAACTCCTGCAGGTCACGCTGAACGGTACGTACAGATACAGCATAGCCTAGCGCATTGAGTTTGGCTGTGATCTCACTGGCTTTATCCCATCGGCCATCTGTCTGTTTGTCGTAACGGCTAACGGTGAGCATACGCATCATTTCCCATTGGCGCAGCAGGGTAGATTTTTTGTCATTTTTTGGCATATTTACCTTATCAATTACTGTCTTTTAGTCAGAGCCGTCAGCAGGCGAGCCAACTTTAACCAGTTCATGCTCATAGACTGTCATGAAGTTCCAGACACACTCCAGTCGTTGGGATGGTTGTCCAATTGGGTCATCAACCTTTATGCCATTATCCAGCTCAAAATATAAGCGACGAGAATTTATACAAATAGGATTAGCGCCTCCCCAAATGATATCTTGCGCAACCTGATCGACTCTTTTCACATCATTGTCAGTCACAATACCAGCACTCACTTTCACCATACCTGTTGATCGTTTTGATCCTAATTTATTTGCCGGTACAGTAAATTCATATTTTGATAAACAATCATCATCTCAAAGCATCTTCCAAAAGAAGTCATGCATCCATTTCAACGGAGTCTGTGCTGCTTAAGTTATTTGTATGGCTGAAAGCCCTCAAAAAACCATACCAGACGCACCATGGCTAGCGTATCCAAAGTGCAATATTCGCGCAGACCTTCAGTTAATGCTTGCTTGCGACTGTCAGGTGTATCAGGATGTACTATCTCACGATAGGCCTCTTGTGCCTCACCGCCATTTCCGACGTTAAGTTGCGTATAGTCTAAATCCGGTGCAATCGTTGGCAACACTGCCTTGATTGACCATGATCCCTTCATATCTGGGTGATAGTAATTGGCACGTGCGATGGGAAGCAGATCAACAACACGATGGTTAATGGCAAGTAGTGCCGTAGCCAAATCAGGAAATAATTTAGCCAATTCAGCGATGCGGCTTTTCTCAAAGGATTGGTAGTAGACGAATACTGGGCCATCATTACCCAAAGCGGCAATCATTGACTCAGCGCAAGCACGACGTGGATCTTCACCTGAAACGCTGAGAAACATTTCATGCTGCAATTGACCTTGTGCTGTTTCAATGTGGCATGACCACTGAAACGGTACTTGGGTGCGATAGGGGTTTGTTTTGGCCCAACGAGGCACCGCCAAAGTGATGGTCTCGAAATCCAGGTAGTAGCGCGGATAAGGCAAATCTTTCAGCACCTGGGTAGCTTGTGGTAAAAGCTCGACGACACCGGTTTGGCTTACGCGTTGTATCCATTTCTGCATACCATTCAGGTACTCTGCTGGCACCTGAAGTGCATCATCTATACCTTGGCTACGCAGTTCATCTTTAACAGAGGTCTGCATGCGATACATGATATCCAGTGGGAACTCAGGTTTTTGCTCAATAGCTTTATCACGTGAACAATAAGCCATGAACGGGCATTCAAACGGGTCATTACATTGATTGCCGATCTCGATAGATGGCTCTTCACCCGATAAAGTATTTCGTGCTTCATTAACCCAATTTGGGACTAATTCAAGTAGGGGGGCGACAGTTTCATCTAGCTTTTCATGATGGAATAGCCCTTGATAATCACCATTACCCTGATACTCAAAATTAGTATCTATATGTGCCAGCTCAACGGAGTCTAAAGTAATGTTGTTCTGCTTGAGTACCCATGCCTGTATTGCGCAGTCATCAATGTGGTAGGGCTTTACGCTGGCACTGGACTTGACTTCAACCATGCGGTAGCCGTTGCGTGCGGGTATCAGTAGGTCAGATCTGACCAGCAGGCCATCATGCTGAAATGTCGCCTCAAATATCGGCAGGTCAGGGTATGCAGTAACGGCCTCTTTCGTAGACTTAATCGCGGCGGTTAGATTGTCATTATCCTGAATCAGGATGCCATTCGGGAAAAGCCCTTGGGCCACCTCGCCAACTTCATAACCGACTTTAAAACTGCGCTCAGTTGGTGCGGAAATTTCCGATAATTCCGGATGGTGAACTTGTAGCCATAAACGCTTAGGACACTGACGCCAAGCGGCGATGCGTGATTTGGAAAGTCCGTAACCAGCCATGATGCATTCTCGTTATTTTTGATTGAATAGCATCATAGCAAAGTAATGCGTCAAAATATGACGCACATGACAGATGTTAGGCCAAAAACATTGATTACGCTATTTTAGTTTGATTGGGCCACGCTGTTTTGTAGGTAAGTTTGAGCACATAATATGTGCGTCCGCTTTGTCCGGCTAAAGGGACTTCAGATTAATTATGACTGGAAGTTTTTCCGATCTTATTCACCAAGTTCATGTGTATATCAGCAGTTAATATCATTTCATTAATTCCAATAAATATTTTGATGCAGAACCGCTTGATGCCAAATGCTGCTTTGCCCAAGAGATTCGTTCTGATGACTCTAATAAGCTAGGGGTATCTATCAAAAATCTTGCTACTGTAGCAATATGCACTGTGGGACATGTGTAAATTATCTTTCTTTTAGCATTGATGCTTAGGTTGTTTTGAATTAAGGTAAGTTTTAATACTTCTGGATTCCATTTCCATAGATATTCAGCAGGAAGTGACAAAAGCCTGTCGTTATCCAGCTGTTCTAGCAAATTAGGTGCAATCGCTGGACCAAGTTTAGAGATTATGTTGTCCCAATTTAATATTTCAGATCTAGAGCATTTCACTAATCTCTGAAACAACTGTTCTTTGTACTCAGGGGGCAGCGTTTCAGATACAGATGAGAGGTATTGCCAATCACTCTCGTTAATAGCATCTAATGCCTTTCTTACGTTCATTTGTTTGAGCATCCAGATTCTGAGTGGAGAATGTATGCAGATAATAAAAGCCAGAAATTCTTTATTTATATGAATTTCATAGGCTAAATATGAAACCCATAACCTAAGCGCAGCCCCATTGCCTGCATTGTTGAGTCGTTGAAGTGTTTCAGCCTCTGCCCATTTGCAACCTATAACTGTTTGCCACCAGGATTCTTCTGCTTTCCAATTTCCAAGAGCAGCTTTACTTAACATGCTTAACTTAAAATGTTGTGTGGTGTTTAACCTCGGTTCATCCCAATCTTTTACCAATTGATCAGTTATTGCGAAGAATTCTTTCCATTCATTAGGTAATAGCTGACAATTTTTATCAGGCCATAAATCAGTTAGCCATGTTGGCACAAAATCAGGAAAAACCTCTGCCCATCCTGGAAATAGCCAATGAGGTGGAATTCTTATTGAGATATTAGGAATCAAACTCCAAGACCAGCAAGCGTTTATCCAAGCCAACTTTTCAAACTCGGAATCTATTGGGCGTGATAATGGGGCTGGCAGATCCCAACTGTGTATGTCTTCTTCGTAAAAAAGCTCTAGACGACTAACAACTTTCTTTGCCAGGTTGGTAAAAATTAAATCTGGATTAATAAGTTCATTGGATGCAATGCGTTTACCTATGGCAATAAATAAGGCTTCTGAAACTCCAATTTCTTCTACCGAATCTGATGCTACTTGAGCTAGGTTGTTAGCGACTAATGTTAGGGTGTCCATTGATGCGGAATTTAGTACTGCATCTATTAACGGTCTGCGTTGATTGTCAAAGCAGGCCCATGCCCAAGACAGATCGCCACTGATCATATTTTTCATCAGCAAATCTTTGACCATAAGATTTGCTAGAGTTTTGCTCTTTAAATCGAAACTTCCAGACGTTACTTCTTTAATTATGCCGCTAGAAACCAGCGCTTCTGCATTACATAATGATTGTTTTATTTTGAATAGATTGAGGGCTTCATTTCTTTCACTTAATGTTTTACCGTGTGCTATTTTGACCAGGTCATCTTGATCTTGTTTTGTTACGTCGGCCGGTGAAAGAACATTCCATTCTTCTAATGTTAAACCCCCATCCCATGAAACTTCTGTATTGCTCCAGCGGGAGTCAGCTATTTTTTTTATGGCATATATTTTTGTCTGCTTTTCATCTTTGAAAATAGCTTGAGCCAGTTTTTTTCCAGCCTCACGATCGCCTGGGTGTGGAAGTTTTCTATACCCTATGTTGTGAGCCATATTGCATAGAAGCATAATATCTCTAACTTCTTTGAACCAGACTGAGTTAGCATCAAAATTTTCAATCCATGTATTTACTTCATCGACGCTAAAGAGAGTATCAACTTCTTTGCTTCTTAATCGTGCGTCCACCCAACTCAGTAAGTTGTGCTTCCAGTCAGGTAGTGGGGTCCATATCCAGCGCTTGATATCTGCATATTGTCCAGATTTACCTAGTTGTTGTAAGCGTTTTTGAGCTCTATTTGATGTCACACTCTCCCACGAAAAATCTTCTAACAGGCTTGTCTCTTGCCGGATAGCTAACATATGAGGTGCAATAATCAGGGTGCCGAAGCCATCAGGACGCTCTGATAGTGCAGACAAGTCACTCTCCTCACCATCGTAACGAACCGAAATGATAAGTGGCTTGTATTCTTTTAATTTTTCACCTGCATCTTGCAGCTTATCAACAAATATAACGTTGAATCGTGCTGTCGCGTCCAGGTGTTTTGAAAATAAATTTCTCTGCAACTCATCATTAATATGTAGCCATGAAATTTTATACGGTAACCGGAATGAAGATGAGCTTTTTAGCCATTCACTAAGATGCAATTCATTTTCCCAATCTTTTCCGCGGTTGATTTGAGAGGGATCAAGATTAAAGTTGCCTAGCTCAAATGGAGTCTCGCGCTTCAAGTCCAAATGCGGCAACTCAGGAAAATCATCAAAAACGAATGAGTGATCATTTGTTTTTTGAAGCAGCCCTAGTTCAGCTAAAGATATTTCCAGAAAATCAGACAAAGCTTGAGCCTTATCAGGATTGTTAATCCACCATGTAATTTTCCCCTTATCCAATTCCCCAATCTTCGTACCCAGAGAGCGAGGTTTGATATTCCAATTAATCTGCTGGTTGTGATTTATTAGCGCACGCGCTACGGCATCTAATGAACCTATTTCTGCTAATTTCCTACTGGATTTTATTGGTGTACTCATGAATTTTTCTTAAATTAAATTTTCACGTTAAGTATCTATCAACTGTAGCGCAATTGAAAACAAAATGCATTAAATATGCATCAATGCAACATTGATGCACAACAATTGCACGTAAAAATTTTGAGCGTAAAGTTCCATTCACCAGCAAGCAGTATTGCTTCTGAGATTGCCTAGAACTAAACCCTAGCTACGCAATAATATAAATGGGAAATTTAAGGAAATAAATCATGTTTAACTTTTTAGAAAATGCACCCAGCACTACAGGACGTTCTTCAGGCGGTGGCCGTGGCAATAATCCACCATCAAAAAAATAATATTTTGAATTAGGACTTGGACTGTCGCATGGTTGCATTTTCCATATTGCTTTAAATGCGGCAGTCCAAACTAACCAAGATTAGTAAAAATCACTCTCGGGATTTGAAATATAAATACCATCAACACGGAAAAATTATCAATGTTTAAATTACTCATCAGCATTACTCTTGCTTCATCTTTGCTTACTCTTAGTGCTTGTGAAGCAAATGGCCCGAAATACAGAAATGTTAGATCCTTTAGCGAAGGTTTGGCACCGGTGCAATCCACTAACGGGAAGTGGGGATATATTAATGAACACCAGCAATTCGTAATCCAACCAAAGTTTGAAGATGCCAAGGAGTTCCAAGGTGGAAAAGCGCCCGCCAGAATGAATGGCAAGTGGGGCTTTATTAATAAGCGTGGTGAGTGGTTATGAAAACATTTAACTTAGCAATCGCAACCCACATTATTTCGGATAATTAATATGAAATATTGCTCATCAAAAGATATCAATGATCATATAAAAAAACTATTGAAACAAGGGTGGTCGTTTAAATGTGGCGGCAAGCATGGAAGACTATTGCCGCCGAATGGGAAGGCTCCCATTACTGTATCCAGATCTCCCAGTGATCGGTACGCATTCCTTAATTTTAAGCGAGATGTAAAACATCTGACTGGCCATAAAGACTTCATTTATTAAAAATAGACATCACAAAAGGAAAGAATAATGAACAAGAAATCAAACTGCAACAGCCCTAAAAGTAAGGGGTTTAATGATGGAAAGTAAAAAAATTGAAGGCATTGTTGATCGCTACGGGCCTTCCTTGGTAGGGCATGGCGACCACGAATTTAGCGTTCTACTCATAGGAAGTAATGAAATATATTCATTTCCAAGCGTAAGAAGAGCGTACTCACCTGAAATTGGACGGCCTTCAAATTCTTCATCGACATTAGTAGAGCTTATGGCGCCAGGGGATCATATTTCATTTGAGATGAGGGGACATAGGGTTGGGCCGGAAACGCTAAGAAACTGGACGCTGGAGCATCGTTTGATTGGCCGGGAAATTGATATCACACCTATTGAGCTAATCTTGGATGCTCCAGTTGAAGTCTTGACCTGAAATCCAGTATTACCATTAGTTGAGGCCATGGATTTTTATTAAAACTTGGATACTGAATCGCCCCAATTTTTGAGGAGAGCGTTTTGTTTAAGTTAATCAGAACAGAAATAATCTCTATTGTGGGCGATTCTTTTGACCGTAATATTCATTCATCTAATAATAAACCTTGTCCCCTTTAAGCCTGATAAAACTTAATATATAGCTAAACTTGCGCGAAATAATTTTCATGTTAGCTTATAGATTTAAATAAAAGGAAACCAACGTGGAAAAACCTTTAATTGTCGGGATGCTAATTATTATTTTATTTTTAGTACTCACTCCCTGTTTTATTTGGATCAATAACCGCTTTAACAACTATGAAGAGTTTGATGAGCTGGAAGAGGGGGCGCTTGTAAAACTGGAAATGAAAAAGCGACTGCTTCAAGAGTTGCAGCGCTGGATAAAAGATAACAACCTGGATGCAAAGCAGATTCAAGAGAAACTGATGGTAAGCCCTCAGAGATCAGCAGATATCATCTACCAGAGAATCGATAAATTCACGGTTGATTCCCTGACCAACCTTGTTCTGAGAACAGGTAAGACCGTGACAGTATCAATACATGACAAATAATGAATGTGACACATCTCGCATAACTGCAATGACATCAAAAAAATTTACAGTAATTGAGGGCGGTCGTGACGATATCGAACGCGATCTAGTCAGGGCATTATTCGGGGTTGACAGTGCTGAAATTGTAAGACTATCAGCGCAACTCAACGCCATCGCAGGCAAACCCCGTCTAAAATTAAAGCTTGTCAAAAACCTAGAAAACGCCAAGTTAACAGACAACGCTTCCAAAACAGACAGCTAAATTTGACAGAATGACTTTTTATGAGAAAGTAAATTCATCGTTTACTTTTTTATGGAAAACACAATGACAGCCAATCTAGTCATGATGGATCACGCATCCAAAGATCAACGCAGTGTGCCAGCAATGTTGCGCGGCACCGGTGATAACAGGGAGCAATCTTGGCAATCTTTTGAGGATGCACATCCGAATATCTCTCAAGAAGAATTAATGGAAAAATTCAGGTGCGAAGCGCGCTATGGACGTATTCCTATCAAATGCAGATTACTTGGTATTTCGCCCTGGAAATACATCGCAGCATTGATTGCCTTTGCCATTATCGTGGCTTAACCGGCAAACATTAGAGCATATCGCGCAGATTCACATTCAACGCTTTGGCAAAACTTTCCATATTGTCGATAGAGACATTGCGCTCACCGCGCTCTACCGAACCGACATAAGTTCTATGCACATTGGCCATTTCGGCAAACAGCTCCTGGGACAGGCCGCGCTCAAGCCTGAGCCTTCGCAGGTTGGATGCGAATATCAGTCGTGCCGAGCTTTCGTTTGATGCAGTAATCATTAAAACGAAGCATCGCGCAGATGATGACTTTACGACTACAGACTTTAAGTAGCATAATCGTGTTTTTAGCATTCATCGCCATTTGATAATTATAGGCAAGACAAAAGATGAATGTGGCCGCTAAGGCGCTTCAGCGTTAGTCATATGCTAAAAAATGATAAAAAATTGCGTGAATCGTACTTCATGCTAGATTGAATTTAAATAAACAAGAACAAGGGCATTTCTGCAATGCATAAAATCAATTTAACCACGACGGCTGGCAAGTTGTTCTGGGGGTCGCTCCTGAGTTACTGCATCGCTTTCAGTGGTTTCTATTTCCTGACCCAATACACACAAAACCGCATTGCGCTTGAGGAAGAAAGCGGTGTATTTGCGTCATTCAAAGAAGCTAGCTGCCATCATGAGAAATATTGCAGTGAATTCACACTGACCAATGAGTTTGACCCAGTACAGAAAAAACTCATCACTAGACTCAACATGCCCCACAAGCAAATCAAATCTATAGATCAGGTAAGGCTGCAGCAGGACTACACCGCATTACTGGAATCACTCCCCTGGTATGTCAAAAGACAATTTGGCAACACCATCGAAATCAGACCAGTCTCGATCGAAGCGAACAAGAAAAACTGACCATGCATAAATTCTCAGCGAAGAGCTTTTTTTACTTACCCCTGATGGCATTGGTCATCGGAATTCTGCCGGTACTGATCTTGCCGCCTGGTCAACTCTTCAGTTATCCCGGTGTTTCCGGTAAACATATGGCAGAGCTATCGGCCAGCATATTCCCATTTCAGTTTAACGCACATACCTTGCGCTGGATTCAATTCGCATTGGTACTACCGGCTGTATGGATGCTGTGGGCATTAGCCACTGGCAAAAAAGCCTATCACGGTCTTTATGCCCTATTTATTACAATAGGCTTCCTGCTTAAAGCACAAGACCTTGATGGACTCAGTTACGCACTGCTTATAGTCATGGCTGTAATGGCCGCCATCAATATCATGGCTTACCTGTATGCTACCGGTGATACCTTTGATGACTGGATAGCTTATTATTTCGCTAAATCTCGTGCTAAACAGCTCGCCGGGGGCAGTGCGAATGCCACCGGTGCGTATTCTAATGGAATTATGTTCCCAACACGCAAGGCTACTCGTACTTTTGCAGATGTTGCGGGCATGAATGAACTCAAATCTAAACTTGCTAAAGCTGGTAATGAAATCATTAATAATCAAGGTGCGCGTAACGGTATCTTGTTAACTGGCGAGCCTGGAAATGGCAAGACCTCTATGGCAGAAGCATTAGCCGGCGAATTGAAGTTACCAATCATTGATGTTGCTTTTGGAAACTTTGTCAGCATGTGGGTTGGTGAGACTACGCAAAAAGTGATGCAGGTCTTTGATGATGCTGAACGTCAGGCGCCTTGCCTCTTATTCATAGATGAAATTGAGGCAGTACTCGTTGACCGCTCCAAAACCAAGGGTTCTGACCAGGAAGCACCTAAAACAGTTGCTGCAATGCTGAAGCGCCTTGAGGATATCCGTCGTAAAAAAGTGGTTGTAGTGGCCGCTACAAACTATCTTAGCCAGCTCGATCCGGCATCGATCCGTGAAGGCCGTTTCGATTACAAAATTGAAGTATTACCACCAGATTACGAAGCCAGAAAATTCCTTTTAGAAAACGGCCTTAAGCGGGTTGCCCAACTTATAGACACCAATGGCTTGGATCGCGCTGCAAAACGCTGGGAAGGCTTCTCAGTTTCACGTATTCGCGCTATTGCAGCCGAGGTATTGGATCAACTCAATGAGAGAAAAATATCCAAGATCGGGTTTGACGAACTGGCACAAGCACTACGCGCTTTGAATGCCACCCAAGGCGATCGTATCCCTGAGAATGCTCTCGGTATTGAAGAACTTGTGCTTGAGCCTGAGATGCGCACACGCCTGCGCAAATTGGCCAACCGCATGGTTAATATCGATGAGATTGAAGCCATGGGTGGCAGCGTCCCTGCAGGTGTGCTGTTTCATGGTCCTGCGGGGACTGGCAAGACCATTGCTGCGATGGCATTGGCTAAAGAGTCCCGGTGGGCATTCCTGAAAACCAGTGGCCATGATTTATTGCATAGCCCAGCAAAAATCGATGACATGATGCGGCAAGCCAAGGACATCCGTCCATGCATCATCTTCATTGATGAAGCAGATGATGTACTGGCAGATCGCAGGAGCTCTGCCATCTCAAAAGATGTCACCAACAAACTGCTCACCATCATGGATGGTGCAGGTGGCAGAACCAAAGACATTCTGTTTATTGCTGCCACCAATGCCCCGGACTTGATTGATGAAGCCATGCTGCGTGGTGGTCGCTTCACTGAGAAAGTCGCATTCGATGTACCGGGAGACGAGGCATTACATACCTATGTCAGCAAATGGATCGCCAATACAAAAGCACCATTGGCAGATGACTTCACAGTCCATGCCGCAGTCAATGTATTGAGTGGGCAATCACTGGCCAATGTCGGCGAGATTCTGCAGTCCGCAGTGAATGAGGCCATTTCCACGGGCGTATCCAAAGACTTCAAAGTTGGCCTCAACCATCTGGATGCCGCCATCACACTCATTAAAGGAGATTAGATTGTTTAATTATAAATGTCCGAATGGCTTACCCCCGGAGGAATGCGGACATGTACCGCAACTCATCCTTAACGTGGTCAATTATTTCCAGAAAAAACGACTATCAGTTAAAGAAAATACAAAGAATGCAAATCATAAAAGCATTCAACAGCAACAGAGTATTCAGGATCCATCGGCTGAACGGATCAGGCGGCGCGGTTAATGAGCTTGTAACGGTTCGAACTGGTCAGGATTTAGCTGTGCTTTGCTTCATAATATTCATTTAGATATCAGGATTTTTATATGCTGTATTTACTAGAGTTTGTATTTCTATCCGGCCCTTTTGCCGCAGCCACCTATGGCTTTACCCAAAACGCATTGATTGTGTTGGGGATGTATTACGGCAGAAGAGCTATTTTAATGGTGGTGAAAGACCATCTGGTTTGATCATTCAATCAAGAGGTTTATACTTTTTATCAAATTTCCCTGAATATGCTGTCGTAATCCCTAAACGTGCATGCCCGGCTTCCATTGTCATGATATGACGCGCTTGCAGTTCCAATTCAGGGTCAATGTTCTCCAGCTTACCGCCTCTGATCGCGCATGGCTCACCTGTAATTTCTTCATGGATGTCCTGTAATCTTTCATGCCTGAGTCCGTGAAGCGTGACACCTAATCCTTTCTTGGTGACTCCAAACTTCTGCATGATGTTGGCCATGCGCTTAACTGCCTGTTTCAAAGTAAGACCTTCCCAGCCGATGTGAGCGTCTGTGACTTTAGCCAACTGACATACGAATTCCAATGCCGCACGTTTCTCGTCATTATCAATCGATACATAGCGTTTCAGTCCGTTCTTGGTGCCTTTCTCCACAAAGATAGCCTGGCGGTGTTCACCCAGCTTCATTGCGCGTATCGGCTGCAGGCAGATGGCTTCTTCGCGTCTTAACCCGAAGGCTTTGATAATCCGCAGCTGCGCACCTGCTTGAGAGTCATAAGCATCAACCAGTTTCAGAATGTCCTGAAAAGACACGCCATTACCAATCCATGACTTATCCACTTGCGCTGCCTGTTTACGTGTAACCAGACTTGCGTCCTCTACATATTCCTTGAGTGTCTTAATCATGCCCGGACGACCAATCCATGTGCAGAATACTCTCAAGACACTGGCCTTACCCTGAATCGTTGATGCTGATAGTTTGTTTTCTATCCAATGGTCCAGTAAGGCGACAAAGTGTTTCTCCCTTAGATTAGAGGGATCATCCAGTTTGTAGCCCAGCGCGCGCAGTTCCGTAAAGGATTGGAACAGGACATCATTACGATGCTCCTTTGTACGCGTACTGACTGTTTTATCCTTCAGGGCATGCTTGGTCTTGTTCGCATCGATAATCCTGCGTAACTCGACTTTCCAAAGTTTCTTACCTTGGGGTGCTACTCGGTGTTGCTGCGTGCTGCCTGATAATACTCGTTGCTGCTGTGGTTGTTTCTGTAATTGCATAACTTTCCTCTCATTAGGATTCTTGTTCTTATTACGGTGTTCGGTATTACGGGTACTTCTATAATCCGTCATGTCTTATGGGGACGGTGTATCTGTATGGATAAGCGGTTATCTTAAATAACGTGGTTTTCAATCCTTGCTCGATATTTCTATCTGCATGAATTCCATCATTGCGATGGTTGGCCGATGCTGTTCACATGTTCCAGGATTAAATTTGATATCTACCAACGAATTAACTCTCCATTCCCGTGCTGCTACCACACAGGGAGTTAACTTGCCTTTCACTTCACCTTCTCTATCAGACCTAACGCCTGATAGTTTTACATCCAACTAGGGACGGAACAGTGGAGTTGTGCTTTCGCACTTCGCTATCGTTGTGAGTTGTGTTGCCGGCAAATACCTATAAGACACTAAAAAAATCCAGAGATTTCTTAGCCCATGTCGCCTGTCCCTCCAGTCCCTTGAGTCATCGTCAAGGCAGGACATACCCAGTAATCGTTCTCCCGCTACCATCAGACGTACAGACAACCATAAGGCTGAAGCACGGGGTATTGGAATACTAAAAGTACGGGTACAGCTAGGACTGAGAAAAATAAGGTCGTTCTAGTCCGGGTAGGTATTGCATTTAATTGGTCGTGATGACCGATGAGATAAGACAAATGTCTTAGATTTAATACTTCAGTGTCACTACAAAATTGTAGCGAGCATAATACCAACGTCATGAAAGCCACGCGCATTGCGTACTGAAGCAAGACTTGGTAAGACTTTTTGATAATTTTATATGCTTGTTGGCAGTGTGCTCTGCATTCATGTACCGCAAAGTAGATTGGGTACGATTTGAATAATACAGCTTAATAATTTCCAATGTCAAGCTTAGACTTTTTAATCTGTACCTAATTTGTATCTAAATTCCTTACAAGACCCGCGTCGTTACTTATAGGTGTTGTTCCTCTGTGTCTAAATGTTGACTAGATACAGCAGTTTTAGGTGTGATCTGAATTGCCACGTGCCGCCTTGATATTATTTGCAAAAATCCGCTTTACCTTATAATAGCTTCACAATCATTAGAAGAATAAGCTATGTCAGAAGAACAACGTCGTCAGCTCCAACAGCAGCTTTGGAATATCGCCAACACGCTGCGCGGTAAGATGAATGCTGATGAGTTCAGGGATTACATTCTAGGCTTCATATTTTACAAATACCTCTCAGAAAAAATCCAGCGTTTCGGAGACTACGTGCTGGAAGCGGATGGATTGAAATTCGTGGAACTCAAAGAAAACACACATGAGGGTGCAGCATTAATAGATGCCGTGCATGATGCAGCAATCAGCGAACTGGGATACTTTTTAAAGCCCTCTGAATTATTCCATGCCGTTGCAATGAAGGGCAGCAATCAGCTAGATACTGATAATGCCGGTGACAGCCATAACTTTATCTTGGGTGATCTGACCCGTATCCTCAAAAATATTGAGCAGAGCACGTTAGGTACGGACAGTGCCGACGACTTCAGCAACCTGTTTGAAGATCTGGATCTCACTTCTTCCAAACTCGGTGCCACAGAGAAAGCCAAAAATGACCTAGTGGCGAAAGTGCTGGTGCATTTGGACAAGATTGACTTCAATTTGTCAGACTCAAATGCGGATGTATTGGGTGATGCCTATGAATACCTGATTGGAGAGTTTGCTTCTGGTGCTGGTAAAAAAGCCGGTGAGTTTTATACCCCGCAACCTGTTTCTTCCTTACTGGCCAAGCTTGTCACTAGTACCAACAAAAACCTTAAAAGTGTTTATGACCCGACCTGCGGCAGCGGATCACTCTTATTACGGGTAAAGCGTGAAGCCAATCAGGTGGATAAGATTTACGGGCAGGAACTCAACCGTACCACGTACAATTTGGCACGCATGAACATGATTCTGCATGACGTGCATTACGCAGATTTCGATATACGCCAGGAAGACACCCTGGAACATCCGCAGCACCGTGATTTACGCTTTGATGCGATTGTGGCTAATCCACCATTCTCGGCACAATGGAGTGCCAGCCAGCTGCACATGAGTGATGACCGCTTTAGCGTCTATGGCAAGCTCGCACCAGGTAGTAAGGCCGATATGGCGTTTGTGCAGCACATGGTGTATCACCTGGCAGAAGACGGCTGCATGGCCGTGGTATTGCCGCATGGTGTGTTATTCCGTGGTGCGGCAGAAGGTCATATACGCCAATACCTGATTGAGCAGATGAACTGTCTGGATGCGGTGATTGGTTTACCTGCCAATATCTTCTATGGTACTTCTATCCCTACCTGCGTATTGGTATTCAAGAAATGCCGTAAAAATCCGGACAACATTCTGTTCATTGATGCCAGCCAGCACTTTGATAAGGTTAAAACGCAAAACCTTTTGCGCTCTGAGCATATTCAAAAGATTGTAGATGCTTTTATCGCAAGAACGAATGAGGACAAATACAGCCATGTAGCCAGCCTTGCCGACATTAAAGCCAATGACTACAACCTGAATATTCCGAGATATGTCGATACGTTTGAAGCAGAAGAAGAAGTCGACCTGAATGCGATTGCCGAGCAACTCAAAGTCATAGACCAGCAAAGTCAGCAGAATGATGCTGTGATCGCAGGGTTCTGCAAAGATCTAGGTATTACTCCTCCGTTTGCAGTGGAGGGCTAAGCGTGAAGGTGCCGAAGTTGAGGTTTAGAGATGAGGATGGGCGCGATTTTCCGGAGTGGGAAGATAAGCAACTTGGTGATATTGTTGAAGTAATGCAAAGTGGTGTTTCAAGAATGCTTAGTGACTTAGATATTGGCTTACCAGTTATTCGGTCAAACAATTTAGTAAACAATAAACTAGATGTTTCAGATATTAAATATTGGCATTTAAAGGACGACCAAGGCGTTAACCTTGAAAATTACCTCTTAAAAGAAGGTGACTTATTGGTAAATTTCATCAACAGTCTCGCACAAATTGGCAAAGTTGCTTTATTTGAAAATACTCTAAATAGAAACACTATTTTTACTACAAATTTAATGAGGCTTTCATTTAAACGAAATGTGAACACTAAATATATTTCATGTTTTTTTCAAACAAACGAGTACATAAAACATATCCAAGCGATTACAAAACCAGCTGTAAATCAAGCAAGCTTTACGACCAAGGAATTTAAAACATTAATTATTCCGTTTCCTTCCATCGTAGAACAAACCAAAATCGCCAACTTCCTCACGGCCGTTGACGAAAAAATCTCCCAGCTCACCCAAAAATCTGACCTGTTAGCCCAATACAAAAATGGCGTAATGCAGCAGATTTTTAGCCAAGAACTAAGGTTTAAAGATGATGATGGACGGAAGTTTCCTGAGTGGACGAAAGATAACTTATTGAATCTAAGTGCATCTGGATTTACCAATGGTGTATTTAATGACCCGGCAAAGGTTGGAAGTGGATATAAGCTTATTAACGTACTAGATATGTACATAGATACAACTATTGATGAAAATAATTTATCTTTAGTCGAACTAAGTGAGGCAGAATTTAAAAAAAATAAAGTCAAATACGGTGATACATTCTTTACGCGCTCATCACTTGTTAAATCAGGCATTGCCTTTTCAAATGTATATATGGGTACATCTGATGATGTGACATTTGACGGTCATTTAATAAAAATGTCTCCTAAATTGGATAAAGTTGATCCACTTTTCCTAAATTATATTTTACGTACGGCAGAGGTTAGAAAACAGCTAATAACCCGAGGTAAAACAGCCACAATGACAACTATTGGTCAGGCTGATATTGCCGAGGTGAACATAGACATTCCATCACTTAAAGAACAAGCCAAAATCGCCAATTTCCTCACCTCCATTGACGATAAAATCACCCAAACCCAAGCAGAACTTGCCGCTGTGAAGCAATACAAGCAAGGTCTGTTACAGCAGATGTTCGTGTAAGAGCCTTAGCATGACTGATGAACCTTTGATATGTGAAAATTGTTTAGCGGAAAATGAGCTAAAGAATGAAGTTCTTAAAAGAGGACATGTAATACCAAAGTGCAAAATTTGCCATTCTGCAAATGTTAAAGCTATTGCTGCAAGCGATGAACCAATAATAAGAATAACTCGGGCGCTAATACGCCTCCACTACTCGGAGTGGGATTACAACACGCATATTGGTGGGGACAGCTTACAGAGTGTCATTTTCAAAGATAAGTACATTTTTAATTTAGGAAACACAGCTTCTGAACTTGATTTTGAAAATGTATTTCTAACGATAGAGGCAAAAGAGTGGTATCCCAAAAATCCAGAAAATATTTCTCTTGGTGGAAACTATTCGGAAGGATGGATTCTTGATTCAGTGGGTAAAAGTATAAACTATGATTTACTAAATATTGTTAGAGGAACTTTTAACTCAAATTATTATGATTTAGAAACAAAATTTGCTGAACAGCTTGAGAAGCTCCGCTCAAAAATAACTGCTGAATACGTTGAAGGCACTAAATTTTGGCGAGCAAGGATTGGGGTTCAATCAAGATTAAAATCTATCGCCGAATTTAGCAATGAAATTAAATATATTCCACACACTGGAACTCAAATCGGGTCACCTCCAATAGAGAAAGCTACCGAAGGCAGGCTTAATAGAGAAAGAGTGTCAATTTTGTATCTGGCTTCAGATGCTGAAACAGCCATAGCTGAACTGAGGCCTCATCCTGGGCATTTAATTTCCCTAGCCCAGTTCCAAGCAAATAAATCAATTAAATACGCAAATTTAGCCCAGCACGACATTCGTGAATTTTTAAGTGATGATTTGTTAGATTCTCTAAATCATATCCTATCCATATCGAAAGTTTTGAATTTACCCGTACAGCCTGAAAATAAGTCACTCTACATGGCTACTCAGCTTTTTGCAGACGGAATTAGAAAAGCAGGTTTTGAAGGGGTGTTGTTTAAAAGTAGCTTAGGCCACGGAGTAAATTTCACATCGTTCTACCCAGGGCATTTTGAATATATTCCAGACTCAGGCATCGTTCATAAAATAAAAGCTCTAAGCTACAGCAGTTTGCCCATGAATACTTTTACGTCCTCAGATAGTAAAGATGGATTTGAAGAGGAAAATGACTTCATATCCACAATTATTGATGAGTTTGAAAGCTGATTAATTTAATGACCACCCAATCCGAATACATCCTCGAACAAAGCCTGATCAAGCAGCTGGAGGGCATGGAATACGAGCTTGTACGCATTGATGATGAGGCTGCGATGCTGGCGAACCTCAAGCGTCAGTTAGAGATACACAACAAAGGCATTACGCTGACCGCAAAAGAGTTTGAGCGCGTTCTGTTTCACCTCAATACCGGCACCATCGTAGAACGTGCAAAGATCCTGCGTGACAAGTTCGCTTTGCGCCGTGATGATGACAGCGTGTTTTACCTGAGTTTCCTGAATAGCGATGACTGGTGCATGAATGAGTTTCAGGTCACTAATCAGATCAGCGTGGAGGGCAAACGTAAGAATCGCTATGACGTGACGATTCTGATTAACGGCCTGCCACTGGTGCAGATTGAACTCAAACGCCGTGGTGCCGAGCTAAAAGTCGCCTTTAACCAGATTAACCGCTATCAGCATGAGTCCTACGATGCGAGCAATGGCTTATTCCAGTATGTGCAACTGTTCATCATCAGCAATGGCGTCAATACCAAGTATTTCTCCAATAACAAAGAGCAGGCATTCCAGCAGACCTTTTTCTGGACGGACAAGGACAATAGCCGCTTATCGGATTTAAAAGACTTTGCTGCCGAGTTCCTGAAGCAATGCCATATCGCCAAGATGATCACCCACTACACGGTGATTACCGAGAGCGGTGTGATCAAGGTATTAAGACCCTACCAGTTTTATGCCACTGAAGCGCTGGTCGATAAGGTTAAAAACAGTAACGACAATGCCTATGTCTGGCACACCACCGGCTCAGGCAAAACCCTGACCTCGTTCAAAGCCAGCCAGATCATCCAGCGTATGCCTAAAGTGCATAAGGTACTGTTTGTGGTGGACAGGAAAGACCTCGACTTCCAGACAGCACGCGAATTTAACGGCTTCAGCAAAGGCAGTGTCGATAGCACCACTAATACCCATCACCTGGTAGAGCAACTGAAAGATGACAGTACCAAGCTGATCGTGACCACGCTGCAGAAACTCAACAATGCGATTATGAAAGAGCATTACCTGGAGCGCATTCAGCACCTCAAAGACAAGAAGTTTGTCTTCATCTTTGATGAATGCCACCGTAGCCAGTTTGGGGAAACCCACCAGAACATCAAGCAGTTCTTCACCAACGCACAGATGTTCGGCTTTACCGGCACGCCGATCTTTGCCGATAACCAGAGCAGTGCCACCGGCTTGTTCAAAACTACCAAAGACCTGTTTGGTGAATGCCTGCACAAGTATGTGATTGTGGATGCCATCAAGGATGAAAACGTCCTGCGCTTTGCCGTGGAGTATGTTGGCAAGTATCAATACAAGGACAGTGCCAACAAGCTTGATATTGAAGTTGAGGATATTGATACCAAGGAACTGTTGGAAAGTCCCCAGCGCCTGGAAAAGATCACCGACTATATCTTGCAGCACCATGCCCAGAAAACCAAGCGCCCTGACTTCACGGCGATGTTCTGCGTGAGCAGTATTGATACCCTGACCAAGTATTACGCGCTGTTCAAACAGAAACAAGCTAACGCACTCAATCCGCTCAAGATCGCAACTATCTTCAGCTATGCCGCCAATGAAGAAAACTCGAACGCCAATGGCTTGACCGATGGCTTGCTACCAGAAGAATCACCGGATGTACCAACTGGCGCCCAGATCAACCAGAACAGCCGAGACAAGCTGGATGAGTACATTAATGATTACAACAAGCTATTCGGTACCAAATACAGCACAAGCGACAGTCAGTCGTTCTATAACTACTATCAGGACATCGCCAAACGCGTAAGAGCCGGAGAAATTGATATTCTGCTGGTGGTGAACATGTTCCTGACCGGCTTCGACAGCCCACGGCTGAATACGCTGTATGTAGACAAGAACTTGAAATATCATGGCCTGGTGCAGGCGTTCTCACGCACCAACCGCATCCTCAATGACAAGAAATCACAAGGCAACATCGTCTGCTTCAGAAACCTAAAAGCTGCGACCGATGAAGCGATTGCCCTGTTCTCGAACAAGAATGCAAAAGAAACGGTACTGCTGCAACCGTATGAGGATTACGTTGCTAAATTCAACAAGGCCACCGAAGAACTGCTTGCGATTGCACCTACCGTGCAAAGCGTAGATGCATTGCCGGATGAGGAAGCGCAACTGGCCTTTGCCACCAAGTTCAGAGAACTGCTGCGCATCAAGAACATTCTCACCACCTTTGCCGATTTCAAGGATACTGACCTCAACATCGAAGCGCAGACCTTTGAAGACTACAAGAGCAAATACCTGGATCTGCATGATAAGGTCAAAAAAGACCACGACACTGAGAAAGCCTCGATTCTCGATGACGTGGACTTTGAGTTAAGCTTGATCCACCGCGACCAGATCAACGTCGCCTACATCCTTAATTTACTGATCACCCTGCATAAACTGGACCCTGCAGAAGCCAAGAAGCGCCAGAAAGAGATTATTGACCTGGTAGCAGGTGAAGTGCAGCTGCGCAGCAAACGCCAGCTCATCGAACAGTTCATTGAAGACAACCTGCCGAAACTGCAGCCTGACGATAACGTGATTGGCGAGTTTGAAAGCTACTGGGCGCGAAATAAAAATGCAGCCCTTGCCAAGTTATGCCAGGAAGAAAATATCCAGCCAGAGGCGCTGGAAAAGCTGATTAACAACTACACCTTCGCCAATCGACTGCCGCGCGACCAGGAGATTATTGAATCACTGGCATTCAAGCCTAAAGCATTAGAACGCAAGCCTATCCTGATCCGCGTTGCTGAGAAGATTCAGAGTTTTATTGATACGTTTGTTGAGGGTATGGGCGGGAGTGTTTAGTTTAGCCATAAAACAGTTAAAGCTGATTTGGCAGAAATATCCGCAAAGCTGACGGTCAACTATAGAAGCTAACCGACTGTGATACGGCCCAAAGCTGATGTTCAATGTCTGAATTAAGCCGTGCCGCGAAACGGTATAACGCTTGAACGAATTATTATGTGCTACTGCACAACTTCTATACTAACGTTTATCACACCAGAAGACGGGTTGCCAATACTACTGAATGCAGATTTTGAAAGATCAATAACTCTGCCTTTTGCGAAAGGGCCACGATCATTTACTTTTACAACGACGCTTTTGCCATTATTCTTGTTCGTTACCTTTACATTTGATCCGAAAGGAATTTTGTTATGAGCCGCTGTTTTTAAACTATGGTTATACCGCTCTCCGCTAGCAGTTTTTCGATTCTGAAATTTATCATCGTAAAAAGAAGCTTCTCCCGATTCGGTATGTCCTATCCAATTGTCGCGACCACCAGTTGGAATGCTGCTACAACCGTACAAAGCCAGTAAAAATACGACTATCGATAACGTTTTCAAAATGAGTTCCATCTTTCAAATTTTAGTGGTTGTGGGATGATTTCCGCATAACGTTGAAATTAATGCCGCGCCAGAACAGCATCGGCCTTGCATGAGTTGTTAGAGTCCACATGCCAGGCCTATAAGTAGTAGGACGCCTAGGGCCGATTGCTGAAATCAGAAAAACTTAACTGAACGACAGGTGTATCCCGCTAACATGCCTAAGACGTGTTAATCCGCTTACCTGCCTATATTGCGCTTAGCCTTTCTCCAATCCCAAGGCGCTATGGGATTAGAATCCGCCCAGAGGCCACGTCTGGCATTCCTGGCTTCATCTTCTAGCGCGTATAAATGCCCATACCCCTTGGCATACTTACGATAGACCCAGGCTAATCCAGTTTGAATCATCGCTTCATTGGCATTGATGCCAGCGCAATCAATGTCACCCACAGTGCGCCCATAGCGATCTGTGCTTACGACTTTGACGATGGCACTTTTGCCGTAGCAAAGGTCTGATAGCTGTTGTTTACCGCGCTGACCAAAGGCTTGAGCTTTCTCTGGAGCATCTATAGCGGCCAGTCTTATTTTAAATTGAGTGTTGCTTGCATCCAGGACAGTGAGCGTATCCCCGTCAGATATTCCGACGACACGACCATTTATTGTTTCACCATTAGCAAGAACCGAGAAGGATAAGATTAAACAGAGCAGTATTTTTTGGATGATGTGGGTATTCATTATTATTATTTTTGCGATATGCAATTAAAGTTAGTGTGATGGTTTTGTTTCAAAACCCTGCACAATGCCACCAAGCACTCCGACCATCGTCTCCATGCCATTCGCCATTAAATCTATCTGTGCTTGATTAGGGGCCTCAGCATATGCCATCTCAAGGGTTTCATCTAGTGGAAGTGCCCCATATACCGACTGATAATGTGCAACATTAATTGCAAGCAATCTTGCACATTCCGCCAAGTCTTCTTTAGTAGCCAGATTAGCAAGTTGATTAGCTAATGTCAGGTATTGATTAAATCTATACATGTCAGTCATGGATAACACTTTCTATTTGATGTGTATTCTGAATGATTCTAGGCCAGCGGTCATGGATATAATCAAATTCTGCAGGCGTTTCAGTGGTGACGACATAGACTCTAGCTGAATTTTCATAAACGGTGAGCAATCCTTGTAATACCTCACCAGATTTCAGATCAAACCAGTGACTGACTTTTTCAGCATCTTTTTCCATAAACGCATTAACAGGTAACAATACTGGAATGGGATGGTAACGGTGCCACTTACCTTCTTTGATAGAATCCAACCTAGCCCATCCTCCATTCGGAAAATAGCTCACAGGCTCTTCTTTACGCTTACCCCATGTAATCCATTCAATCTCGCCAGATTTCATAATCACCGGCAAAGCCGCTTTAGGGCTTGGAAAATACACTGTCCAAGCCTTGTTCTGCTGATCTGTATATTTCACTCCACCGCACATAGTTTCAGTGTATCAGCACTTAATTTTTATTTCATGTGTCGCTAACAAAATCTTTAATTATTGTTACAATAATCAAATGAGTAAAAGTAATTTAGAAAATAGTCGCGGTGGTGTGCGTTTAGGTGCTGGCCGCAGAGTGGGAACAGGCAAGTTCCGTGAGCCCACTTCTGTGCTGCGCGTCCCCGAAAGCCAGACATCCGTTATCAAGGACTTTCTTGCAGCCTATCAGCGTAAAAGGCTTAAAAGTGATCTTGATGTGATTACAGAATTTGAGTTGCCTACACTGAATCCCCAGACGATTGATTTGCCTTTGTACAGTTCCAAAGTGTCAGCCGGCTTCCCTTCGCCAGCTGAGGATCACATTGAAAAACGACTGGATCCCAATGATTTCCTGATCGATCAGAAAGACGCTACTTTCTTTGTCACGATACAGGGACAGTCGATGATTGACGTAGGTTTGCTACCAGGAGACAAAGCCGTTGTTGATCGCTCCAAGGTTGCCTCAATTGGAGACATTATTCTTGCGGTGGTAGATGGTGAGTTTACCATCAAGATATTAAACAGATCTAAAGAGGGTAATGCCCGTTTATTGCCAGCTAACTCAACAGGAGCCTATTCACCGATTGAGATTAAAGAAGGAATGAGCTTCGAGGTGTGGGGTGTAGTGATAAGCTCATTCCGCCGTTTTAAGTAAGAGGTTTGGTATGCGCCAAATCGCCCTCATTGATGTCAATAATTTTTACGTTTCCTGTGAACGTGTGTTTAATCCCAAGCTCAATGGCAAGCCGGTTGTTGTGCTCTCAAACAATGATGGTTGCGCTGTTGCCAGAAGTAATGAGGTCAAGGCTTTAGGTGTAGGAATGGGTGCTCCCTGGTTCAAGTTTAAGGATCTGGCTAAACAACATGGCATAGTTGCCTTATCCAGCAACTATGCTTTGTATGCTGACATGAGCAACAGGGTCATGTCGATATTGCGTGCGTACAGCCCAGACCAGGAAGTGTATTCCATTGATGAATCATTTCTGGATCTGACCGGATTTCAGTCACGTGATCTGATCAGATATGGTCAGTATATGCGGAAGCGTATTCTTAAATGGACAGGATTACCAGTTTGCGTAGGCATCGGTGCTACCAAAACATTATCCAAGTTAGCCAACCATTGTGCCAAGAAGCGCCCAGTATTCAATGGCGTCTGTAACTTCAATGCTATGGATACCAAAGAGCTTGATACATTGTTGGCAGAGACTGAAGTTGGTGAGATATGGGGAGTAGGTCGTAAGTTAGCGCCTAAGCTCGAATCATTAGGCTTCAAAACTGTGCTAGACCTCAAACGTGCCAGCCCAGAACGTTTAAGGAGGCAGTTCAGTGTTGTTATGGAAAAGACTATCCGTGAACTCAATGGTACGGTCTGCATTGAGCTTGAAGAAATGGCCCCGGCCAAGAAGCAAATCATAAGCTCAAGGAGCTTTGGGCATCCGGTACGTGATTACAACTGCCTGGCTGAATCGATTACCTTGTACATGAGTAGGGCTGCAGAAAAGCTAAGGAAGCAGCAGTCGTTTGCAGGCTCTGTATATGTTTATATCAGAACCAGTCCATTCAAGCCGGACGATCCTTTTTACAGCAACGGCATGACAATTCCGTTACCCAGTCCAACTGATGACACCAGGCAATTAGTGAATGTCGTGTTGTGGGGTCTAAAACTGATCTACAAGCCTAATTACAACTACGCCAAGGCAGGCGTGATGCTCAGTGAGATTGTTCCTGCGGGCGGTGTACAAACGGATCTATTTAGCCAGACTCAGACTTCACCTAAATCAACCGCGCTCATGAGCATCATGGATAACATCAATCGCAAGATGGGCAAAGAGTCCATTAAGTTAGCCAGCGAAGGATTTAGGCGCCCATGGAAAATGAAACAAGGAAACAAGAGTCCAAGTTACACGACTAGGTGGGAGGATGTTCCGAAAGTTTGTTAGTTACCCATGACACAAACTCACCGACAAGTACAAAAGGCTGAAACATCCGCAAAGCTGACTGTCGAATTTAACAGGAAAACGACTGCCATCGCCCCAAAGAAGACGGTCAACGTTTGAATTAAGAGGCCTGCTTTAGCAGGTCCGCTTGAATGATGGATTAGACGACATCAGCGAATACCGTGGAGAGCACCGCGTCAATACTGCCCACGTGACAGGAAATGTCACCTGTGACGAAATGTGGATAGTCGTTTTGCACTTCAAACTCATAGCTTTCCTTTAGCATTTCGTACCCCGCGGAGGTCAGATCGAATCGCAACTCTTCGCACTTTTCGAACACATGAACAGAAAAGTTGAAAATACAGGGATTGATATTTACTACATTCTTGTACCACTTGAAAACAGATCTAACTATTGGTTCATCCTCAGCTTTCCGCTTCTTGGGGATCTCTGCGATTGCCTCTTCCACAAGATTTCGTGGCACCAAGCAAAGGAATCCAAGATCTGTGATTAAGAGGAAATCCTGAGGCACAACCATTCGAATTTCACTTAGAAGCTCGCCTTTGTGGTGAAAGAGATTTCGCAATGCCTGCAATGCTACAAACTCATGAACTGCAAAGAAGTCGACGTCACATGACTTTTGCAGCTTGTCATTTAGGCTATGAAGAGCATTGAGCAGATTGAATAGCGTGTCTACATCTGGCTTGACGCAATGTGCCTCGTAGCAACGAAAGTACCTGTCGGCCGCGTGTTCGGCACTTGCAATAATATTTGATTTGGTATTCATGTCGGCTAACGTGGAAGTGAGGGGCGGCCGGAGCGAATCGCAGGGAACCACAAGCGCAGCTTGTAGCCGTCCCTCTCGATTGCCGGGTTAGACCGCGCGCATTCACAAATGAAGTGCAAAGGTAACTGGTTCAAAAATAGGGGCTCAAGTACTAGCTTTCGGATGCTGGTAGATTCCGTCGCCAATGAGATCACCAGTGCCCCACTTCATGTATGCGTCAAGATGCTCTGCGAGCGGATGATTTACAACCGCGTCTCTGCAGTTCAATGAAGTATATAGAGTGTCTAGGGCTCTGTTCTTGAATAGATAGTTCAAGCTATTGGCCAAAACATCTGCGGCAAGGACTAGGCCATCGCTATGAGGTACCGTCCCAATAGACAAGCTTTTCACTACAGGCGAAAAGTCAAGATCTGGTGGCCATTGAACCGAACTCGTGACCGAACCACGTACAACCTTTTTCTCTACGGTATCAAACCCTGAAGTTGTCGACACTCGGGGATCGTTATTTAGCAGATCGCCGGCAACTTCCTCAAATCGTTTCATGATCGGCATATCCACTTGATCTGTTCGAATTTCAATGTCTACGTCCTTCTGTCCACGCTCTACCAAGAACGCGACAAGATGCGAGTAAAGACCAGAAAAAAGCTCTACATGCATGGAGGCGGGATCTTCGCGCGAACTACCCTGCTTGATCCGTGGATCGTTTCCTCCGCGCGCTAAACGTAGCTCCTCTGCGCTTTGCTTCGAGAAGGCAGTCTGACTTGAGTGATGTGCATGTAATCCAGAGGCGTGAATTGCGTACCAGAAGCATGGGAGCTGGGTGCGCCTTATCTCCGCAAATAATTCATTTCGTATACGCCCTTGCTGTTCAGGCGAGAGTTCCGCGATATGAAGTTTTCCAGAAACCGGCATGTGGCGTGCTGCAAGCTGATCAAAGGTTCTCTTCACGGTGGTAATGCATTCCTCTGGAATCATGATTCCAGCGAAGACTCCGACCTCCCCGGGGTAGGTTTCGTCCTGATTAGCGTAACCTTTTGCACCGGATTCGTCACAATAGAGAAACACCTTAGTCATTGCGCTTCCTTGAAGATTAATTGGCTAACGGAATTCTTCTGTCTAACAGTTAATATACGGATCCATGGGTCCGTATAATTAATAATTGAATTTTCGTGGTACATGGCTGGGATCCCTTGTCTTTTCTTGGTTTTATTGTTTTTCTGTCTCTATATTGAAATGTTAATATAGACATGCAGAATGGATTAATTTAATTGTAATTGAAGAACTACACCTATAGGAAATTTACAACTGAAATGAAAGTCTGCTTTGGGCCGATTGCTGAAGTCTGAATAGATAATTTTGCGGCAGCTTTGTCCGCTTAGGCGTCATGTAGTGAATTATGCGGGACGCCAAAAGTTGGTATATTTATTATTAGACTGATAAATCCGCAAAGCTGTCTGTCAACGCCAAGCTCACCCGAAGAAAACCGCTACGCGGTTTTAATTCGGGTAGAGCATAGTGTTAGCGTTCGTTGTGCTGGACAATGAATTTCGCTCGCTCATATAGTTCGTCAAATGTGATAATTTCAGGATTTGAAGTATTTTTACGCAACAACTCAAAAGACCTTAATTTATCTTTGTTCACGCCATGTTCTGATACGAACTCACCCATACTGCCAATTACTAAGTAGGATTTAGGCTGGTAATTGAAAATTTCCTCTCCCGTTGGGTTGCCATCACTATCACTGAGGTTGATTTTACTAGAAAGGTTCTCTATAGCTGAAGCGACGGTACCTTGCACCTGTGCAATAGCACCAGCCAACTCCTTTGATGGTGCCCAGCAGCCAGATCTATAAGGCTTAGATTCAAGTAATTCAGTCGCGTGAGTCTTTATCTCAATAAAACAAAGGTTAGATATAATGCCTTTTGTTTTCATCAGTGCATCAACACGCTTACCATGTGAATCCACGCTATGGCCTTGGACTACTTGCTCTAGCTTCTTATCATCTAAGGATGATAAGAATATATAACCAAGCCCATAGCCAAATACCCAAGGGTTCTTTTCGAAGTATTTCTGCCAAAGTGCTTCGTTAGAGCAATTCTTCTTCTGCTTTAAATCATCGAAATAGCTTTGGTCATTCAACAGATTTTTATAGACGCTCAACTGCTTCTTTCTGAAGCCTACAGCTATTAGGTCTTCTGTTGTAACCTCAGACTTTAGCACTTCAGCAAACAAATCCTGATTTTCCATAAGGAAGACCTTTGCTTGGTGAGTGGTTAAAGCTATTTTTCTAAGCTCCTCGTCGGAGATATTTACTTTGGCTCTATTCTTAAAATCCACAGACTGGATATTTGCCAGGAATTCACAGAACCTGCCTATTTCTTCACCCACAAAGGAAAATCCAGATCCATAAGGCTGCCCTGTTTCCGATACAAACTTTTGGACAGTTAAAACGAAGGTTTGCCTGGTATCTTCTAGAAACTTCGCTGTTATGTATGTTTTGGAATCAGTTTTTTTTCGCAAAACAATTTCATCGCGTTCCCTTGCGTATTCATAACCATCTTCTGATGGCAATATTTTTGAGGCAATACGAACCCTTCGTTCTTTATCTCCAAAAGCTTGGAGTGAAGGACTTATATATGTTTTTCCAGGTAACGGGTTTTGATAATCGTCATCCATTGTTTGGATTTCTACTCCGCGCAACTAACGCTTGAGATTAGGGGCGCCCTTTAACGCGTCTCGCTTGATGAATGGGTCTGGCCTCACTATTTGTAACCCACCAAGGGGCAGACGGTGTTGAGTACTTTGTCTGACATCTGCTGCAGTGGTCCGAAAACGGGAAACTGTTTGTAGCCAGTTTGGATGTATCTGAGCTCGGTCGAGCTATGGAGATCACTGATTTGACCTAGGATACCAAGTTCTTCGTCCGAAAGAGTTATATGCTCAGTAACGCCATGTTCGCGCGCCGCCGCCCAGCATGCTTCTAGATTGTGTCCCACCTTTTTCAAGCCCTCCAGATCTACACCCTTCCACCTCAGATACGCCTTCAACGCCAATTCAGTCGCATGAGCGATTAAAAACATGACTGGGGTGGGTGCGACGATCTCGTAGCCTTTTCGATGGCCAATTGCGTTGTCGGCAGCAATTGCCGCATCGTAGTACTCACGGGCGTAACGTGCGAGGCCGATCGCCGATGTTCGATCTTCTTCGTTCATGATGCCCAACCGTAATTATAGAGACGTAGCATAATTGAATTGATTGTAATTGAATTTTAATAACTATTAAAATTTATCGTATAAATGACTGACAGCATTGTCCCGCTAACATGCCTAAGACGTGTTAATCCGCAAAGCGGAAATTCAGGTTGCTAACGGACGTTTCTTTATATTACTTCAGATGCTTCTCCTTCAACTTGCTGGGTTGTCTAAGCCGATTCTTTCCTGCAATACTGAGTAGACGAAGAAATTTTGGGCACT